>Ga0210084_1000194_pt1 | contig 10672 bp, 14 predicted proteins | sample China_Galinas_Co_3_FD_184863 | JGI IMG/M metagenome (GOLD analysis project Ga0210084, IMG submission 184863) | Wetland microbial communities from San Francisco Bay, California, USA, that impact long-term carbon sequestration -... | ecosystem: Environmental > Aquatic > Marine > Wetlands ... | reverse complement strand
AAAAAGATCAATTTTTAAATATCATTGAGAATTATGGATATGAATTTTCTTTTCTTGACCAATCCGATATTGAAATAGAGAGAGAGAATCGTTGAAGGCGGTTTTTAATTCATCACCTGTTATAATTCTAAGCAAATTGAACCTACTTGAGGCATCATTCTCCCTTTTTAAAAAAAACTATGTCCCGGCAGGTGTAATCGATGAGATAACCTATGGTGAAAATAAAGATGAGGAAACAATTCGTCATATCCTGGAAAGTACAACCGTTTTGATTAAAACTGTTAAGCAAAATCTTTTTTATGAAAAAATAAGAAAGAATCTGGGTAAGGGTGAAACAGGAGCAATCCTTCTTGCGTTGGAAATAAATTCTGATAATGACTATGTTATTCTTGATGATAAAGCAGCAAGAAATAAGGCAATTTCTTACGGGTTAAAGATAAAAGGCACAATAGGAATTCTCCGGGTATTTTACCAAAGAGGATTATTAAACCTTCACCCTGATGATGTTTATAAGGAATTGAAAAGTCACAACTTTAGAGTTGAAAAGAAAATTTACGAAAGTATTTTGAATGAATTTTATTAGACACTAAGGTAGGGCACGGTGCATGTAAATGTGTAAAATATCCGGGAAACCGGGTGCGGTGCCTTAGATATTTAATTTTTGTGTTATAATCAGTGCATGAAAAGAGAAATTTTGGAAACGCTTGATTCTCTAAAAAGAGATGAACTGGTGGTCCTGGCCAGGAAGCTGAAAGTAACGGGATATGCCAACCTGAAAAAGGAAGATTTAAAAACCCTATTGATTAAAAAAGTTCCCGAAAAAAAATTGGAAGCCGTGCTTTTGAAGAAATGGAAAAAATGATTCTATATAAGCGCGGCTGCCGCCAGCATTATCGGTGTTTTTTTGACATTATATTCTCTTTTTTTCCTTCCCGGGGAAACCGGTCCTTTCGCTTTTACACTCAGGCTTCGGGACGCGGCGGGTGTAGTGGTCTTAAAAGGAGAGGGCAAACTGCACATGCTGCAGCGTACCGCGGAAATTAATAAAGAAGGTCAGGTGATATTTCCCAATATCCCGGCAAAGTTTAAAAATCAATCCGTCCCGGTCGAGCTGCTTGCACCGGGATGGCAGTTTGTTAAAGAGGATAGAGACGATAAGGATAAAAACATTATACAGTGCTTATTGACCGGAAACGGGCGAATCCTGGCCATCGAGCGGGACGACAGCTTTTCCACACTGAGTTTCTCAGTAACCGGCGAGGACAGCCGGGCAGTGCCGGGCGCCGCCGTGCTGGTTGAAAATCGAAAGGTTGGCGATACCGATCGATACGGTAATCTGACCGTGAAATTGGAAAAAACAATGCAAAAACGCGAGGTTTCCGCAGCCATTCACAAAACAGGATTTAAAATATGGAAAGGTAAAGGCTACCCCGCCACCAAAACAACAATAGAAGCCCTGCTGGAGAAGGTGGAAAAATGATTTTGTTGACAAATCTCCCGTTGTAATTTATAATATAGATGTGAACTCCTTGACAATTACCGAACACATTTTTGGAGGAAAAAAATGAGTGAGCAGGAAGTACTGGATGAAATAAAACGAATTGAAGAGTATGTAAAAAATTGTACTCCTGAAGAAGCCCGGGAGATCATGAGAGACGCCGGAATAATCAATATTGACGGCACACTTACCGACAGGTATAAATAATCTTTTATGTATTCCCGTATATCAAACCTTGTACTGGGTTTCCACGGATGTGACAGATCGGTTAGTAAAAAAATATTGCACTCAAACGGAGCATTGCATCTTGAAAAGAGTTACAATGATTATGACTGGCTGGGAAATGGTATCTATTTCTGGGAGAACAACCCTGAGAGAGCTTTCAAATTTGCCCGGGATGCAGTAACAAATAGGCGCCTGACAAAGGGCGAGATAAAAGAGCCTTTTGCTATCGGTGCCGTTATTGACCTTGGGCACTGTCTTAACCTTTTGGACTCCTTGTTTCTTATAGAGCTTAAAAAGACATATGAGTTGATGAAGATTTCAGGTGCTGAACTTCCCGTGAATGAATATCGTGATGATTCAGGGTATTTCCTGAAAAGAAATCTTGACTGTGCTGTTATCGAGGCTCTTCATTCCCTGAAGAAAAAGAAAAATGAAAGACAATTCGATTCCGTACGAGGCGTGTTTGTTGAAGGTGAAGAGTTGTACCCCTCAGCCGGCTTTAGAGAGAAGAATCATATACAGTTGTGTATCAGAAATCCCAATTGTATAAAGGGTTATTTTCACCTCCAGGAAATTTCACCCGATTATATCATACCTTAAGGTGGAAAAATGATAAAAAAAATTAAGAAGGTTACAACGGTTTTGCTTATCCTCTGGGGAGCAGCCTGGGCGGTTGCCCAGGTTAATTATACCCATAAACTCAAAGGACGCATTACCTATCTGAGCAGTGGATACCGCCCGGTGATTCATGCACAGGTGGAAGCAGAAGAGGGGGCCAATGCAGACCGGACGGATAATTGCGGTTATTTTACCCTGGTTTTTTATCGCAAGGAAGCCGGGGTGGATGTCCAGTTGCAAAAAAGATGGGGGTCAGGTATTTTATTTGCAGAGAAAGAGAAATAATTCACCTGGCACCATTCTCTCCTGGCAAGTATCTTTAAAACAGCCTTTTATGAGACCCCGGGACTGATCAAAGAGTTGGGATTGGATGGTGAACGGAAACGGAGGATTTCTTCTTTCATTGTCCAGGCCACCAACTTTTATACCAACACCATGTCAAAGCAGCATATCCTTGACAGTATTGCCAGGTTCCAGTTGACCCCGGAGAGATTACAAGAGGAATTAGATAAGTTAAAGGTCCTCCGGGATTTGCACAAGCAGCACACCAATTTAATGGGTGAAAATCAACGTTTAACATTAGAGCGGGATAAAAAATTGGCGAAGCTGAAACGGTATATGAAACAACTGAAGACGGTATTGTTCATGTTATTCGAGGAAGAAAATCCCCAGATTCTCGAACGGTTGGGGATATTTGTCCGCAACCGGCCCAGGCCCAAAACCGATAAAAACAAAAACAATACCGATTCCCGGACAGTCACGGACAATAATGCGGAACCGGTGACAGTTACCGCTGCGAACCTCAATGCAAGTACCGGTACGGTCACCGCACAGTAATCGCGACGGCACGTCCTCGTGACGTTATGTCTCTCCCGGGGATGAAATGAAAATTATGTTTTCAATTTCTAAAAAAGGGCTTGATTCGTCAAGCCCTATCCCGGGTTTTCAAGTGCGACACACCCCGCCTCCCCTCGATAGGGGATTCCTTCAAAAAGCCGGTCAATCAAGCTTGAGACCGGTAATTCCCCTCTTGAGAGTGGGGGCTGCCCGGCAGCCGGGGTGTGTCGTATTTTGCACGAAACCAAATGCACAATGCAATACTTTCGACAATTTTTACTGCTTTTCCCGGGAAAATAATTTACCTGTCCCTGTCTTTTTTCCTGTATGTTTGCAACCCGGAGCCGCAAATTTCCTACTGGATCAAGATAGAGGCAAATGAAGGTCCTATATATTGAAACACAGTAGTTAAGCGATGTAAGATTAACCCCAAATGCCGGATTAATAATCGATTCCTGCCGCCATGATGTTTTCTGCATCAAAAGCGTGGCAGGGTGTGACACCGTATACCATGTTACACCCCGGACACTTGCTTTCAAATTGCTCCATGGTAAAGTCGGTTTCACAATTGCCGCACTTGATCTCCATGGGCATGGGCATCATCTGGCCGTTAAATCCCATCATCCTGATTTTATCTACCACTTGTTTCCCGGTTTCAAAGGTCCCGGCACATCCGTCGTGCATATTATCCTCCTTATTTTTTTAGCCACAGAGAGCACAGAGAGCACAGAGAAAAAATAAAAAACTCTGTGACCTCTGTGTCCTCTGTGGCTAATTTTTTTCACATTTTTTTAGGCGATATCTTCATTGTTTAATTGTTCGCCGCATCTTAATTTTGATCTTAAGGTCTGGACGACATTGTCCATCTTTTCCAGTTTTTCCAGGAGTTGTTTCTCCCCCGGAGAGGTCTCGATGACTTTGTCGATACCTCCATTTCGAATCACGATCCGTTTATCGCCCATCAACGCCAGCATGGGATCATGAGTTGCCATAAAGACAATCTTTTCTTCCCCCACCAGGAGCTGCAGAGCTTTTTTTCTATCGATCCCGGCGTTTTCTATTTCATCGATGAGAATAATCGGAGATTTACTTAATATTGCCGTATCTGCAATCATCAATGCCCGCGATTGCCCGCCGCTGAGACTGGTGACCGGGGTATCGATATCGAACTTCTCGCCGGCCAGGTTGTTGGCTGCTTCGATAATCCGGGCAATCACTTCCTCTTCATTTTCCACCATACGGCTTTTGGCATGGAGTTCCAGGAACTCTTGTACCGTAAGGTCCATGACAAAGTTCATATTTTGCGATAGTTGAGCCACCAGTTTATTGCCGGAAGAAAATCGCCACTTCATATCCGGTGTTTGGTGGTTGATAAGAATCCTCCTGGAAGTAGGGGTGTCTTCCTGGGCGGTCCATTCAATGTCTGCCAGCAGCCTGCTTTTGCCTGAACCGGTCGGCCCCACAATGCATATGATCTCACTTTGCTCGATGGTTAACGAATCAAAAGACTCTTCTACCCCGGATTTATTGGTACCCGGCAAAATAGTCACGCTTTTGACACTATCCTCTTCCTCGGCCCCTAAAAACTCGATCATCCGGTTAATATATTCAGCCATGCTGCCGACCATCCGGTCTTTATCCAATGCTTTGTCTTCGACTTCTTCTTCGTCATAGGCGTTGAAAAATTCCGCCAATGTCATATCTTCCTTTTCAGAGAAATCCAGCATGTTTTCTTCGAGAAAAGAGTTCAAAAAGGGAAAAGTATCCAGGAGGTCGCTGATTTTCTTTTCTACAATTTCTTCCGTTTTGATCATTTTGGTCTCCTTTTTTAGCCACAGAGAGCACAGAGAGCACAGAGAAAAAACAAAAAAACTCTGTGTCCTCTGTGTCCTCTGTGGCTATTCTTTTTCATAATCATTGTGGCCTTATTTATCGCCCATGTCCATTTTTCTTACGTTGCCCATCTGGTAAGAAGCCCCGATCCTGGTTTCACCCAGGCAGTAGGAACAGAGAGCCGCCGGCATGGAGAAACGTAATTTTTTGCCTTTCAGGTTATCTATGTTTTTCTTGTCATCATAGAGCAGCGTGCTCAATTCAAAGGAACCCTGGCCGGTTAGGCCGTTGATGTGCATAATCACTGCACCGGGGTTGACGGCATTCACTTTTGAAGCAAAAACCTCCCGCTCTGCCTGGGACACAATGTCACCCTTAGTGATCACTACAATATCCGCGGTTTTAAGCATGGGACCGATCTTTTTGGGGGTATTAATACCGCTGAGATTATCGATCACACAAATGGCTTTTATATCCTTTATATAGGGTGAACAGCGGTTACACAATCCCGCACTCTCGGTGACCAGCAAATCAAGCCCCAGGCTAAGTCCCCATTCCGTCACTTCTTCGATATTACTGACAAAGTAGTGGTCCGGGCATAATGCGCCTGAAAGTCCTTTCTTAACGGGCAAACCGGCTTTTTCATAAAGAATGTCGTCATCGGTGTACAGGCAGTCGAATTTTACCACACCCACTGAAATCCCTCTTTTCTTTAAGGCAGCGATGGTCTTTAATATCACCGCTGTCTTACCTGACGATGGTGGTCCTGATACGGTTACTAAGTTCATTTTTTTCCCCTAATTTTTTAACTCTTTATTTTCTTTTATTGCGGCATTAAAAATCGTGCTGCAGGTTTTGATAAGCTCGCCGATGTCATGATTATAGATATAATCCCATCCCAGCCACATGAACCGGTTTTCTTCGGGTATGCGGTTGTCCACTTCCGGGTGAATACTGGGGAACAAACCCTTGTGGGCCAGTATTTCTCCCACTTCCCGGGAAGCGAAAAAGTCGATAATAGGCTGTAGTTTATGGATTTTACTTTTTTTGGTCAACATAAAAATAGGGCTGATAATGGCACCGTCTTGCGGCCAAACCACTGTCATGGCACCGCCTTCTTTGACCATTTTTGTGAAAAAGTAAGGCATAATGGTTACCACCGGTTTCTCACTCTTTTTCCGGTCAGACTTGACCATTTGCGAAGGGTGCATGCTTTGCATCAGGCTTCTGCCCAGCTTGTGGATGGACCCTTCACCGTAGTTTTTATATAGGTGAAGCAGGATGGCATTAAAAAGATCGAAATCGCCGATAGGAAGACTGATGCTCTTTTCAAATTCCGGCTTAAGAATATCTTGCCAGGTTTTGGGTATTGAACGTCCCTTTAACTCTTCGGTATTGACCAGGAATATTGCCGGAACCACACCGATCATCGAGTAATGCCCGGCAGGGTCTTTAAGACTAAGCCGGTCATTGTCAAACAGGGGATTAAGCCTTTCAAAACCCGTGCTGTCGGAGAAGACATTCTTTTGCTTAAATTTGCCCATCAGTTCTCTCTCGAAAAAAAGATCAAACCCGGCTGATATAAAAATATCCGGAAGTTTCTCCGGGTCTTCTTCGTTTATCACCAACTCTTTCAGCCAGTCCAGTCCCATGGATGCGGCTTTGAGATCATATTGTACATCCTGGTTGTAGGTTTCTTTATATTCAACTGCAAAATTCTCCAATTGTTCCATCAAGGGTATCCTGACCGGACAGGGTAATAGTCCTTCAACTCGTAAAGCATCCCGGCTTTTTTTCCCGGTTCCGGTTTTCAATGAAGCATCGGCAAGGTTCTGTTCTTGTTCGATTCGTTCCACCAGCGCCGAAGAAAAGGTATCGATGTTTAATTTTTTCAGAGCCAGTGCTGTTTTCAATGAAACCGCCCCCCCAAACGCTTTTCTCTTGGCGCTGTCGCCCATCCGGTTAAAACCCCGGGAAACAAAAACAGGAATCGTTTCCGGGTACTTCTCCGTGATTGTCCACAGTGTATCGTCTAATTTAAAATATTTATTCTTCATAGTCACCTCACTTTTTTTTACATGAATATTATATTGATTAAATTCAACCCTGTCTGTAACATATGTTACATTTTGCCAGGGGGGACTCTTTTCGAGAAAACCGTCCCCCCTGGACCCCCCTGCAAAAGCTTTTCATTAGAAGAAGACAGTCATTCATGCAGACCGTCACCCGGAGACAATGAAATTAATCAAAAGCTTTTGTGGGAGTCCAGGGGGCGGTTTTCTCGAAAAGAGCCCCCTGGCCGCCGGAGGCAAAGGTATAGGTGACCGCCGTCACTCTTTTACATAAACATTTTTGCCGTCTGGTTCAAGTAGCCCCATCAAAAGAAAACTCCACAATAAATCTTCACGATTGCCGATATCTTTCAAGATGATGTTTTCTTCGAGTTCTGGTTGATTTTTTGTGGTTTTTGTATTATATTCTTAAATGAACTTTAAATTGATAGAGTAACCGGTAGAGAACTTTGGAGTACTGTCACTGGTCATTAATCGGGTTCTGTTGTTAGTACGCGAGAGAAAAAATAAAACAGTTTATTTTTGTACCTGAAAAAGAGAAATGTCAATAAAGGTGTGATGAGACATAAAAAGAGAAAAAAGACAGCCACGGTTGATAATTTCACTTTTAGATATTCTTCCGCGATCCGGCTGAAATCCATCCAATGACCGCCCCCTTTGGCCGCTTCATATTCAGCGCGAAAAGAAGTACTGGTTATCAAGCGGTGGGCAAAACCAATATCGCTAAAAAAAACAAAAAAACCCAGGAAACCATATAACGGGCGTTCGGCATCGATGATAATAGAACTGCCACTCAAGGCCCGGTAAAAAAATATGGCGCCGAAAATAAGCTCCGTACCATGCCCCATAAATAATATGAGGATAGAATGAAAAGAGGTAAAAGCAGATATCGTGTACAGGGCAACAATCACCAGGAGTACCACAAGACTTAAATGGTTTTTCCGATATAAATAAAACAACCAGGCAAATAGAGCATAGACGATGATAACAATGATCATACGCCTATCCTGGTGCATGGTTATCCCACCTCCATAGGTAAAATCAAAAGCAGGGATAGATGGATAACCGAAAAGCCAACCCCAAAAGGCATGACCGATTTCATGAACCAGGGTAATCAAGTAGCGAAAAACAAAAGAAAGAAAAGGAACAAAAAGAATGACAATTGCCGTTACCAGTCCTATTCCCAAAGATTCCCATGCTTTCCGGTCAAGCTGTTGAAGCCCCCCGGGGATATCTTTTACAGTTTCAGCCGCCGGTGCGGAAACCGTGGTTGGGGGAGAATAAAGGGTAGACTGCGATCGAGGCATATTTCCCGGTGGAGATGAAGGGCTTGGGCCGGGAACCGGGGCTGCCGGCGATGCCGCCGGTGGTGGAGGCGGTGAAGGTATCTCTTTTTCGATGCGGCAGAGAGCGCCGGTTCTTTCTACTGCTTCTTTGTATTTCCGGGCTTTCTCTTCCTCCAGTTGGTGCTGGATAATGGTAGGGGCTTCCCTGAATATTTTTTCTATAGCACGTATGTCCACTTTAAACAGGGAAGCCAGGCGTGCTTTTACCTGGTTGAAGTCCTGGCCGGCTTTGATCTGACCTTCAAATATAATCCTGTATAAAAATTTATCTTGCATATTATCCCATTCTACAAAAAAAATAAAAGAATGTAAATAAAATTACCTATGACGTTTTATATGGGGAGAAGCAAATTTAAGCCACAAAGCTATCCCGGGATAACAGTGGGGTAATCCCTTCATATAACTTGACATTTGGAGTATTTTATCCTATAGTACGAATTCAAAGAAAATATGGTCCGTGAGGTTAGTATGAATAAATTTATAACCCTTTTATCAGCAGCATTTTTAATGGTCATGATTTTTCATTTTGACTATTTAGAGGGTAATGATTTACAGCTTTTAAAAGAACTGAATAACAATATAATCAACCTGCCGGGCGGCAGTCCTTTGGCATATGAGGATAAAACCTTTTTAACCCTGGAACCTTTATTTGACAAAGCCCAAATAATCGGCCTGGGGGAAGACACCCATGGAACCAGGGAATTTTTTGAGATGAAACAGCGGCTTTTTCAATACCTGGTAAAAAAGCATAAATGCCGGGCCCTGGGCTTTGAATATGGATTTAGATTTCAAAAATCCCTGCAAATCGAGAAGTATGTCACCACCGGAAAGGGAGACTTAAATTCCATAATTAATGAATTACACTGGATTCACCGAAACCGGGAATTCCTGGGATTGATCAAGTGGATGCGACAATACAACTCCGATAAAAACAAAGACCAAATGATCCATTTTTTGGGTATCGACAGTCAAATAGATATCTGGTATCAAGATGAACTGAGCCGGCATTTTTCCGAAGTTAGTAAAGAATTGCACCAATCGGTATTTGATATACTGGATAAATTGATTAAAAAGGGTAAAATAGACTACCGGACCTTGAACCGGGAAGAATACGAGGAAATTAGAGACCTTTTATATTCATTAAAAGAAAAGACCGGGCAATTTTTTTTAAAGAATCCCAATGCTAGAGAGAAATGGGCAAGAGAGCTGCTGCTTCATAACATTGAATCTCATATACTATCCCATGAGTGCCGCTTCAAGAATTATAAAAAGGAGTATCCCAGGGATCGTCACATGGCCAGCCATGCCCTGTGGCTGAAGGGTCTCATGGGCAAGGATGCAAAAATAGCAATTTGGGCCCACAATGCCCATGCAGCCAAAGACCCTCATTACTCCCGGGATGGGAGCCCGGCTATGGGGAAATATCTCCAGGATAAATTGGGAGATAAATACCTGGCTATTGGCACTGCCTTTAGCCAGGGAAAGTTTGTGGCAGTAACAGAGGATTATTTTGGCAAGGATACCAAACCTATCGTATGGAAACTAGAAGGAAACCCACCTGAGAATTCAATTAATTATCTCTTTGAACTGGCTAAATATAAAAATTATATCTTTAATATAACGGATTTACCCGGTACAAGTATTTTATATAAACATTTGCACACCCCAAGACCCCTATTTGGGGTGGGTGATTTTTATAGTGCATCCAATCCTGATATTCATTACCGGGAAGACCGGATAATTAATTTAGTAACCGCATATGATATTATTATCTATCTTTCGGATACCAACCCCATTACTATCGATGCTAGAATATAAGTCTTAACGAAACTGGCCTGTCCCCTAAAACCTTGCCCTCACTTGTTTCAACCATTTCAATTTCTTTACCTTTGAATTTCTTTAGAATACGTTTGGGAAGATTAATATGATTATCTTCCAGTACCAGAGTTTCCATAATAGACCTCCTTTCTGATCTGAAATAAAAATATAGAATTTTATGGACTTATTGTCAATATAAAATTTGAAAAAATTACTTTTTTCATTAAAAATAATCGGTGGATTTATGAGGCAAAGGTGTGATAAAATAAAAACCATGAAAATGTATACCACCGTATGCCCGCGAAACTGCTACAGCACCTGCAGCATGAAAGTGTACGTGGAAAATAACCGTATCTGCCGAATAGAAGCGAATCCCGACAATAAAGCCACTCCCAAAGGCGTCTGCCTGCGTGGTCTAAGTTACG
>Ga0210084_1000193_pt1 | contig 10680 bp, 7 predicted proteins | sample China_Galinas_Co_3_FD_184863 | JGI IMG/M metagenome (GOLD analysis project Ga0210084, IMG submission 184863) | Wetland microbial communities from San Francisco Bay, California, USA, that impact long-term carbon sequestration -... | ecosystem: Environmental > Aquatic > Marine > Wetlands ... | reverse complement strand
GGCGGGGCGGCCCGCCGGGTCGAGCCGTCGGACCTCGACCGCTTCGACCTGGTGATCGCCATGGATCGCGACAACCTCGCCGAGCTGCAGGGCATGGTCGCAGCGGGCGGGCAGGGGCGGAGTGAGAAGCTGGCGCTGTTGCGGCAGTACGACGTGACGGCCGCCGCCGCCGGCGAGCTCGAGGTCCCCGATCCCTACTACGGCGGCGAGGACGGCTTCGATCTCGTGCTCGACGTCGTCACGGCCGGCTGCCGCGGCCTGCTGCTGCAGATCACCGAGCAGCATATGATTGGCGCCGATGGCGACGATTGATGTCTCCCGTACCGTCGCGGCCCCGGTCGGGACGGTCTGGGACGTGGTTACCGACCTGCGGGGGATGTCCGAGTTCACCCGCTTCCGTAGGGTCGAGCTCGAGCGCGAGGGCGACCCGCCGCCGAACGGCCTCGGCGCGATCCGCGTCATGCACCTGGTCGGTCCGCCCGTACGCGAGCAGATCGTCGCCTTCGAGCCGCCGCGCAGGTTCGCCTACCGGTTGCTGTCCGGGATACCGGTCAAGGATCACGTCGGCACGATCGAGCTCGAGCCGGCGGGCGAGGGCACGCGGATGAGCTACGTGCTGGAGACGACCCCGAAGGTGCCCGTGGTCGGGTCGGCGCTGATCCCGGTGATCCGGAACGTCGTCGACGCGATCGCCGCGGGGATCGCGGCCGAGGCGGAGAAGCGCGCGGCGAGCTGAACGCGCCGGGGCAACTGCTCGAGGCCCTCTCCACGGCGCTCGGCGGGCGCCCCGAGTCAGTGCGGCCGGTCGCCGGCGGCGACATCAATCAGGCCTACAGCGTCGATCTCGGTGACGGCGGTCGCGCCTTCGTCAAGACCCGGCCGTCCGCGGAGCCGGGCGAGTACGAGGCCGAGGCCGCCGGCCTCGCCTGGTTGCGGGAGGGGCCGGTGCGGGTCCCGGAGGTACTCGGGGTCGGATCCGAGCCGCCGTTTCTGGCGCTGCGCTGGGTCGAGCCCGGCAGGCTCAGCCCCGCGGGTGTCGAACGGCTCGGTCGCGGGCTCGCCGAGCTGCACGCGCTCGGCGCCCCGGCGCACGCTTGGCTGCCGGGCGGCGCCTCCCGGCAGCGGCTCGGCTCGCTCGGCCTCGGGGCGACCCCGGACGACGACTGGCCGCGGGTCTACGCCGAGCAGCGCCTGCGGCCGCTCGCGCGGATCGCGCTCGAGCGCGGTTCGCTGAGCGACTCCGGCGCCGACGCCGTGCTCGCGGTCTGTGACCGGATCGGCGACCTCGCGGGCCCGAGGGAGCCTCCCGCCCGGCTCCACGGCGACCTCTGGGCGGGCAACGTCCACGCCGGACCGGACGGCGAGGGGTGGCTGATCGACCCCTCGGCGCAGGGCGGCCACCGCGAGCTCGACCTGGCGATGCTGAGGTTGTTCGGCGCGCCCGGCGGGGAGGCGCTGTTCGCCGCCTACGAGGAGGTCGCGCCACTTGCCCCCGGCCACCGGGAGCGGGTCCCGCTCTGGCAGCTGCAGCCGCTGCTCGTCCACGCGGTGCTCTTCGGCGGCCACTACGGGGCCGCCGCGGAACGGGCGGCGCGGGCCTACCTCTAGCGCCCGGTGCGCTCGAGGGGACGACCGGAGCGCCCCTGCCACACTTCCCCGATGGACCTCGAGCTGCTCAGCCAGACTCTCGCCGAGGCGGGCGAGCCCTCCTTCCGCACCCGGCAGGTGTGGGAGTGGGCTGCGGGTGGCGCCCACTCCTACGGCCAGATGACGAACCTGCCCAAGGACCTGCGCGCGCGGCTGCGGGCCGAGGTGCCGTTCTCGACCCTCGAGGTCGCCGCCGAGGCCCGTGCCACCGACGGCACCGAGAAGGTCCTGTTCAACACGCTCGACGGCCGGCCGATCGAGACCGTTCTGATGCGCTACCGCGACGGGCGTCGCTCGATCTGCGTCTCCTCGCAGTCGGGCTGTCCGCTGAGCTGCAGCTTCTGCGCGACCGGTCGCATGGCCTTCGGCCGCAACCTGACCGGATCCGAGATCCTCGACCAGGTCCTGCACTTTCGCCGCCTCGAGGCGGTCAACCACCTCGTCTTCATGGGGATGGGGGAGCCGCTGATGAACCTCGACGCGCTGATCGCGGCCGCCGAGCGGCTGCCGGAGGCCGGGATTGCGACCTCGCACACGACCGTCTCCACGGTCGGCTGGATCCCGGGGATCGAGCGGCTCGCCCGCGAGGGTCCGCGGATCCGCCTGGCGCTGTCGGTTCACGCTGCCGAGGAGGATCTGCGCAGCGAGCTGATGGAGGTCAACGACCGCTACCCGCTGCGCGAGGTGGTGGCCGCGTGCCTGCGCTGGCGCGAGGCGCGGCGCAAGCGCGTCTACGTCGAGTACCTGATGCTGGGCGGGGTCAACGACGCGCCCGATCAGGCGCGGGTGTTGGCGGAGGTGCTGCGGCCGACCGATGCCTGGAAGGTCAACCTGATCCCCTACAACCCGACCCCGGGCGGCTACCGGGCCTCGGCCCCGGAGGCGATCGAGGCGTTCCGCTCGGTCCTGCTGGGGCGCGGCATCCCGACCACGGTGCGACTGACCCGCGGTCGCGAGATCGCCGCGGCCTGCGGCCAGCTGGCGGTCGAGCGCGCGACCGCATAGTCCCGCGTCCCCGCCCGCGCGCTAGTCGGAGAGCTCTACCCGCTCGATCACCTGCGGCTCGACGGGGGCGTCGCCCGGGCCGGTCTCGGTGGCCTCGATCGCATCGACCGCGTCCATGCCTGCGGTGACGACACCGAACACGGTGTGCTTGCCGTCGAGCCAGGGCGCCTCCTCGGTGGTGACGATGAAGAACTGGGAGCCGTTCGTGTTCGGCCCGGCGTTGGCCATCGCGAGCGCGCCGCGGGCGACCTTGTGCTGGTTGAACTCGTCCTCGAACTGGTAGCCCGGACCGCCGGTCCCGGTTCCCTCCGGGCAACCACCCTGGATCATGAAGTCCTTGATCACCCGGTGGAAGACGAGGCCGTCGTAGAAGCCGTCCGCCGCGAGCTTGCGGAAGTTCTCGACGGTCTTCGGGGCATCGGCGTCGTGGAGCTCGAGCTCGATCGCGCCGGCGTTGGTGTGGAGCGTTGCTTTCGACATCGCGACGACTCTACAGACCGCCGCTTCGGCCCACCCGCAGGCTCCTGGGCGCTCGCTAAGATCGGGGCCCTCCGGGGGGCTCGGGGCGGCGCGGTCGTGAAGCGGCTGCACGCTACCCCGCGACTTCCAGCCGCTCGACCTGTTGCTGTATTCGATGGCGACCCCGACTGAAACCCGCGCTCGCGCATTCAGGCTCGCCTTCGTCGCGGTCGCGCTGCTGGCGGGCGCAGCGGCGGCCGCGGTCGCTCCCGCGGGCCGGGCCGCGGCCACGGTTGGCGACCCAGCCGAACTGCCGCCCCCGAACGTGGTCCTGATCATGACCGACGACCAGCCCGCCTCCACCGCGACGCCGCTGGCGATGCCAAACCTGCACCGGCTGTTGGTCGATCAGGGAACTTCGTTCAGCAACTACGTGGTGACGACGCCGCTCTGCTGCCCGTCCCGGGCGACGACGATCACCGGTCAGTACGGCCACAACAACGGCGTGCTCCGCAACGACTACGCCGACCTGCTCGGCAAGGCGAACGTGCTCCCAACCTGGCTTCAGAAGGCCGGCTACAACACCGCCCACGTCGGCAAGTTCTTGAACGGGTACGGGTCCTTCCTCGGCAGCCAGAAGGAGGTGGCGCCGGGCTGGGACCTGTGGTTCACGCAGTTCGAGAACAAGGCGTACTACGACTGGAAGGCCTCGAAGAACGGCAGGCCGATCTTCTACGGCTCCGACGACTCCGACCATCTCACCGAGGTGACCAACAGGCGGGCCGCCGTCTGGACGCGGAAGCTCGTCAAAAAGCCCGAGCCGTTCTACCTGCAACTCGACTACTACGCCCCCCACGGGTCCACGGGCCGCGACCGCCGCTGCCTGTTCGGCCCGGAGCCGGCGCCGCGGGACGAGGGCCTGTTCGACCAGCTGCCGCTGGCGCAGCCGCCGAACTTCAACGAGGCCGACGTGTCCGACAAGCCCTCGTTCATCAGGGGCAGGCCGCTGATCGGCCCCGGCGCCGTCGAGCAGATCACGCGTCGCTATCGCTGCACGCTCGAGTCGTTGCGGGCCGTCGACCGTGGGATCGCCAAGGTCTACAACAAGATCGCGCGGCGCGGGGAGCTCGGGCGGACGATCTTCATCTTCACTTCGGACAACGGCTACTACTTCGGCGAGCACCGGATCGACCGGGGCAAGCGCGAGCCCTACGATGAGAACCTGAGGATGCCGCTGACCGTCGTCGTTCCACCGGCCTATCGGGACGGGGCGCCGCGGGCAGCCGAGGTCGACGATCTCACCGCGAACATCGATCTCGCGCCGACGATCCTCGATCTCACCGGCGCCTTGCCCTGCCGGCGCGCGTCGAAGTGCCGGCGCCTCGACGGTCGCTCACTGCGGCCGCTGCTGAGCGGCGCCGGGGGTGGCGCATTCGCCGGGCGCGAGATCCTCGTCGAGCTCAACAGCTGCCAGTACCGGGGCGTGAGGACCGAGCGAGAGATGTACCTCGAGTACGGCAGCGGGCCGTTGCCGACCAACGACAGGTGCAAGCCGACGGCCGTCGAGCACTACGACATCGTCGACGATCCCTACCAGCTCGACAACATCTACCCGGCCCCTCGCCGCAGCCCCGACGGCCGGCTGGAGTTGGAGCTGCAGAGCCGGATGGCCGAGCTGGCCGACTGCGCGGGGATCGCCGGCCGCGATCCGCTGCCGGAGTCGGGCACCTACTGCGGTTGAGCGTCGCCGGGCGGTGGCCGGGCCCGGATATCCTCGCTCGGGACGATGGTCTGCCCTGAATGCGGAAACGAGAACCGCCCGGAGGCGCGCTTCTGCGACAGCTGTGGGGCTGCGCTAAGCGTCGAGCGGGCGCCGCCGTCGAGCGCTGGTCCCGCTCCCGCGCTCGAGCTGGAGAAGAGCCTCGAGCCGGTGCCCGACGACGCGCCGAGCGGCGTCGGCGGCGGGCGCTTCGAGCTCGTCGGGTTCCTCGGGGAGGGGACCCGCAAGCGGGTCTACGCCGCCCGCGATCACGAACGGGACGGCGCCCTGGTGGCGGTCTCGGTGTTCAGCACGGAGGGGATGGCGGAGACCGCCCAGGTCCGCGCGCGGCGCGAGGCCGACGCGATGGCGAAGCTTGGCTCCGACCCGCACCTCGTCGGGGTGATCGCCTCGGGCCAGGACGGCCAGCGACCCTACATCGCCTCCGAGTACATGCCCGGGGGCGATCTCGGCGACCTCCTCAGCGGGTCGCCCGGCCACCGGCTCGAGGTCGAGCGTGCGCTGGCGATCGCGAGCGACATCGCCGCCGGCCTCGAGCACGCTCACGGTCAGGGGATCGTTCACCGCGACATCAAGCCGGCCAACGTCTGGCTCGACTCCGATTCGACCGCCCGGCTCGGTGACTTCGGGCTTGCGACTGAGGCACGGGCGCGGGTCGCGGTCGAGCGGATGGTTGTCGGCACCGCGGCCTACCTGCCGCCCGAGCAGGCGATCGGCCGCCGCACCGATGAGCGGGCCGACCTCTACGCGCTCGGTGCGCTGCTCTACGAGATGCTGGCCGGTGAGCCGCCGTTCCCCGGCGACGACCCGGTCTCGATCATCAGCAGACACCTGAGCGTCGAGCCGGTGCCGCCGTCCCGGCACAACGACGCGGTCCCGGCTGAGCTCGATGCGTTGGTCGGTCGCCTGCTCGCCAAAGCGCCCGACGATCGTCCCTCGAGCGCCGCCGAGGTGCGGACGGCGCTCGGCGCGATCGACCCCGCGGCCCGGCGCGACGCCGAGCCGGAGGCCGAGAACCCCCTCGACTCACTCGCCGCGGGCATGTTCGTCGGCCGCGAGAGTGAGTTCGAGACGCTTCGCCGCCTGCTCGACCGTGCGATCTCGGGCGGCGGGGGCGTCGCCCTGATCGAGGGTGAGCCGGGGATCGGCAAGACACGGCTGGTCGAGGAGCTGGTCACCTACGCGAGGGTGCGCGGCGCGCGCGTGCTCGGGACCGCCTGCCACGAGGCGGATGCGGTGCCCGCCTACTGGCCGTTCGCGCAGGCGGTCCGCGCCTACGTCCGCGACGCCGACCCCGTCGGCCTCGCCTGGCAGCTCGGCCCCGACGGGCCCGAGCTCGCGCGCCTGGTGCCGGAGCTCCGCGAGCGGGTGCCGTCGATCGACGCCCCAGCGCCGCTCGAGGGGGACGAGTCGCGGTTCCGGTTCTTCGAGGCGGTCAGTGGCTTCCTGCTCGGGATCTCCCGCTCGCGTCCGCTCGTTCTCGTGCTCGACGACCTGCACTGGGCCGACAGCTCCTCGATCGAGCTGCTCCGCTTCCTCGCGCGGCGCGTGGCTGACGCTCCGCTGCTGATCGTCTGCGCCTACCGGCAGGAGGAGGCGGAGGCGCGGGAGAACCTGCGCCGCGCGATCGCCGAGCTCGACGAGGCTGCGCACCGCGAGCGGCTCCCCCTGAGCGGGCTCGATCCGACCGCGATCGCCCGCTTCGTCGAGCTCAGCTCCGGTACTCCGGCTGCGGCGGAGCTGATCGAGGAGATCCACGAGCAGACCGGCGGCAATCCGTTCTTCGTCGGCGAGGTCGTCCGTCTGATCGCTACCGAGGGCGGGATGACCGCGGTCAGGCGTGGCGAGCGCCGGATTCCCCACGGCGTTCGGGAGGCCGTCGCCCGCCGCATCGAGCGGCTCTCCGACGCGGCGACCGAGGCCCTGGAAGTGGCCGCGGTCGTCGGCCGCGAGTTCGAGCCGGAGCTGCTCGAGGAGGTGCTCGGGCGCCCCGTCGGCGCGGAGCTCGAGGCCGCCCGCGCGGCCCGGATCATCGAGCTTCGTGGCCGAGCCGCGGACCGCTACCTGTTCTCGCACGCCGTCTTTCGCGAGGCGCTGTACGAGGGGCTGCCGTCCGCACGGCGCCGGGAGCTGCACCGGGCCGCCGGTGTCGCGCTCGAGTCCCGGGCCGGCGGCGACACGGAGCGGTACCTGCCCGCCCTCGCCCGCCACTTCGCCGAGGCCGGCCCCGACCTCGGAGCGCAGGCGCTGCACTACTCGCTGGCGGCCGCCCGGCAGGCCGCGTCGCGGTTCGCGCATGCGGATGCCTCCGAGTACCTGGAGCGGGCGTTGGCGCTCCTGGCTGCGGCCGATCCGCGCGCGGTTGCCGTGCGGATCGAGCTCGGTGAGGAGCTGACCCGCTGCGGTCGCTTCGCCGACGCCCGGGAGATCCTCGCCGAGGCCGCGGCGATGGCCCGGGACCGCGAGGATCCGACGGCGATGGCGCTTGCGGTGGTCGCGATCGCGGCGCTCTCGGAGACCGGCTCCAAGGACAGCGTCCTGGTCGCGCTCTGCGAGGAGGCGCTCGACGCGCTCGGCGACGAGCAGCCCCCGCTCCGTGCCCGCCTGCTCGCTGCACTCGCCACCGAGCTCTACTGGGACGAGGCGCGCGGCTCCTCGGTGGAGGCCGGTCGGCAGGCGATCGAGCTGGCCCACGCCTCGGGTGACGATGCGGCGCTCGCCGAGGTGCTCTCGATCCGGCAGTTCCTCGACACCGCCCGCCCCGGCACGGTCGAGGTGCGGCGCCGCAACGCCGAGCAGATGCTCGCCGCGGCCCGCCGGGCAGGGGACAGGCGCAACGAGATCCGCGCGATCGCCTACCTGATCGGCTGTCACTTGCAGACCGCCGACGTCGCGGCGGCCGATCGAGCGATCGCCGAGTACACGGCGCTCGCCGAGAGGCTGGCCGAGCCTCGGCACCTGTGGCACGTGCCGATCATCGCCGCCACCCGGGCGATCATCGACGGCCGCTTCGCCGACGCCCGTCGGCTCTCCTCGGAGGGGTCGCGACTCGGCGTCCTGGCTGAGGAGCCGCTCGCGGTCCAGTTCCACACGATCCAGCTCGGCCTCCTGCACACCTTCGAGGGGGACCCCGAGGAGATGCTCCCGCTGGTGCGGCGGATGGTCGCCGAGTACCCGGCGATTCCCGCCTGGAGGCTCGCCCTGGTCAGCTTCCTGGCCGAGGCCGACCGCCTCGATGAGGCGCGGGTCGAGTACGAGCCGATCGCCGCCCGCGGCTTCGACGGCATCCCCCGCGACACCAACTGGCTGGTCGGCGTCTCCCGGATCGGTGAGTCGGCCGCCCGGCTCGGCGACAGGCGGGCCTGCCTGGACCTCCTCGACCGCCTCGGCGACTTCGCCGGTGAGGTCGTAGTCGTCGGCAGGGCCGCCGCCTGCAACGGTCCCGTCGACCGCTATCTCGGCCTGATGGCGGCGGCGGTCGACGACCATCAGCGAGCGATCGGGCATTTCCAGGACTCGGTTGCGATCAGCGAGCGGATGGGGGAGCGGCCGATCCGGGCCGAGACGCGGCTGCACCTCGGTCGCGCGCTGCTCGCGCGCGACGGTCGGGGCGACCGGGACGAGGCCTTCGAGCTGCTCAGCCTGGCGCTCGAGGAGGGGCAGGAGCTGGGCATGCGCAAGCTGGTCGAGCGCGTCGTTCGGCTCCGGCTCGAGGCTCAGGGCGTGGCCGGGGTCGACGCGAACGCCTCGATCGACAGCGTTGCGACGGCGGTCGCCGACGAGCGGCCGGACCTGGTCTCGTTCGCCTCGGCCGACGGCCGGGTGACGATCCTCTTCAGCGACATCGAGAACTCGACGCTGATCACCGAGCGGCTCGGGGACGAGCGCTGGGTCGAGGTGCTGCGCCGCCACAACTCGGTCTTCCGCCGGCGGCTCGAGGAGTGGGGCGGCTACGAGGTCAAGAACCAGGGCGACGGCTTCATGCTCGCCTTCCCGGACCCGCTCGCCGCCCTCGAGTTCGCCGTCGCCGTGCAGCGCGACCTCGGATCCGAGGAAGGCTCCGGCGCCGAGCGGATCAGGGTGCGGATCGGCATGCACACCGGCGAGGTGATCGAGGAGGAGGGTGACTTCTTCGGCCGTAGCGTGATCCTCGCGGCTCGGATCGCGGCGCAGGCCCGCGGCGGGGAGGTGCTGGTCTCGGAGGCGCTGCGCGAGGCCGGGGGCGCCTCGATCGCCTACGACAGCGGAAGGGAGCTCGAGCTCAAGGGCTTGGCGGGCTCACACCGCGTCTTCCGGCTCGAGTGGGAGCGGTCGGGGGCCCTCGCTTGAGCGTGCTCGTCAGCCGCGGTCGGCGGCCTGCTCGAGCAGGACGCGGATCTGGTGTCGCTCGCCGGCAAGCGGCTCGGCATGACCGGGGGCGACGGTGCGCGGCTCCAGCGCGGCCAGCCTGCGGACGCTCTCGACAGCCTCGGCCGTATCGAGGTTGAAGACGTCGTTGGGGACGTTCGGCAGGTCGGTTCGCTTGAACCGCATCGAATCGACCATGTAGATCGTGTCGCTGACGAGCGCGAGTCGATCGGCCTCGCGCCAGAGGCCGATCATGCCGGGGGCGTGGCCGGGGAAGTGCTTGACCTCGAAGCCGCAGACCTCCTCGCCCTCGCTGATCGTTCCCGCAATCTCAACCGGCCCGCAGTCCCAGTGACGGAGGAGGCGCGGATAGGCGATCCGCGGCAGGCGAAGCTCGATCTCGTCGAGGGCGAAGTAGTGATAGCCGCCGTCGCCCTCGGCGTTGGAGCGCTCGTCGGGGTGGCAGTAGACGGGCACGCCGAGGTCCTTGGCAACGCCCCGATGGTCGGCGTGCGAGTGGCCGAGCACGATCCGCCTGATCGGCCCGATCTCCTCCGCGGCGGCGCGCACACCCGCCGCCATCTGCGCGGTGCCGGCGTCGAAGATCGTCACCTCGCCGTCGTCCTCGCGGAGGAAGTAGACGTTCATCCCCTGCCGCAGATCGCCGGCATGGCGCCAGACGCGGTCGGCGATCTTCTCGGTGATCGGCTTCAGCGGATTGGCCACCGGATCAGCCTAATAGCATCGCCTCATGCCGCGTAGCTGGACAATCGCGATGGCGATCCTGATCGTCTGCCTGATCGCCTCGATCGTGATCGGGGCGATCAAGCTCTGAGCGGACGGTCAGGTCGGGCAGCTCGAGGCGGGGTCGACCGCGGCCGCGAGGTCGAGCAGCCCGGCGCCGTAGAGCGCCGCGCTGGCGGGGTCCGCGACCGGCCGCGCGGTGCACTTCAGCCGCGCGCCGAGCTGGCCTGGGGTCGGGCGGCGGTCGAGCACGCCGCTGGCGAGCACCAGCCCGGCGGCGGCGCTGACGTGCGGCGCCGACATCGACGTCCCCTCGTAGAGCGGATAGCGGAAGCGCCGGTAGTTCCCTGTGAACGGGGTGTTCAGCGGCAGCGTCAGCTGGACGATCGAGGGGCCCGGGGCGAAGGGCCGGCAGTGCGATCCGGCGGCGGGCCCCGAGTCGGGACCGCCGCCGGGAGCGGTGATGTCGACGCCCTTGCCGCGGCTCGAGAAGTCCGACAGGCAACCGCGGATTGTGCCCGAGGCGACCCCGAAGGCGGCCTTGGCCGGCATCTGCGCCGAGCTGGCGCCGTCGTTTCCCGCGGCGCCGACGACGAGCGCTCCCCGGCGGCGGGCGAAGGTGATCGCGTCGCAGACTGCGCGCAGGCCGGCGCAGCCGCCGAACGACGGGCTGAACTCGAGGCTGAGGTTGATCACCC
>Ga0210084_1000192_pt1 | contig 10721 bp, 14 predicted proteins | sample China_Galinas_Co_3_FD_184863 | JGI IMG/M metagenome (GOLD analysis project Ga0210084, IMG submission 184863) | Wetland microbial communities from San Francisco Bay, California, USA, that impact long-term carbon sequestration -... | ecosystem: Environmental > Aquatic > Marine > Wetlands ... | reverse complement strand
GGGGCCCGCCGTGGGCATCGGCCTGCAGGCGGCACTCGCCGCGAGAATCGACGAGGCGATCGAGGCCGACCGGGAGGCGGAGCTCGAGATCGCCCTGGCAGCGATCCGCGACGCGGATCGGATCTGACATCTTCTCCCGGTGGTCTGGCGGCGAAGCGGCGAGGTGAGATGGCTCGAGGCAGAGCTGCCGGGCGCCGTCGCGGCGTTCAGCGCCCGCACCGGCGGCGTCAGCGCCGCCCCCTGGGACGAGCTCAACCTCGGCCTGCTGACCGGCGATCGACCGGCGGCGGTGCGCGAGAATCGGAGCAGGCTCGCCGCGGGCCTCGGCCTCGATCCCGGCCGGGTGGTGATCGGCCGCCAGGTCCACGGCGTCGAGCTCGCCGCGCACGAGCACCCACAGTCGCCGGCGCCGTTCGCGGCTCGCGGATCCGAGGCGCCGGAGGTCGATGGTCACCACACTGCCGAGGCGGACCTGGGCCTGCTGGTGTTCGTCGCCGACTGCCTGCCGATCGCGATCGCCGGGGCCGAGCGCGTAGCGATCCTCCACGGTGGCTGGCGCGGTCTGGCGGCAGGGCTGCTCGAGCGGGGCACGGCGGCCGTCGACGGAACCGCCGCTGCGGTCGGGCCGGGCATCGGCCCCTGCTGCTTCGAGGTGGGCAACGAGGTTCTCGCGGCCTTCGGTTCCCTCGGCGACGGGATCGCGGTCGGCCGGATGCTCGACCTGCGCGAGGTCGCGCGGCGGCTACTCGTTCGATCGGGCGTCGAGCGAATCGAGATCAGCGATCTCTGCACGCGCTGCAACCCGGACCTGTTCTTCTCGCACCGAGGTCAGGGCCCCGAGACGGGCAGGCAAGCAGGCCTGGTCTGGAAGCGGGCATGAGATGCCCGGCATGATCAGAGGCCTCGAGCCGGGGCGGATCCGCGCCAACCTCGGCCGAATCCGCGAGCGCGCGGGGGAGGGGGTCGAGATCCTGGCCGCGAGCAAGTACGTCCCGGCCGAGGAGATGGGGGCCCTGGCCGAGGCGGGGATCACGCTGGTCGGCGAGAACCGCCTTCAGGATCTCGAGGCGAAGCGGGAGCGCTGGGCGGACGCGTTCACCTGGGACTTCATCGGCAATCTGCAGAGTCGCAAGGTCCGGCGCCTGATCCCCCAGGTCCGCCTGCTGCACTCGGTCTGCACCGACAGCGTGCTCGAGCAGCTCGCGAGCCACGCCGGCCCCGAGACCGAGATCCTGGTCCAGGTCAACGTCGCCGAGGAGGAGGGCAAGGGCGGGGTCGCCGTCGAGTCGTTGAGCGGCTTCATCGAGCGCTGCCCAGTTCGGGTCACCGGCCTCTCGACGATGCCGCCGTTCACCACCGATCCGGAGGCGTCGCGACCGTACTTCGCCCGCCTCGCGGAGCTCGCCCGCGAACGCGGCCTCGAGCGGCTCTCGATGGGGACCACCCAGGACTGGCCGATCGCCGTCGAGGAGGGCGCCACGATCATCAGGGTTGGGACGGCGCTCTACGCCTGACCGCAGTCCGCCGCCGGCTCGCAAGCGACCGGCCAGATCGACGGCAACGACCTGCAGCGGCCCGATCAGCGCAATAATCCACAAGGAGAACCCCTATCCGCGACGAAAAAGGCGCGAAGAATGGCCCTTAGGGACACATGGCATCGCGCGCTCGTCTACTTCGGGCTGGCCGAGGACCCCGAGCAGCGATACGACGACTACGACGACTACGAGCCTGACACGGTCAGCGAGGAGTCGGTGCCCGCCCCGGCGCCGCGACGCCGGCGTAGCTCGAACGTCAGGCGCCTGCAGCGCGACGACGCCGGCGAGATCGACGACATCTTCGCCGATGACTCGGTTGCCCCCCGGCGTGCCCTGCGGCCCGTCTCCAACGGCGGCGACAACGTGCAGGTCCACTTCGTCACCCCGCGCAACTTCAACGACGCGCAGGAGATCGCCGACAAGTTCAAGCGCGGCGTCCCGGTGATCCTCAACCTGCAGTCGGCCTCGACCGATCTCTCGAAGCGCCTGATCGACTTCGGCTCGGGACTCACCTACGCGCTCGACGGCGGTATGCAGAGGATCGCCGACAAGACCTTTCTGCTGACCCCGGCGAACGTCGAGGTCTCCGCCGAGGAGAAGGCGCGGCTGGTCGAGAAGGGCTTCTTCAACCAGAGCTGAGCGTCGCGACACCGCGCGGCCTTCAGGGCCGCCGGGCTCGCCGGGGGTTCACTAGGGTTGGCACCGATGAGAGTCGGATTCGCCGGAGCAGGGAACATGGCCGCGGCGATGGCCCGCGGCTTCCGGCTGCGGGGCGGACCGGAGGCGATGCTGTTCAGCGACGCGGGCTCCGGCCGCGCCGCGGCGCTCGCGTCGGAGCTCAACGGAGCGGCGACCGCCTCGCTGGCCGAGCTCGCCGGCTCCAGTGACGTGATCGTGCTCGCGGTCAAGCCCACGGCTCTCGATCAGGCCGCGCAGGCCCTCGGCCCCTTTCCCGGGCCACTCGTCTCGGTACTCGGCGCGACGCCGGCCGCGCGGGTCCAATCGGCCTTCCCGGCGGCGAGCGTGCTGCGGACGATGCCGAACCTGGCCGTCGAGGTCGGGCGGGGCGTGATCTGCCACGCGCCGCCCGCCGACCCCGGTGCGCTGGTGCCCGTGCTGGAGCTCCTCGGGAGGATCGCGACGCTGATCGAGCTGCCCGAGGAGCAGCTCGACGCGGCCACCGCGCTGATGGGGTGCACGCCGGCGTATCTGGCACTCGCCTGCGAGGCCCTGAGCGATGCGGGCGTGTCCGCGGGCCTCGACCCCGAGCTGGCCGGCAGGCTGATCGGACTGACGGCTGCGGGGGCGGGCGAGCTACTGGTCACCCACGACCCCGCGGACCTGCAACGCGCAGTCGCCTCTCCCGGCGGCAGCACCGAGGCCGGCCTCGAGGCGCTCGGCGAGCACCGGGTCAGGGAGGCCTTCGCGGCGGCCGTCAGCGCCTCACTGGAGCGGATGGAGGGCAAGCGGTGAGCTCACTGCTGACCGCCCTAACGCGGAACGACATCGCCCAGTACGTCGACTCGCTGTTCCTCGTCTACATCATCCTGATCTTCGCCCGGATCGTGCTCTCCTGGGTGATCGCTTTCCGCGGGTCGCTTCCGTACAACCGAGCGCTGCGCGCCGTGACCGACTTCATCGAGAGCGTCGTCGACCCCTACCTGAACCTGTTCCGGCGCGTCCTACCTCCGGTCGGCGGATCACGGATGGCGCTCGACCTGAGCCCGATCGTCGGTGTGATCGTCCTGGTCATCCTGCAGGGAATCGTGGTCGGGCTGATCAACGAGTGAGCGGCGATCGTCAGGCGCTGACGCGGGCTGCGCTCGTGGCGCTCCTCGCAGCGGGGCTCGACCAAATCTCGAAGGCGATCGTCCGGGCCGAGATCAGCCCCGGCGAGCAGATCGATCTGCTCGCCGGCGTCAGCCTCGTCCGGGTCCAGAACGAGGGGATCGCCTTCGGCCTCTTCGACGGGGCCGGCGTCGCGGTGCTGGTCCTCGCGGCCGCGGCCTTCACGCTGCTGCTGGCCTACTTCCTGACGAGCAGCGGCCGCGAGGGGCTCTGGCTGCCGATCGGCCTGCTCGCCGGCGGCGCGCTCGGCAACCTGATCGATCGCATCGCCGAGGGCGCAGTGACCGACTTCATCGACCCCCCGAACTGGCCCGCCTTCAATCTCGCCGACATCGAGATCACGGTCGGCGTGGCCCTGCTCCTGCTGCTCTACATGCGCGAGCCCGAGGCCGAGTTTGCCGCGGCCGGAGATCCGGCCGTCGACAGCGCCGGCGAGCCGGACGGCAGCGGCGAATGAGCGTCGACGAACCGCGAATCGTCTACCGCGACGATTGGCTGGCCGTGGTCGACAAGCCGGCCGGGCTGCTCGTGCATCCGGCCCCCGGCCAGGACGCGCCGACGCTCGTCGACGCCCTGTCGGGCCTGCTCGGCGGCGGCGCCGATCCAACCCGCCCCGGCATCGTCCACCGGCTCGACCGCGACACCTCGGGACTGCTGGTCGTGGCGCGCTCCGAAGCGGCGCATGCCGCCCTCTCGAAAGCGATCGCGAACCGCGAGGTGAGCCGTGAGTACGAGGCCCTGGTCGAGGGCTGCCCGTCGTCCCGGGCCGGGACGATCGACGCCCCGCTCGGCCGCGACCATCGAGCTCGGGAGCGGGTCGTGGTCGGCGGTCGGCGGCCGCGGGACGCGGTCACGCACTTCGAGGTGCGCGAGAGGATCGGGCGCGATGCCGTGCTCGACGTTCGGCTCGAGACCGGTCGCACGCATCAGATCCGCGCCCACCTCGCGGCGATCGGCCACCCGATCTGCGGCGACCCGGTCTACGGACGGGCTGGAATGCATGGCCTCGGACGGCAGTTCCTTCATGCGCGCCGGCTCAGCTTCGCGCACCCCGACGACGGTCGCCCGTTGAGCTTCGAGAGCCCGCTCCCCGCCGACCTCGCTGCGGCGCTCGGGCGGGCGCGCTCGGGCGCCGCCCCCTAATATCCGGCGTGACCAGTTCGGTCAGCGCTGTGAAGCGGGCCCTGCCCGGCCTCCGCCGGGTCCCCGCCGGGCGGCGCTCGGCCGCTATCTATTCAAACCAGTAAGGGATTCAATGGCTGATGTAGGCATCAAGGAGCTGCTCGAAGCGGGAGTCCACTTCGGGCACCAGACGCGGCGCTGGGACCCCAGCATGCGCCGCTACATCCACGGTGAGCGGGACGGGATCCACGTGATCGACCTGCTGCAGACGGAAGCGTTGCTCGCGGAGGCAACGGAGTTCGCCTCCGAGCTCGCCGGCCGGGGGGGAAAGATCCTCTTCGTCGGCACCAAGAAACAGGCGCGCGACGCGATCGAGGACTGGGCGACGAAGTGCGGCATGCCATACGTCTCACGGCGCTGGCTCGGTGGCCTGCTGACCAACTTCCAGACGATCAGCAAGCGGATCACCCGACTGCACGAGCTGACCGAGCTCGAGAGCGAGGGGAAGCTGGCGCTGTTGCCGACCAAGGAGCGGATGACGATGGAGGCCGAGCTGGCGAAGCTCGAGTTCAACCTCGGCGGCGTCCGCGACATGCAACGGGTACCGGACGCGGTCGTCGTCGTCGACCTGATCAGCGAGGAGATCGCGGTCGCGGAGGCGACCCGGCTCGGGATCCCGATCATCGCCCTCGTCGACACGAACTGCGATCCGCGACCGGTCGACCACGTGATCCCCGGCAACGACGACGCGATCCGTTCCTGCGGGCTGATCATCGGCGCCCTCGGCAGCTCGATCCTGGAATCCGCCTCGGCCTGGCAGCGGGCCGAGGAGGCTCGCCGCAAGCGCGAGGAGGAGGAGCGGAAGCGGCGCGAGGAGGAGGAGCGGAAGCGGCGCGAGGAGGAGGCCGCGCGCAAGGCCGAGGCCGAGGAGAAAGCGAAGGCTGAAGCGGCGGCGCGGGCCCAGGCCGAGGGCGGCGGCGAGCAGCCGGCGAAGGCGAAGCCCCCTGCGAAGAAGCCGGCCGGCAAGCCGGTCCCGGTCGCGCAGCAGACCCGCTCGGCCCCGGCCGAGAAGCCGGCGGCGACCCCCGCCCCCGCGGAGAGCGAGGAGAAGGGCAAATGAGCGAGATCAAGGCGGCGGACGTCAAGGCGCTCCGCGAGCGAACCGGAGCGGCGATGATGGACTGCAAGGGGGCGCTGACGGAGGCCGGCGGCGACATGGACAAGGCGGTGGAGATCCTCCGCGTCAAGGGCCAGGCGTCGGCGGCAAAGCGGGCGGGACGCTCGACGACCGAGGGCACCGTCGCCTCCTACGTTCACGCCAACGGCAAGATCGGCGTGCTGGTCGAGGTCCAGTGCGAGACGGACTTCGTGGCGCGCAACGAGGAGTTCCAGGAGCTCGCGCGGGAGATCGCGTTGCACGTCGCCGCCGCAGCCCCACAGTACGTCTCGGCTGACGAGATCCCCGAGGACGTCGAAGCCTCCGAACGGGCCGTCTTCGAGCAGAGGGCGGAGGAGGAGGGCAAGCCCGAGGATGTTCGCGAGAGGATCGTCGACGGGCAGCTGGCCAAGTGGCGCAAGGAGATCGCGCTTCTCGATCAGGTGCATGTCAACAGCGACAAGCACGAGGGCAAGACGATCGAGGAGCTGCGGGCGGCGGCGGCGGCTGGAACCGGTGAGAACATCGTGATCGCGCGCTTCGCGCGCTTCGCGGTCGGCGAAGGGGCCTGAGCCCGGCGCCCGGCACCGGGGTCTCCGTAGGAGCGCAATGGCCGCCGAGCGCGCATTCGACCGGATCCTCCTGAAGCTCTCGGGCGAGGCCCTGATGGGCTCCCTCGATTACGGAACCGATGCTGATCGCGTCGAGCGGATCGCCCGGCAGATAGCCGGGGTCCGCGACTCGGGCCTCGAGATCGCGATCGTGGTCGGCGCCGGCAACATCTATCGGGGCTTGACCGGGGTGGCCGCCGGCATGGACCGTGCCACGGCCGACTACATGGGAATGCTGGCGACGGTGCTGAACGCGCTGACGCTTCAGGACGCGCTCGAGAAGCAGGGCGCACAGACGCGGGTGCTGTCGGCGATCGACGTGACCGAGGTCGCCGAGCCCTACATCCGACGGCGCGCCATGCGACATCTCGAGAAGGGACGGATCGTGATCTTCGCGGCCGGGACCGGCAATCCGTTCTTCACCACCGACACCGCCGCAGCCCTGCGCGCCCTTGAGATCCACGCCGAAGCGATCCTAATGGCCAAGCACGGAGTCGAGGGCGTCTACGACGCGGACCCGGCTGAGGTGCCCGAGGCGACCTTCCTGCCGGAGATCACGCACCGGGAGGCGATCGAGAGGGGCCTGCGGGTGATGGACTCGACGGCGCTCTCGCTCTGCATGGACAACGGCCTGCCGATCTACGTCTTCAACATGGCGGATGAGTCGAACATAGATAGGATCGTTCACGGAGAGCGGGTCGGGACGCTGGTCGACGGAGAGGTAGAGAACGGATGATCGAAGAGTTGCTCGCCGACGCCGAGGAGCGGATGAACAAGTCCGTCGAGTCGATCAAGGGCGAGATGTCCACGGTGCGGACCGGGCGTGCATCACCGCACCTGCTCGACCGGATCACGGTCGACTACTACGGGGCGGAGAGCCCCCTCAACCAGCTCGCGAATATCGCGACGACCGACGCTCGGCTGCTGACCCTGACCCCGTACGACAAGACAGCGATCCCGGCGATCGAGAAGTCGATCATCGAAGCCGACATCGGCATGATGCCGACCAACGACGGGAACGTGGTCCGCCTCCAGGTCCCGGAGCTGACCGAGGAACGGCGCAAGGAGATGGTCCGCATCCTCCACAACGTCGCCGAGGAGGGGCGGGTGGCGGTGCGCAACATACGGCGCGATGTGATGGGCGACCTGCGAGAGCTGAAGGGCGAGGGCGAGGTCGGCGAGGACGAGGAGCGCCGAGCGGAGGAGCGGTTGCAGAAGGTCACCGACTCGGCGGTGGGCGAGATCGACGCCCTGATGAAGGGCAAGGAAGAAGAGATCCTCACGGTTTGAGCGCCGATCGCCCGGTCGCCAGGTACGTGGCGATCATCATGGACGGCAATGCCCGCTGGGCCGATCAGCGGGAGCTGCCGATCCTCGAGGGCCACCGCCGGGGCGCGCAGACGCTGAAGCAGACCGTCAAGGATGCCGTCTCGCTCGGGCTGGCCGAGCTCACGGTCTACGCCTTCTCGACCGAGAACTGGTCGCGGCCCGAGGCGGAGGTGCGGGGATTGATGGCGCTGTTCGCGGAGCTGATCGAGTCCGAGACGCCGGAGCTGGACGAGCAGGGGGTGCGCATGAGGTTCATCGGCCGCCGCGGGGAGGTGACCGAGACGCTGCGGGCCCGGATGGACTGGGCGGAGGAGACCACGGCCGAAAACGACCGAATGACCCTGTTCGTGGCCTTCAACTACGGCGGGCGGGCGGAGATCCTCGACGCAGCCGAACGTTACGAGGGGGGCGGCGAGGCCGCCTTCGCAGACCTCCTGTACGCGCCGGAGATGCACGAGCCCGACCTGGTGATACGCACCAGCGGCGAGCAGCGCCTCTCGAACTTCCTGCTCTGGCAGAGCGCCTACTCCGAGTTGGTGTTCAGCGACGTGCTCTGGCCTGACTTCAGCATCGAGGACCTACAAACGGCCGTGCAGGAGTTCGCATCCCGCAGGCGCCGGTTCGGCGCCCGGGGCTAGATTCAGACGATGGATTTCCCCGAGCGACCGAGGCCGACGCGGCCGGGGTCACGGCCGGCGGGCCGCCGCATCCGCGGGGGCAGGCGCGAGCCGGGCGCAACCGTAGGAGCAGCCTTCGAGCCGAGATCTGCCGCCGAGACCGAGCCGACACCGCGCACCGAGCCGGCGGAGCCCGCGGCGCCGAGGCGGTCGGAGACGCTGGCCCGGGTGCTGTGGGCGATACCGCTGATCGCGCTGGCGGTGGCCGTCGTCGTCGCCGGGGGCGAGATCTTCATGGCGGCGATGATCGTCTTCGCCGTGATCGGCATCGCCGAGTTCCTGCAGATGACCGAACGGGCCAGGCCGTTCCCGCTGGTCGCCTTCGCCGTCGCCGCGGCGATCATCGCCGCGGCGCACTTCGGCGACAGCTTCCAGGTGCTGCTCGCGGCGGTCGCCGGCTTCCCGCTGATGCTCGGCTTCGTGATCGCCCGGCACGACCTCCGAAACGTCACCTACTCGATGGCCGTGACCGTCTTCGCGATTGCCTGGATCGGGCTCCCGTTCGCGCATGCAGTGCTGCTCCGGGACCTTCCCGATCACGGGGCGGCGCTGCTCGTCGACGTGCTCGTCGCCACCTTCCTGGCCGACACCTGCGCCTATCTCGGCGGCCGCATGTTCGGCAGCCGGCCGCTCGCCCCGGTGATCTCGCCGAACAAGACGATCGAGGGCCTGCTGTTTGGTGTCGTTGGCGGCACGCTCGGCTTCTGGGTCGCCGGCCTCTACCAGGACTGGCTCTCCGGTGCCGACGCCCTGCTGATGGGGGCCTGCATCGCGGTCCTGGCGCCACTCGGGGACCTGTTCGAGTCGGCGATCAAGCGCGACCTCGACGTCAAGGACTCGGGCCGGGTGTTCGGCCCGCACGGAGGCCTGCTCGACCGCCTCGATGCGGTGCTGTTCACCATCGTCGCCGGCTACTACCTGAGCCTCGCGATCGTCTACTGAGAAGCGTCTCGGGGTCCCGCGCGCGGGCTGGGTCAATACGCTGAGGGTTGCGATGGCCGACCGCGACGACCTCGAGTTCACCTACTCACTGATCGACCGGGTCTTCCGGCTCAGCCTCGGTGAGCTCGCCGACTTCAGCGGCGCCAAGTTCGACGGTCAATGGTCGCTGTCCCTGGAGCAGGCGCAGCGGCGCAAGCACGACTACGTCGCCGAGCAGATTGGGATCTCCGCCGGCCGCCGGATTCTCGACCTCGGCTGCGGCTGGGGGCCACTGCTCGCCTACGCGCGCGAGCGGGGCGCGGACGGCGTCGGCGTCACCCTCTCCGGGGCCCAGGCCCGGGCCTGCCGCCGGCACGGGCTCGACGTCCAGATCCGCGATGCCACGACGCTCGAGCCGGACGACCTCGGCAGCTTCGACGCGATCGCCAGCCTCGGGGCCTTCGAGCACTTCTGCTCGCCGGAGGACTACGCCGCCGGTCGTCAGGAGGAGCGCTACCGCGGCATCTTCGAGAGGCTGGCCCGGCTGCTGCCCGAGGGCGGCCGCCTATACCTGCAGACGATGGTCTTCGGACCCAACATGATCCCGGTCGAAGAAGTGGACATCGACGCGCCGCGGCACTCTGATGCCTGGTACCTCGCCCTGATGGGCAAGCAGTTCCCGGGCTCCTGGCTGCCGTTCGGGGAACGGCAGGTGATCGAGTGCGCCGAGCCACAGTTCCGCCTCGTCTCGAGCGTCAGCGGCCGCCTCGACTACCTCGAGACGATTCGCCGCTGGCGCGAGCGCTTCGGCGCCCCCGGGGTGCGCAAAACCCTGTTCAAGCTGCGCCTGATCCCGCACTGGCTCACCAATCCCGACTTCCGGCTCGCGTTCACCTCCGGCGTCAGCGCCAACAGCGTCTGCTTCGAGCGCGAGCTGCTCGAGCACTACCGGATCGTGCTCGAGCGGCGCTGAGCGGCGGCCCGTGGGCGCCGCTACCTACACTTCGTCGGCGTGAAGAGGATCCTGATACTCGGCTCCACCGGCTCGATCGGTGGGCAGGCGCTGGACGTGATCGAGCGGGGCGAGGGGCTACGCGTGGTCGGGCTCAGCGCGGACACGGATGCAGGGCTGCTGATCGGGCAGGCCGGCCGCCACGATCTGCCGTTGATAGCGCTCGCCGATCCGGGCGCAGCCGACGAGGCCCGCTCCGCCTGGAACGGGGAGGTGCTCGGCGGCCCCGAGGGCGTGCGCGCCCTGATCGAGCGCACAGCGCCCGACCTGGTCCTGAACGCGATCGTCGGTTCCGCCGGGCTCGGCCCGACGATCGCGACGCTCAGCTCCGGGATCGACCTGGCGCTGGCCAACAAGGAGAGCCTCGTGGTCGGCGGCGAGCTCGTCACCGCCCTGGCCGAGGCGACCGGTGCGCGGATCATCCCAGTCGACTCCGAGCACTCGGCCCTCTACCAGCTGATCGGCTCAGAGCAACCGGGAACCGTCACGCGCCTCGTACTGACGGCCTCC
>Ga0210084_1000191_pt1 | contig 10738 bp, 7 predicted proteins | sample China_Galinas_Co_3_FD_184863 | JGI IMG/M metagenome (GOLD analysis project Ga0210084, IMG submission 184863) | Wetland microbial communities from San Francisco Bay, California, USA, that impact long-term carbon sequestration -... | ecosystem: Environmental > Aquatic > Marine > Wetlands ... | reverse complement strand
TAAAAGAGCATAAATTTAAATGGCTTCCCGGGAAAATTCAGTATTCATGAGAATCCCGTTAAATCTCCATCCAGGTCTCATCGAATCTTCAAAACAAGACTGTGACTGCACCTTCGGAAAAAATTCCTATAATTACTCAAAATTTTTTATTTCCCTGATGGCAAAATTTTCTCGTCCTACTCATAAATTTTCAATACCATCATTGAAACAACGAAATTTCAAAAATGTATTTGTCACGGTCCTATTGGCACCTTCGCACGGTTGCCCCGACCCTAACGGGACTGGTCCCGTCCCTACGGTCAGTGATAGAATTTATAAAAATTCGCAGTGAAAAAGTGAACTGACGTTTATTTGTCTGAGGGCTCCTCTCTCCGGATCAACATCCGGGCACGAAGGGAAAACCTTCGTGCCCGGCGTTGTATAAAATAAACAATTGGAAGAAATCTTTTGCTTCTAGTTTAGTTTCTTTTGACTGTTCGCAAGATGTTGCCGTCTAAGTCCCTGAAGTTTACCATCATGGGCATGGCACCGGGTAAACTGTGAGTGGCGCAAGAGAAACAGGGATCATATGCCCGGAAGGCCATTTCTACCATGTTCAGGATACCGTCATCAACTGTAACTCCTTTTTTGATGAGTCCCTGGGCCGCTTTCTTCAAAGACATACAGATGGCAGCGTTATTGTTGGTGGTACCGACAATAATATTGGCTTTGGTGACCAATCCTTTTTCATCGGTCCAATAGTGATGGGTCAGGGTTCCGCGCTGCGCTTCCACGATGCCGACGCCTTCTTTGGGGGTCTTGTCCAATTTGGCTTGCAGATCGGTGCCGGTGATTTCCGGGTCCTGTGCCAGTTCCAGGCAGTGCTCGGCAGAATAGAGCAGCTCGATCAACCGGGCCCAGTGCATGGCTAAGGTGGCATGAACCGGTTTGCCGCCAAGAGTCTCATACATCTTTTCAAACTCTTCTTGCGCCGCCGGTGTGGCCATGCCATCGGAGGCATTGAGCCGCGACAACGGGGTCGCATGGTAAACACCGGAATCTTTCCCGTCAACAAATCCCTTCCAGCCTACTTGCTTCAGGAAGGGGAACTTCAGGTAACTCCAGGGTTCGACTCGCTCTGCCACCCAATCACGGTATTCATTGGGTGCATACTTGCAGTGCTCGCTGCCTTCCTGGTCTACCACACGGACTTTTCCGTCATAGAAATTGACTTTGTTGTTGTCATCCACCAGGCCCATGGAGTAGAGGCTCAAAGAATAAGGTCCATTAAGAATGATATCGACGTACTCTTTATTTTGCAGTACCACATCATTGAAGATTTTCAGGGAGAATTTTGAGAATTCGACAAAACCTTTGGCTTTTTCTTCGATGTCTTTACGTTCTTCTTCAGTGAGACCTTTTCGAACACCACCCGGGGTATTCAAAACCACATGGGTTTGGTGACCGCCTAAAAGGGCCTGGATTTCCTGGGCGATACGCCGTTGTTTGATGACTTCCGTCCCGATTTCTTTACCCACTTTGGCAATAACGCCCAGCACATTTCTTTCGGCTTTCGGGGCAGTTGGACCTACCACGAAATCCGGGGCTGCTAACGCATAAAAGTGAGCGATATGGCTGTGGACAAAATGGGCCATGTAAAACAACTCGCGGATTTTTTTTGCAGTGGGCGGCGGCTCGACGCCAAATACCGCATCCGCAGCTTTACCGGAAGCCATATGATGACACCCGGGACAAACGCCGCAGATTTTGGTGACGATCTGGGATAATTCCTCTACGGGCCGGCCTTCGCAGAACTTCTCAAAGCCCCGCAGCTCCGGCACCTGGAAATATACATTATCCACATCGCCATCATCGTTACAGAAAATCTCTATCTTACCATGCCCTTCCAATCGGGTTATAGGATCGATTGTATATCGTTTCATGTCATTTTCCTCCTTAAGATTGAACCGGGCAAACTGAACCGGTAAAAAGTCCCGGCAGGGTCATCGATATCGTCTACAACTTTTTGAATCTCATCGGGGTCATTGACATCGATCATGGTGGCAATAGCAGACATCATCTTGGCTCCCGGATCGGGTGCATCCGGCGGTGGGCCATAACAGCCGCGGCACGGGGCATTGCCCTTGATGCACCTGACGCCGCATCCACCGCGAGTGGCAGGTCCCATGCAGATCACACCTTGCTCTAAGAAGCAGGTTTCACCGTCATCTTCAATTTGCCAGGGTCTGTAGAAGCGTTTGATCAATTTGTTATCGGATTTTTTCCGCTCGCACTCTTCACACTGGGTTTTCACGTTGGCCCCCACTACGGAACCTTTGGGCGGGAGTTCTTCTCCTTTGACAATGGCCATGAACACTTCGACTAACCGTTCGGTTTGAGGCGGACATCCGGGTAAATAGTAATCTACATCCACCACCTGGCCCAGCGACCGCACATCATTGTAAAACACGGGGATTTCCAACTTCCCTTCAGGAACTTCAAATTCCGGCTGCGGATAAATTTTATCCGGGTTTACGGTTGATTCACTGGTTTCATAGACCCGTTTGAAGATTTCCTCTTTGGTGGTGAAGTTGGCCAGTCCGGGTATGCCTCCCATATGAGCGCAGGAGCCGTAAGCCACCAGGACCTTGGTTTTTTGCCGCAGCAGTTTCGCCATATGCTCGTTTTCACTGTTCCGTACAGCGCCGTTGAACAAGGTCAGATCGATATAACCGTCTTCCATGGCTTCCACGTCCGCATATTTGGTATCCAGGGCAATCGGCCAGAACACCAGGTCGGCTGCCGCGACTACATCAAATAGAGCCTCATGGACATCCAGTACGGACACACAGCATCCGCCGCATGCGGCACCCCAATAGACAGCCATTTTTAATTTTGGCTTTGTATCTTCTTTTTTATTTGCCATTACGTTGCCTCCTATGCTATACAGCTAACTTTTCCATGACCGGTTTAATTTCAGAGGGTCCCAGTTTGCGGACTTGTTCGGTCATTTCATCCACCAGCTCGGCAAACTGTTTCCCTTCACTGGCGCTGACCCATTCCAGGCGCAGCCGGTCCGATTCGATACCCATTTGCTGTATATATTTTTGCATCAGGTGGTATCGTCTCAGGCAGCGGTAATTGCCTTCATGGTAGTGGCAGTCACCGGGATGGCAGCCGCAGATCAGCACTCCGTCCGCGCCTTCCCTGAGGGCCTTCAATACGAAGGTAGGGTCCACGCGGCCGGAACACATGACACGGATGATGCGAATGTTGTGAGCATATTTCATCCGCGAGGTGCCGGCCAAATCCGCACCGGTATAGGAACACCAGTTACATAAAAACGCGACTATTTTTGGTTCGAAGCTCATGCTACCTCCATTTCCATGGCCATCAGGCCCTCTATTTGAGACATAATCTGTTGATCGGTAAAATGCCGACTGCGAATGGCGCCGGTGGGACAGGTGGAACCACAGGTCCCGCAGCCTTTGCACAATACTTCGTTTACGGTTGATACTTTCTTCTCTTCATCGTAAGTGACAGCGGAATAGGGACAGACTTTAATACAAGTTTGACAACCGCAGCAGAGGTCTTCGTTTACCACCGCCGTGGTGACTTCTACTTCTACTTCTACTTGAGCGATGGTGGCAAGGATACGGGATGCCGCCGCCCCGGCCTGGGCAATGGAATCGGGGATATCTTTGGGACCCTGGCAACTGCCCACAATATAAACACCATCCGTGGTGGTGGCTACCGGGTCAAGCTTGGGGTGTTTCTCGATAAAGAAATCATTCCCGCACATGCTGACTCCCACTGCGTGTGCCACCTCTTTGGCATCTTCGTGCGCTTCGGCGCCTACCATCAAAACCACCATGTCGGCCGGGACTTCGATGGCTTCACCGGAAAGCACTTCGTTCATTTCCACCACCATGTTACAGGTATCGCCGGCCGCTGTTTTCTTTATCACCGGCAGGTCCTCTTTATCGAACATCAAAAACATGACATTCTTTCGAGAAGTGTTGGCATACAACTCTTCACATCCCTTACCAAAGGCCCGCATATCAACGTAACAATCGTAAACATTGGTTTCCGGCAGCGCGGCGGTTACCTGGTTGGCATATTTCAATGCCGTCATACAACAGGTCCGGGAGCAATATTCGTGGATATCTTTGTTCCGGCTGCCCACACAGTGAATAAGCGCGACATTTTGAGGTATTTTTCCCTCTTTTGTCTCGATCTTTCCCTGGCGAAGCATCTTCTCAAATTCCACTGAAGTTACCACATCGGGGAGCTTACCGTAACCATAATTGTCCATACCTGAAGGATCGAAATTCTTGAGACCGGTGGCTACCACGATGTTCCCGAATTTTATTCCTGTTTCTTTGCCGTCTTTTCCAATTACTTTGCACTCAAAATTTCCCAAATAGCCGAATACTTCCTCTACTTTGCATTCCGTAAATACGGTAATTTGGGGGTGTTGTTCCACTCTTTTTATCATCGGTTCCAGCAGTTGCCGGGCACTGTGACCATAGGGGAAAGTGACGTCCAGGTCAGCCACGCGTCCACCCAGTCGATTACTGCGCTCCACCAGGTAGACCTGTTTGCCGGCATCGGCAATTTCCAGGGCAGCCGAGATACCGGAGATACCGCCGCCCATAACCAGGACCGCGGGATCGATGTGCACGGTGCGTTTGTCCAACTCTTCATGGAAACTGACCCGCCTCACGGCGGCGGCAATCAGGGATTTGGCTTTTTTGGTGGCAAAATCCTTGTCTTCGTGCACCCAGGAAACTTGTTCGCGGATATTGGCCATCTCGAACAGGTAAGGATTCAGACCCGCATTTTGCAGCGCTTTCCGGAACGTCATTTCGTGCATCCGGGGTGAGCAGGCCGCGACTACCACCCGGTTCAGGTTATGTTCTTTAATATCTTTGACCACTAAATCCTGACCGGGATCAGAGCACATGTATTTATAGTTCTTGGCAATGACCACATTGGGCAGTTTTCCAATTTGTTCGGACACGCCTTCCACATCAACCATTTTAGCGATGTTGGAACCGCACCAACATATATATACGCCTATTCTTTGTTCTTGTTCTGCCATTTTTTCACCTCATTCCTATGTCTTTGCCATCCGGGCTTTTGCTGACTTCTTCAAGTTGGAAAGATAAATAGCAAAAGGCCGGTAAGCCAGGTGGGACCATTTGGAAAATGCAACAAATGTAAATACCATCGGGACCTCAAACGCCAGGTGAAGCGCATACATGTAGTAGGTCATGTTCACCATACCGGAAATCCGGGAAATATGAATCAGTATCCCCGTCACTGCAATCATAAAAAGCAGGAAAATGAATATCCAATCACTGTGATGGGAAAATTTGAATATCTGTTCCTTTTTCCTGAATCTGCCGATAAAATAGTAGACGCAGGCAAAAATGAGGCCGAAAGTGACATAGTATCCCAACCACCTCTGGGGATGGCTAATAGGATGAATTTTATCTGTTTGAAACCAACCCAGGAAAAATATAATGAAGCTGAACATAATTATATAGCTGGACATGATCAACCAGTGACTGAGCCAGTATGTTTTGCGTTCGCATTTGGAGAATTTCCACTGGGAAATAAAATTCCAGAATGCCGCTCCGATCTCCTTGATGTACAACCATAATGGAATTTTTACCGTTTTATCTTTTAGAATCACTTTATTATACATGTTAAAGATATTGGTGAGGAGAAAAAGCCCGATGACAATCAACTGGATGTGGTCCAGCAGGGAAATGAGGTCCGGGGGTGCGAACTTATTTAATGGCACGCTGGCGCCCATTTCCGACAGGTAATTGCTCACTTCAGCGCTGTTAAGATCGGGGACGCGGGCAAAAATCAAGAAAGCAGCGATGATAGTGAAGAAGATGATTGTAACCACCATGATATGGAGGGCTTTCGATTTATACAGTTTCCCGGAAAGTCCGGTCCAATCATAGACAGAGGTCAGGTATCTGCGCAGGGACATCATAATTTCACCGGGATTGGCATCCCGGGGGCAGGTGGTGGAGCAATCGCCACAGTAGTAACACATCCATGGCTCCACACTGCCGGCCAATTTATCTTTTAATCCCATCTGCATGGTGCGAATCCCTTTTCTTGGGAACAGGGAATCTTGTTCGGTCAGGGGACAGGTGGCCGTGCAATTTCCGCAGTGGAAGCAGGCATTCCAATCACCGGCACCGTAGTGTTTAACCTCTTTCATCAAGTTGGGATCAACCCGTTTACGTTCGCTCATGATGCACCTCCTTCTCTGGTGGAAAGTTCTTTTACTTTAGCTTCTATTGTGCTCAGGGGCAGGTCTTTAATACTCTTTTTTATTTTTCCGTTGGAAATACTTTGCAGCACGCGCGATGCTGCGGCGGATGCCTGGGCTACCGTATCCGGGATGTCTTTGGGACCCTGGCACAAGCCGGTTACATAAATACCGCCGGTAAAGGTATCTACCGGGCCGGTATTGCTGTTGGCTTCCACATACCAGCCATCTTCGCTCACGGAAATGTCCAGCATTTTTGCGGTTTCACCGGCATCTTCCCTGGGTTCCAGCCCCACGGCCAGCACCACCATATCTACTTCCTGTTCTAACAGTTTATCTGCGGTGATGTCTTCACTTCTTACCAGTAAGCGGCCATTGGCCTCTTCCACTTTAGCGGTACGGCCGCGTACCAGGTGAACACCTTCACTTTTGATTCGTTCATAAAATTCCTCGTACCCCTTACCAAAGGCCCTCATGTCAATATAATATTCGTGAACGTCTGCTTCGGGAATTTTTTCCTTGATCAGGTGGGCTAATTTGAGGGAGTACATACAGCACACCCTGGAACAGTATTTGTTGTAATTTTCATCCCTGCTGCCGATGCAGTGAATCAGGGCCACACTTTTGGGTTCATCTCCACCGGCGGAGAAGACCCAATTCCCTTTTTTATCTTGAGTCCGGGACGTGATAAAACCGCCGGTGGGACCCGCGGCATTGACCAACCGCTCGAATTCCAAAGAAGTGACTACATTGGGGAACTTCCCATAGCCGAATTGTTCGGCCCGTTTGGCATCGAAGACTTTGAAACCGGTGGCTGCAATGATGTTTCCCACGGTGACTTCAATTTCTTCATCTTTTTCGTCCAGGTTAATACAATCAGGCACCGGGCAGACTTTCATACAAAGACCGCATTTTTTCCCACCGGATTGAATGTAAGTGCAACTTTCGGCATCCACCAGGTATTTGTTAGGAACAGCCTGGGGGAAGGGGATGTAGATGGCCTTACGCATGGTGGTTCCGGCATCGAATTCACTGGGTGCTTTGCCGGGGCACTTTTCAGCACAGGTGCCGCAGCCGATACAGGTGGCGATATTGACCTTCCTGGCTTTTTTCAGGATACGAACCTTATAATTGCCCGGACCGCCACTTACCCCTTTGACTTCGCAATAACTCATCAATTCAATATTGGGGTGCTGACCCACTTCCACCATTTTAGGCGTCAAGATACAGGCCGCGCAGTCCAGGGTAGGGAAGGTTTTGTCAAACATGGCCATATGACCGCCTATAGTCCCTGTTCGCTCCACCAAATATACTTTTTTGTTGGCATCGGCGATCTCGAGAGAAGCTTGAATCCCTGCAATACCTCCACCAATCACCAATGTATCCGGGTTAACCTCAACCTCATCCGGGACTGCTGCTATCTCGAACGGTACATTGGAAACCGCACAATTGAGAACGGCTTTGGCCCGGTCTGTTTCATCCGCCGTGATGGCACCATGCTCCCTGAAACTTGCCACCACAACGTCTTCCGGATCATTACCGGCAGCAGCCATGGCTTTACCGAATAACGTTTTGTAAAATCCGGGGGAGTCTCCAGCAAGAACAATTTTTTTCAGATTGTTTTGCTTGATGTCTGAATTTAACTGGTTTGGATTTAATTCTCCGCCATTAGCGGTGCTCTTCACCAACTTGACCCCCGGTAATTTTTCAGCGTAGCTAATTAAATCTGAAAAATTTTCAATCGGGGGAGCATTGGGATTCTCACCGTTGAGAAAATAAATCCCAACTTCGCCAGAATTACCCTTCATTTTAACCTCCGTTTATAGAAATTTAAATATAAAACCCAACGACTCCAAAAAGCAGACTCGCTTTAATTTTTGTTGATATCCGGTATGATTGAGTTGCTTACAACACCATTGAATGGCAAGATTGAATGATTTATATTAAAAAAATCCTTAGATCTCAACGGTTTTTTTAATCTCGATATTGTGCCTGCAATACCTGTAGACGCTGTTCAACATCATTGTCTCATCTGCCATTTTTAACTTTCATCCGGAAAGAGTACAAATTCTAACAATTAATAATAGAATGTTTAACGATTTTTGTCAATACTTTTTTGTTAATTTTTTAATTTTTTGTTAATTTTTTTTTAATTTTTTATTTTTCATAGTCTTTCCTATCAATTGTTTCCATCGTTATTCTTTAAACGATATGCCGGTAAAAATCAAGGTGATATCAATCCCACCAGGCAGTATCGTAGGGTTGATAGGTTACATTGGTGGCGCAGTGGACATTGCCGTGCCATCGATGGTAGGGCAGATCATCGATAAAATGTACGATCACGTCTTCCTTATTTAATAATTGGAAGATATATTTTTGCATCAAATCCTCACCGTCAAAAACCGGTCCTTTGGGGTCTGCCATGAGAATATGACCGTTCATGTATGCCGCATTGACCATATTGGGCATCAGCGATGCGGCATATTCATATTTTTTCTCGAACAGTGCCGGGATACGGATGATATGATCGACCGGGACACCGGTTTCTTGTTTTATGGTTTTGATATTGGCTTCGATTTCATTGAACTGCAGTTGGGCATTGAATTTTCGCAGCGATTGATTTTTTAATAAAGAAGACACGGAAACATTTTCTTTAAAATCCCGGAAAAGAGTTAAAGCACCTTTTCCTTCGGCTTTCCATTGTTCTAACAGCCGGTATGTAATGGTCACATCCGGGACAAGGATTTTAAAACTTTTTCCTCCTTTTACCGGGATAAAATTAAAAATTTCATCTACATGTTTGATCAGCAGCCATCCGGTGTGGATTTTAATAAGCGGTGTTTGCACCCCCTGGGCTTCCAGCATTTTTACAATTTGTGGATTTAATGAACGGCCGGTATGTTTGTTGTATCCGTAAAGAATACGTCCAAAGGGTTTTCCCGGTAAAGGGGGAGTAACTTCCAGGTTGCCATACCAGTCCAGCCAGGAATCGCCGCCTCTGCCGGCCCCGGTTTCCGGTTTAAATTCATCCCACTTGAACCAGCCGTGACCGGGTCCCAGTATTTCCTGTTTGGGCATGGCATCCAGTGACTTTCCCCGGTTGGCATTTAAAACCACGTGAAAAACCTGGAACGGCGTCCGGGAATACCCCACTTCCATGACATCTTGCAGCCATATATTCCAGGCTTTGTATTTGTCAGTACCAATGATTTTGAGTTCAACCCCTATTTTTTGGGTTAACTCTTTTAAGGCATCGATCAATTTTTCATTTTTCCCGGGAAATTCCCGGACGTAAATTTTCAAAGCCTTTTGCACAGCGGACAGGAGGATAAAAGGGGCAACTTTGAGTCGCACGGAATTGCTCAAGGCTTTGCCGGAGTCCTCCACCAGGGCTGAAACGGTTACGGTGCCATCCCAATCGGCGCATGCATAGGAATTGGCTTCGATGCGAAGTTCTATGTCCGAATCCCGTAATAAATCAACCGGCAGTTCTTGTTTCTCCTTATTTTCAATATAAAGATAGTTTTCTCCGGATTTGTAGAACAATTGTACGTATTTCCGGGCGGGTGCGGAGATAGAGACATAACACTTACCGGAAAGACTCACGCCAGGTATTTGCCCAATGATAATGGGAGTCAAATCCTGCAGGTCGTTGGGACCATCGATGACTTTATCGGCATGGTCCGGTTCGCCGGTGTTTTGATCGCTGTCATTGTTGAACATAAACACAGGAGTTTCACAAACCATTTGCAAATCCGAAGATGAATTCCCCGGGTTCATTGAAAACAGTAATAGAATAGATATCCCCAATAAATATCCAATCGAAAAGATTTTTGTTTTTATTTTTTTGCATGTCATAAACAGATTTTACTGCAATCAATCGTTTATTTCAACACATTCAATTATTTTGAATCCACCCTCAAATTTTTGTATCCACGAAAAACACGAAAAACACAAAAAAAATAAGCTCCTTAATCAAAAGCTTTTTCGGGGGGTCCAGATGCTGCACGGGACGGTTTTCTCGAAAAGATTCCCGTGAAGCATCTGGCCGCCTGAGGCAAAAGTGGTAGCACGAAAAATAGGGTCAGGTAATTTAATATATCGGAATTTCTACAAATTGTTGATAATAGGGAATCCCCAGCCACTCATTCTGCATATCCCAACCAGGAATAATGGAATGGTGGAATAATGGAATAGTAGCATTTCATGCATTAGTTGTCAAGGAGAAAGCAGCGAGTGGTCTCCGCCGTAGGCGTTTATTTGCCCGAAGGGCGCCATCCCATCATTCCAATATTCCAACATTCCAATTGCGGAGCGAAGCGGAGCTAAGTTCGTTATATAGGAATTTTCATTTTGCGGCAGCCCCATGGCATGGGGGACCTATATGCTGCGCAAGTTCGTTTGTGTTAGTTATCATTCGTTTCTGTGTGTTGGCGCGCACGCAGAGCCTTTGGCCAATAG
>Ga0210084_1000190_pt1 | contig 10752 bp, 8 predicted proteins | sample China_Galinas_Co_3_FD_184863 | JGI IMG/M metagenome (GOLD analysis project Ga0210084, IMG submission 184863) | Wetland microbial communities from San Francisco Bay, California, USA, that impact long-term carbon sequestration -... | ecosystem: Environmental > Aquatic > Marine > Wetlands ... | reverse complement strand
TATGCCGGTGTTCTGCGACTTTATAAGCCTTGAATGATTCGTTGGCTTCGCAAAAATGCGCTGTGAGCGAAAGGGTACGGCCCGCTCCGCTGACACCGGACTTGGAATCTGCAACGATGGAGTTCGGATCGATGAGGCTGCCCTTCAACAAGGGGACCAACGGAAGAAGGACGCTGGTTGGATAACATCCGGGAGCGCCCACCAGATCGGTATTTTTTATCTTGTCAAAATTGACTTCGCAAAGTCCGTACACCGTTTTTTCCAGCAGATCCTTTGCGGTATGGTGCTGATAATGCGTCTCATAGGTGGCCGCATTCTTAAATCTGAAATCAGCGGACAGGTCGATGACCTTTTTGCCTCGCCGAATAAATTCGGGAACGAACTCCATGGGGATCTTGTGGGGAAGCGCTGTAAAGACGACATCCGCATTGTCACAAACACGATCTATGGACAATTCCTCACACAAAAGGTCCACAGAGCCCTCCATGGAGGGGAAGACACTGTCAAAGTTGACGCCGGCATATTGCCGGGACGTCAGAATCGTGAGGGTTACCTCAGGATGCCCGCAGAGGATCCGTACAAGTTCTGCGCCGGCATACCCCGTTGAACCAATTACACCGACTCTGATCATAACACCCCCCTAATCGTTTAATATCATGTCTATCATGTGTTACTGGGCCCTGAAAATGCCCTCCCGGGATCAGCCGCCCAGATAGGCGTTCTTGACCTCCGGATCGGCGAGAAGCGCTTCGGAACTCCCTTCCAGGACCAGGTTTCCAGTTTCAAGGACATACCCTCGCTGAGCGAATTGCAGCGCCATCCGGGCGTTCTGCTCCACCAGCAGAATGGTGGTACCTTCCTTGTTGAGTTCTTTGAGGGCTTCGAACATGCTGAGCATCATCAGCGGTGCGAGTCCCATGGAAGGTTCGTCGAGGAGCATAATTTTTCTTCCGCTCATAAACGCCCGCCCGATGGCAAGCATCTGCTGCTCACCGCCGCTGAGCGTCCCGGATTTCTGGAATTTACGCTCTTCCAGGCGGGGAAAAATATCGAAGACTCTTTGGAGATCCTCTTCGATTTTTTCTTTGTCCCTTCTGGCAAACGTCGCCAGCCTGAGGTTCTCCATGATGGTCAGGTTGCCGAAGAGACGCCGCCCTTCCGGAACATGAGAAATGCCGAGCTTGCTGACCACCTTGTCTGCGGGATATTGAAGCAGGTCTTTGTCCATGAACATCATTTCGGTCCCTTCTTCCACCGGAACCATCCTTGAAATCGCTCTTAAAGTTGTGCTCTTGCCCGCACCATTGGCTCCGATAATACAAACAATTTCACCTTCGCCGATTTGAAAGCTGATACCGTGGAGCGCTCTAATATTATCATAAGATACGCGAAGGTTTTTAACGGACAAAAACATCAGGCCAAGGTCTCCTTTCCCAAATAAGCTTCAATCACTTTAGGGTTGTTTTGAATTTCTTCGGGGGTCCCTTCTGCGATAACATGCCCGAAGTTCAACGTCTGTATGATTTGGCAAAGTTCCATAACCACCTTTAATCTGTGCTCGATCAGAAAAATAGCAAGGCCCAGTTCTTTATGGACTTTTCGTACGATCGCCATCATCTGGATCAATTCTTCAGGGTTCATACCTGCGGTGGGTTCGTCCAGGAACAATATCTTGGGTTCAAGGGCCAATGCCCTTGCCAGTTCCACCCGCCGCTGGTCTCCATAGGACAGGTTGGTCACATTCTGATCCGAAAGTTGGACAACGCCCACCATTTTTAGGAGTTTGTAGGCAATTTCCTCGATCTCTGCCTCCTGCCTGTATCGTTTGGCAGTGCCGAAAAAAGCCCCGACCAACCCGTAGCTGATGGTTGAGTACCGCGCCATCTTAACGTGCTCGAGGACGGTCATGTGGCGCCATAACTGCATGTTCTGGAAGGTTCTGCCAAGACCGTAAGCGGCAATCTGGTAAGGTTGAAGACCCGTTATTTTCTTCCCCTCCAATATGATATCACCTTCCGTCGGCTTGTAAATTCCGGTGATGAGATTAAATATGGTCGTTTTTCCCGCGCCATTGGGTCCAATCAATCCTCTGATCTGTCCTTTTTCGATTTCGAGATCATAATTGTTGACAGCCCGCAAACCGCCGAACTCGTGACTCATTTTTTCAACTCGAAGCAGCGCCATCCTATACCTCTTTCCCCGGTCTCTGTTTCGGTTTTATGAGTTTTTCCACATTAAACTCCTTGAAAGCGATCAGTCCTGTGGGCCGATAAATCATCACCAATATGAGCAACAATGGAATAATAATCCATTTAAAAATTTCCAGGGGCCGCAGCGCTTCTCCGAGGAGACTCAGGCTTACCGCACCGACGATGGATCCGTATACGGAGTTCAGTCCCCCGAAGTAAACCATTGCCAGGACTTCGGCAAGTTTCTGAAGACCAAAAGTACCCGGGTTGACATATCTGAGGACATGGGCAAAAAGTCCGCCGGCAACACCGGCCCAGAAGGCTGCAAAGAGAAATGCCACCATTTTGGTGCGTCGGGTGTTAACGCTCATGGCATCCGCAGCCATCTCGTCGTCACGCACTGCATTCAGCGCTTTTCCGAAAGTAGAACGCACAAAATTGTTGGTAATCCAAATGCAGGCGACGGTCCACATGAACACCGTGGGCAGACCGGCGTAGTCGGGCTGACTGCTCAACCCCCTGGGCCCGCCAACCACTTCCAGGTTTTCGATCATACTCTTTACAATGAACAAGAACGCCAGGGAGATAATGGCCAAATAATCGCCCCGGGTTCTGAATGAGGGTATGGCAATAACAAGGGCGCCAAGGGCCGCGAAAATTCCGCCGACGATCAATGCAATGGGAAACATGAAGGGGCCCAACCCCGGCGAAAGAAGTGGGTGGCCGAAGATTTTGTCATTGGCGAAAAAGAGAACCGTAAATACTGAGGCACCGTAGGCGCCTAATGCCATGAATCCGGGATGGGAACACGAAAATTCTCCCATATATCCGTTAACCACATTCAAGCTCAGGGTGAGAATAATTGCGATCAGGGTGAGTTTCAGGGTAAGGACCCTGTAAGCGCTGATTTCCGACCATATATACAAGGAAGCATAAAGGAGTGCGATATGGATGAGTACAGAAACGAACATCGGATAATCAAGAAGCTTTTCAGCCACCCGGTTTGCCGGTTCGGAACTCAGCCGGGCGACGATACTGATGGGCAAGATATAGATCAGCAGCACATAGCCCATGGCACCAGGAATCATCAAGGGCTTCTTGAGCATTATCACAAAACCGAAAAGAACCGGTATTTTCGGCAATCCAAGAACCCCCACCAACAGGTCACCGGCAAAATGTTCGAGGAGAACCGCAATCAGGATGCCGAAAAGCCATCCGAGCAAGGGAACCCCAGACATCGAGTCGAAGATTTTGCCTTTAAAAAACTTCTTTTTTTTGGTTAAATTTCCGTCTTTTTCAATCATAGTTAACGTTCGTTTACTGTCCATGTTAATAACTTCACATTTTTGCATCTCACCTTCAGCCCATCTTTGACCGATGCCCCACTCGCAAAATCCTCGAAATAGCTCGCTATTCCTGTGGTTTTGCTCTCTCGGATCGGCCAAAACTGAACCAAATCTGAGCGCCAATTCTGTGAAGTTGTTTTTTCGCGAACCCTTAGAGCCTCAGACGTGCGCTGTAAGGCTCGCCGAAAAAACCGTGGGGTCTAAATGTCAGAATAAGTAGAATGATCGAGTAGGCAATGAGATCCCGCAATGTCGAAGGAAAGATCATCGCCACGAAAATTTCGATGAACCCCAACAAAAACCCTGCAAGGGTGGCACCCAAAATGGATCCCCGTCCTCCCAAGATTGCCGCCACAAACGCCTTCCATCCAAATACGATCCCCATGTAAGGATCCAGAACCGGATACGCGATACCAAAGAGAATCCCTGCCGCAGCTGCCAGGGCCGAGCCGATGGCGAAGGTCATGGCGGCAATGGTGTTAATGGGTACGCCCATGAGCGGCACCACCACATAATCGAAAGCCATGGCCCGCATGGCCATCCCATACTTGGTCCGCTGCACAAACTGGTGAAGGGCGAGCATGAGCATCAGGGAGACCACAACGATCATAATCTTCTTGTTGGTGACAAAAACGCCGCCGATATTATAGGTCGAAGATTTGATCAAAGACGGAAAACTGACCCGTTTAGCACCCAACAATGCCAAATTGCCGGTTTCGAGGATGATACCGATCATCAAACCGGTGATGGCCGCTGAAGCCCGGGGTGCTTCACGCAAAGGCCGATACCCCAGCCGTTCCACCAGAATGCCCACAAATGAGGTCAGAAACATGGATATGATGATGGTCAGCACCAGAATCAACCAGTTGGGCAGGGCAATGGCACCGAAGGACGCCAATGCCGTTATTCCAGTGGCCACACCAAAACCGATGTATGCTCCCACCATGAAAATATCACCGTGGGCAAAGTTGAACAGCATCAAGATGCCGTATACCATGGAATATCCCAGGGCAATCAATGCGTAAAAACTGCCCCATTGTAACGCGTTAACCAGGTTTTGGAAGAAAAATACCATTGGGTTTAATCCTGTTCTTTCAAAAAAAGGCGGGCCCAGAGCTCACCACCCTGACCCGCCCTTTTTATAAGAAATCTCCGATAGCTCCTTTTGGGATAACATCTATCCCATATAACAATATTTGTACTACCCGGGTTGAGCGGTTCAGGGTTCAACGTTTTGGTTTTAACCCTTGAACTTTGAACCCTGAACCTAAAACCGATCAGTAATCTATGTTTATGGACAAACAGACTTGTAAAACTCGTATTCGCCTTTGTCGCTAATCTTGACTATAACGGCACACTTGATGGGATCTCCATCCTCGGTAAAGGTCATTTTCCCTGTGATACCGTTGTATTCTTTGATTTTGGCCATTGCATCACGGACACATTGGCGATCTTTCTCGATCTTTCCGGTAAGCTTGCCGCAAGATTGGATGGCCATTTGCACGAGGCCCAAGGCATCCCAGGTCAGGGCCGCCACATCGTCGGGCACATACCCGTGCGCTTTATTGTAGCGATCAATAAACGCTTTTGTCGCCCCCTTGGCTCCGGCGGCGGCATAGTGCGTACTGAAGAAAAGGCCGTAGCAGTCTTTTCCGCAAAGTTCTATGGTTTCGGCCGAGCCCCAACTGTCGCTGCCCACAATCGGTTTATTCCAACCCAGCTCATGGGCTTGCTGAACGATCAGAGCCACCTCGTTGTAGTATTGGGGCGTAAACAGTACTTCGGCGCCTGATTTGATGATCTTGGTCAACTGGGAGCTGAAATCGGCATCCTTGGTGGTGAAACTTTCAAACGCCACGATGGACCCGGGACCGTTGTTCTTTTCCCAGGCTTCTTTAAAGAACTCTGCAAGCCCTTTGGGATAGTCGCTGGCCACGTCGTAAAGCACCGCAGCTTTGGTGAACCCGAATTCTTCCTTGATGAAATTGGCCAGCACGGGCCCCTGGAACGGATCCAGAAAGCAGCCGCGAAAGACAAACGGACGGTCTTTGGTGGTGTCGGGGTTGGTCGACCAAGGGCTGATCATGGGGGTTTTGTAATTGTTGGCCACCTCTCCCGCAGGTATCGCCTGCTTGGAAGACTGAGGTCCGACAATGAAAAGAACTTCGTCCTCTGTGATCATCTTTGTGTTCACCTTGACGGCCGATTCCGCTTTGGACTCGTTGTCTTCGATGACCAGTTCGACCGGATATTTCTTTCCGCCAACTTCAAGGCCGCCGGCTGCCTTGATATCCTCGAGCCACATCTCGGCGGCGAACTTCGATCCCTCGCCGACCTTGGGGATGTCTCCGGTCATTGGAGCGTTGATGCCGATCTTGATGGTCTTGGCCTTACTCCAGACACAGGGGGTAAAAATGAGACCGATCACCAGACATGAAACAATAAAAAACAAACCTTTTCGCATACGACCTCCTTTCTTTAGACTAATTAACGTGTTGTTTTAATTGCAATAACAAGAGCAATCTTTTTGTCGACTCAATTGATCTGGCTCAATAACACACTGGGAATTCTTTTTCAACAAAATAATATTCAGCCGGTACAATGGATTCCGGGTTCTATCCGAACGTGTTGTCCAATTCATCTCATTCCTGTTTTCTGATATCAGCGATCAACTCCTTGAGGATGCCGACAACATTGCGTCCCCTTTCCCGTGCAATTTTATGGGCATCCTCTACAAGCCTGGCGGCATGACGCTCTAATTCTGCCATTGCTGGAATCGGTATGTTCATCCGCTGGTATTGCCAGGTCAATAAACGGATCGCCAAACGTTCTTCCTGTCGTCTGATAAAGCCCATAAATTTTTTCCTTTCAGACGGCCCACTCCGTTTCCCACGGTACGTCCTGTAGCTGCATAAATAACCTGCCAAAAGGAGTTTATGACTTCAGGGTACACTATTGGCATATACTTAGAATAGCCTGTTCCAATACAAGTTTTTGGTTCTGCCTCGTGGTTTTCAGCCGGAGATCCGCCTCGCTCAGTTTCTCAAAAGCAGCCATCAGCTCATGGGTGGTAAATTTTTCAGATTTTAAGAGCATCTGGTAAACAGGATATGGGCTCTGTGAATTTTTGGCAATCACAAGGTCGGTGGGCGTTGGTTTTTTTTTCTTTTTTCTCACCTTTCCCGATCCTGATGGTTTCATCCCCCCATTTTTTGAAAGCAGTTCATCCCATTCTTGGAGCTGATTTAAAATGTCTCGGTCATATTCTTGCACTACCGGCATGATACTGTTTTTAAATTGCCCGTATTGAATTTCAGAATGCCAGGGCTTGCCATGGGCGCTTTCAATAAAACCTCTGACGATCAAAAGCTTTCTAATCTGATTTGTGATGGCAGCCAGAATCTGAAGCGGGTGAAGATTATCGGACAATAGAGAATTCAAAAAAAAGAGCGATTCTTCAACATTCCGATCTGATATGGCATTGGTGAATTCATAGATGGGATCTTTTTTTGTCCGCTTCAGAACATTCTCCACATCATCTTGGGTAATCTTTTTTCGATCGCCCACATAAGAGATCAGTATGTTGAGATTCTCGGAAAAAATTCGAAGATCGAATCCGGTCAATTCATACATGGCCTGAAATGTTCGCCGATCCATGGTTTTCCCGGATCCATGGAGGAGGGTCTCCATCTGTTCGACGAGAACGGCTTCCTGGGCCTGCTGATCTGCCCTTCGGGCACCTTTTGGGACGGAGCAGTCAACAATCACCCCTTTTTTCAGTATGATTTTATAAAGCTTCCGGCGTTTATCGACCATGTCGGTGGTAATGATCAGATGGTTCCCTTTTGGGAATCCGTGCTCAACGGCCTTCTGAAGAAGGGCGGCATTGTCTCCACCGGACGGTATGGGAAACTTTTCATCCAAGCAATACCCGAGGATTTTATCGAACCATTCGGCATCTTTGTACTTTTCCGGATCAAGCTTCAATGTTTTGCGTCTATTCTCTGGGCTGACATCCTCAAAGGTCAGGTTCAAAAGTCCCAGAAGACTTAAAAGGTATTTGGCCGCTGTTTTCATGTTTTCCGCGTCGAATGACGCTTTTGCCTTATCCAGAAGACTGCTTTCATCCTGCTTTGAATAGAATATCTTGGAATCGATAATGGCAACGACCTTTGTTCCGGCCAAAAGTGAATAGGTGTTGATCCCCTCGATGGCCAATTTGATATTTTCGTGGGTGCCGTCGATGGGGTCATAGTTGAGGCGCCTGTCTTTTCCGGGAATCAGTATATCCAAAAGGGATTCGAGAGCGTTGTTCCACAGCAGTTCTTCTCCGTAGATCAGATACACCGGTGCAGCAGCTTCGGTTTTTCGATTTTCTTCCAATCCTGTCAAATAATTTTTGAATTCTTTATAATGGATTTCAGGCATAATTTTTGTTTTTCTTCTATAATTTGCTTGGAGAAAAATTGAGCTAAAATTTCTAAAAGTGAGTAGAATGCCTAAAATGAGCTAAAATGCCTAAATTGCCTAAAATTGGCAGATAAACTCCGCCGCCGCTCCACTCAAATGGGGTCAGCGTTCACTCGAACCCCCGAACCCTTGACCCCTCGAATCCTTTATTCTTTGTTATTCCGGCATTTTTCTGAAAAGAAGATGAAACAAAAAAATAGTAACGCCAATGGATATAGCGCTGTCGGCGATATTAAACGCAGGCCAGTGGTAGCTTCCCATGTAAACATCTAAAAAATCGACAACACTTCCGAAGCGAAATCGATCAATGAGATTGCCGATGGCACCTCCGAACACCAAGGCAAACCCTGAAGCAAGCCAAGGGTGTGTCTTTGGGGTGTTTTTATAAAAATAAAAAATCAGGCAGACGGCCAAAGATGAAATCACGATAAAAAGTACATTGCGCAAACTCGAGCTTTGATGGGCCATAAATCCAAAGGCGCCGCCGGGGTTAAGAATATGGGTGATATCGAAAAACCCGGGAATCACCGTAATAGAATGGTGAAGTGGAAGTTTGCTTGTTATTAATAGTTTGGTGATCTGGTCAAAAACCACCACAAAACCGGAAATAACAGCAAGTTTCATATATTTGCCGAATCTGAAACTCGATTCGCCTGAAAAAATAGAAAACACGTTTATTTTACTCCCGAAATTGACGCGTTATGGAATCGTAAAAACAATATTTTCTCGCAAAGTCGCCAAGAACACCAAGAAAAATTCATTTAAGATTAATCCTTTAACTTTGCGGCTTGGCGTAAGATTTTGACTCTTTATAAGTGTGTCAAATTTGACAAACTCGTAAAAAATCCGACTTAGACGGTTTCGTAAAAAGGTCAAATTCAAGGCGTGCAAATTTTGCAATCATGAGGCATACTTATCGTACGTTGAATGATTGCGAAATGCAGCGCAACGCAGAAGTTGGACTTTTTACGAAACCGTCAAGTTTAATCAGGAGAAATTCGGGACAGGGCATCCTGACACCGGCTGCAGATTGTCGGCCGTTCTAAATCTGACCCCACGGAAATATCATGTACCCAGCAGCGTTCACATTTATCGCCTTCGGCGGAATCGACCCGAATGGCCAAACCCTTGACATCCTGGCATTCAAAGGCCCCGTCAGGTTTTTCCCCTTTGATCAGTTGGGTTTTTGAAACAATAAAAATGCTTCTTAGGTCATCTTTATAGGGGTAAAGTCTTTCATAAAGGTCATCATTTGCATAGAGGGTCACCACGGCATCGAGGGAATGTCCGACAATCTTTTTAACCCTTGCGTCCTCGATGGATTTTGTCACCTCTCCACGAACTTCAAGCAGTTGTTTCCAATTTTCTGCCAGCCTTTCATCTTTCCATGCTTTATTGACCATTGGAAGAGAACTCAGGTGAACGCTGTCGGCATTTTCTTCACGACCCGGCATGTGATTCCAGATCTCTTCTGCTGTAAAAGCAAGGATCGGTGCCATTATCCTCGACAGGAAATCCAGAAGAATATAAATGACGGTTTGCGCGCTTTTTCTTTCCGATGATTCCGGCGGCGCGGTGTATAACCTGTCTTTGAGAATGTCCAGGTAAAACGCAGAAAGATCGACGATGCAGTAATTGTACAGGGTATGATAAATAATATGAAATTCGTAAGTTTTGTAAGCCTTTAGTGCTCGCTCGATCAACTCCTGAAGCCTGTGCAGTGCAAACCGGTCGATTTCCGGCATGGCCTCATAGGGAACCCGGTCCTTTGAAGGATCGAAATCAAATAGATTGCCGAGCATAAATCTGCTGGTATTTCTTATTCTCCGATATGCATCGCTCAACTGTTTCAGAATATTTTCAGAAATGCGGACATCGTCCCTATAATCGGATGCAGACACCCACAGACGGAGAATCTCGGCACCATGTTTTTTAATAACTTCTTCCGGAGCCACAACGTTTCCAAGGGACTTTGACATTTTTTTGCCGTGTGCATCCACAACGAATCCGTGGGTCAGAACAGCTTCATAGGGCGCCCGTCCCCGAGTCCCAACCGCCGTGAGGAGGGAGCTGTGGAACCATCCCCGGTGCTGATCGCTTCCTTCAAGGTAAAGATCGGCGGGCCATTTCAAATAGGAACGTTCTTCTAGGACCGCTGCATGGCTTACGCCGGAATCGAACCAAACATCCAGAATGTCGTCTTCTTTTACAAAGGTGTTGTTGCCGCAGGTATCACATACAAGATCTTCGGGAAATAATTCCTTTACATTCTTTTCAAACCATACGTCGGCACCATGTTCCTGAAAAAGTTTGTAGATGCGTTGGATGATCTCTTCGTTCAAATACAAAGATTCGCATTTCTCGCAATAAAATAACGCGATGGGAACCCCCCACGCCCGCTGCCTGGAAACGCACCAGTCCGGACGATTTTCGATCATGCCGTAAATTCTTTCTCTTCCCCAATGGGGAATCCAGTCCACCTTGTCGATGGCTTCAAGGGCATTCTTTCTCAATCCGGTCTTGTCCATGGATATGAACCACTGGGGCGTGGCCCGAAAAATTACCGGCTTTTTACAGCGCCAGCAATGGGGATAAGAATGTTTCATTTCCTCCCGGAGGACCAGGGCTCCGTTTTCCTGAAGCTTGGCAACGATATCCGAATTGGCTTCGAATACAAATCGGCCGCTGAAGGGGGCGGCTTCCTGGGTAAAACAGCCCGCATCGTCCACAGGGGAATACGCCTCCAG
>Ga0210084_1000189_pt1 | contig 10761 bp, 9 predicted proteins | sample China_Galinas_Co_3_FD_184863 | JGI IMG/M metagenome (GOLD analysis project Ga0210084, IMG submission 184863) | Wetland microbial communities from San Francisco Bay, California, USA, that impact long-term carbon sequestration -... | ecosystem: Environmental > Aquatic > Marine > Wetlands ... | reverse complement strand
GTTTTTGTCATTTAGATTTTGGTAATTTGAATTTGTTTCGAGTTTCGGATTTCGTGCTTCGAATTTAGCCTTAAGTAAGTGACATTCTTGACTGTCCCCTTTTTCTTCCGTCTTTTCACAAAAATAAAAAAATATTTAAAAAAGAGTGGAAATTAAAAGCGAATTAAGTTAATATTATAGAGATGAGTTCAGAATTTAGCACTGAAAAGACAGGTTTGGCTATTCCGACGGAAATCGTCGAAGCTACACACATGTCTGTTTCGGAACTTAAACAAGAAATTGCTGTTATGCTTTTTAAGAAAAGAAAACTGACACTTGGGCAGGCCAGTAAATTGGCTGATATGAGTCAATATAGATTCCAGCATTTACTTGCCAGCAGGCAGATACCCATTCATTATGGTGTTGAGGATTTTCAAGCTGATTTGAAAACTCTTAGGGAAATTAAAGATTTGTGATCGTTGTAAGTAATACCTCTCCTCTCATCAATTTAGCAGCAATAGAAAAAATCGATCTACTAAAAAAGTGCTTTGGAAAAATTATTATTCCACAGGCTGTGTATAATGAGATTACTATCAAAGGAAGAGGTGAACCGGGAGATATGGAAGTAAGAACAGTTGATTGGATTAAAGTCGTTCGAGTAAAAGATATTCCTCTGTTAATGATTCTTAAACGAGAATTGGATGAAGGAGAAGCGGAATCAATTGCACTTTCAATTCAATTGAAAGCCGATATTTTATTGCTTGATGAGTCTGATGCCAGGAATATAGCCTCTAAACTTGAGCTGCGGTTTATCGGATTATTAGGTGTCCTGGTGAGAGCAAAAGAAGCAGGCTATATTCAAAAAGTTAAACCTTTGATGGATAGGTTGAAAGAACAAGCCGGTTTTTGGATAGATAAAGAGCTGTATCGATATATTTTGAATACAGTTAGGGAATAGTAAAATTTTCGCAGTTACATGTCACTCTTTTATCAAACTCTTTCCAGGCCGTTTTATAATCCTTTTCTCGATCGCAGCGAGCAAAAGAAAATAATTCGCCTGTCCCCTCTTTTATGAAGACCGCATCGATTGGGGGCCTACGGGGGTTATTAGCACCAGGGAAGCCTTTAATTGGGTCTACGACCATTACGTCAATGAAATCTACCCTGATCCTGCGTATTCAAGCGTAGACGAAATACCACTCTACAAACAAGAGCCCTGGATGGAAAGCGGGCAGCCGCTTCACATTCGTTTAGGGGAGCCGGACCTGGTTATGCAGGACTGCAGTACTGACTCGGGGGTGGAGGCCAGTACCTGTGCTTCCCCCTGGGGAATTTGAGGAATTTGCCTGTCCCCTTTAATTAACACTGGTGAGAAATGCGGGCTAGAAGAACGGTCAAGTGCCTATTATCGTCTTTTGAGAAGCAAAAGAAGATTTTCCTTGCTAAAAGTTTTTAATTCATCTTTGTCTTCAATTAAAAGCTCGATCTCTTTTTGGATTCTTCCCCAATCCGCGGAAGTGACTTTTTCAATGGCGCGGGATATCCAATTTTCTGCTTCCTCTTCACTATTTTCATGCCCTTCAAATTGACTCAGTGCATTTCTTAAAAATTCAATGTTAGGCCGCAGGTTTTTGTGCCTGGTTAAATACCAGAAAAGGTCGTAATAATCCCTTCCTTTAACGTAATTACGGGTTAGAACAGCATTAATTTTGCCGGCAAAAAGTGTGGGCAAATTGAAACAAGTCACACCGGACATAAAATATTTATCAATGAATTGTATCTCTGTTTGAGCACCATGGGGAGGCCGCATGTCTACATCTACCTTGATTGAGAAATTCTCCTCTTTGCGGTGGCTCATCCCGGCTTCGAACAGGAGTCCTGTAAATTTGACCATTGCTGAATAGACACCATCTTTTTTGATTTTGACCCGGATGATGTAGCCTGAATCTTGAAGCTCATTACTCAAAACATGAATGATATTTTCAAAGTCAAAGACTTCCGGGGTTTGCAAGGAGAAATCAATGTCCTCGGAAAATCGTTTGTTATTGTAAACAAACCGTAAACAAGTTCCACCTAAAAAGGCCGCGTGCTGAAAAAAATCATTCCTGTAGAGAATCCTGAGAATAAATGCTTGTAAATACTCCCTCATTGTGTTTAACTTTACATTGTACCTCTCCTTTTCCTCCAGGAGTCGGATTAATTCGTCTTTCATTTGAGCTAACCACCGGCATCAAGCATTTTTAAAAACAGTTCAACGGCTTTCCGTACAAAAGGAATATCCATTCTCCGGGCATAAGCCATTAACTTATCTTGACTGAGCTGCTCCGTATTTTGAAACCTTAAAGAATCGATAAAACCTTCATCAATTCTTTCCCGGTTATAATAAAATAGATCGATAAGCGCTTTTTCAGGTTCTGCAAGGTAACCGGTGTAACCCGGGGTGTTCGTTTGCTTAATGGGGTAGTATCCCCAGAAGTATTCCCTCTTTATCGAAACATATTTAAATCGTCCGGCTGTATTGATGAATTCTGTCGGACGCCTTTTCGTGGTAACAGAGGTAAACGTATAAACCACATCCGGGACCAGGTGATGCATTTCCAATGCCTTTTCAAGACTGATATAAGAAGGAGATTTTAAAATGGCAGCGATATAGGGTTCGAAAATACCGGTACTTCGATAGTCTTTATCTAAAACATAGTAACCTTTTTTTAAACGATGAATTTTTCCCTCCTTTGTCCACCGGGAAAGTTGGAGTCCCACCTGGTTTTTATCGTTGTACAAAAGGTACAAATAGCTGGATTCGATGACCATCCGGTCTTTTACATCGCGATAAAATTTATCCCATTTCATAGCACTATCTTATCAAAAATGCCAGGTTAATGCAACCAAAAAAATGTTTAAAGGAAATAATTTACCTGGCACTTTTCTTTTGTAGCCCACTGACGAAATCCGGTCCCCCGATGTGAACGCACCCGGTAGCCCACTGCAATAATCATATTGAGATTATAATAGTCAACATGCCGCTGAACCCGCCTGCCACCTTCGTTTCGAACTGTCAAGTATTCCTTGACAGTTGCCCGGGGTTCCAGGGGGGCAGTTTTTTCAAAAAGCGCCCCTCTGGCCGCCGGAGGCAAAAAAAAATACCTTCAGGTTTCCCAATCCAGGATCACTTTGCCGCAATTTCCTTCTTCCATAATATCGAATCCTTTTTGAAATTCATCGATTGAAAAGTGATGGGTGATAACCGGGGTAATATCGATTCCTGACAGCATCATTTGTTCCATTTTATACCAGGTCTCATACATTTCTCTTCCGTATATACCTTTTATCTGGATGGCTTTAAAAATGATTTTATCCCACCGGATTTGGGTGGTATCGGGTAGAATCCCTAATAGAGCAATTTTTGAGCCATTGTACATATTATCGATCATATCTGTAAATGCCGCGGGAGAGCCGGACATTTCCAGTCCCAGGTCAAAACCCACCATGCCTAATTCTTTTACCACATCGGTGATTTTTTGTTTTGTAGGATTGATAACTTTTGTGGCCCCCATTTTCAGGGCAATATTCAGCCTGTATTCATTCAGGTCCGTAACCACGATGTACCTGGCCCCGGCAAACCGGCATATAGCAGCAGCCATACAGCCGATAGGTCCGGCCCCGGTTATCAGGACATCCTCTCCTAGCACCGGGAATGAAAGAGCCGTGTGGGTTGCATTTCCAAAGGGATCGAATATAGCAATTAAATCATCATTAATCTTTTTATTCACTAAAATGATATTAGAAGCAGGGACAGCGGCATATTCAGCAAATACGCCATCTATATTTACTCCAGTGCCAATGGTATTTTGGCAGACATGATTTTTGCCTCGCCGGCAATTCCTGCAGTGACCACAGGCAATATGACCTTCACTTGTCACCCTGTCTCCTATTTTCAAATTTTTAACCCCACTTCCCATATCTACAATGGTTCCTACGTATTCATGCCCGATAATCATAGGGGTTTTAATGGTCCGCTGCGACCACTGGTCCCATTTATAAATATGCAGGTCGGTACCACAGATTGCTGTTTTTTTTATTTTTACCAGTACATCGTTAACACCAATGTCGGGTACAGGGACTTCTTCCATCCGGATGCCCTTTTGGGGCAATTTTTTTACCAGTGCTTTCATTGTTTTCACTCAATACCTCGATAGAGGTCAGCCATTATCAAAGGGGAGAAGACGTTTCTCCTCCACTAATTTCTTTTCATAATCCTCATAAGGAAGTTCCAACTCTTTGCGCATTTGAATGGATTTCTCCCAGTATTCCAATCCTTTACCATACTCTTTTTGGGCAAGATAAATGCACCCTTTATTCCACCAGGTCCAGGCCAGATCTTCCTTTTTATCCAATTTTTCATAAATATCTTCGGTTTTTTGTATCAGCTTCATTGCCTGGTCCAATAATAATTCCGGCTGCTTCTCTATTTTGTTTTCCCCTTTTTCATCGATATATCGGGAAGTTTCCACCAGTTGCACTAAAGCGTTCATATCCCGGGGATTATCCCATTGATTCAGTAAGATCAGGGCCTGCATTTCATAAACATCGGCCAGCATTTCCCGGTTGTCCAGGGATTCGAACATTTTTTCGGCTTTTTTGTTGAATTCTATGGTTTTTACCCATTTCTCGCGGGCATAAAGCTTATGATAATATCTATTATATTTGTAAGCCAATACCTCCGGCATATCCAATTCTTCTAATATCTTTTCCATTTTTTTTTGCAGGTTGATCGATTCTTCCTCTTTTCCCAATATCAAGAGCAGCAGGGCCATTTCACTGTAAGTATCGGCCAGGCCTTCCTGGTAGGCCAATTCTTCATACATGGCTTGTGCTTTGCGGCAGGCACCGAGGGCGCTTGCGAATTCTTCCATATCCGTCAAGATTGCCCCTTGCCTGAGAAAACTGTAAGCTTGACCCTCCCGGTGGCCCAATTCCAGGTAACAGCGCAGTTCTCTTTTGCCGAAATCCAGGGCAATGTCCAACAGGTCGTGGTGCCGGAAAAATCCGGCCCTGGCCCCGTAAAACATGGCTAACTCCAATCGTCTACCGGATACGAACAGGAAACGCTGCACCCGGTTAGGAAGAGTGCTGGCCTGCTGGAGATTTCCCTCTTTTATTAAAAGGTCTGCCATTAAGTTGTTATTCTCGATAAATCCCCAATAATCACCCAGTTGTTCAAAAAGTTTTTCCCCTCTTTCAAGAAGGTTCATCCCTTCCCTGTATTTTTCCTCTTCCATCAGCACCCTGGCCTGGTTTTGAAAACTTTGGGCCAGGCCCTGTTGGTGGCCCATTTCTTCATAGATTCGTCCTGCATTTTTGTACAGCCCTTTAGCCTCTTCCCATTTACTTTGTTTTGTTAAAATTTGCGCCTGGCTGACCATACTTTCGGCTTTCTCGGCCTTATCGCCCAGTCCTTCATAGAGGTTTTCCGCTTTCTTGTGCAGTGTCAGTGCCTCTTCCCATTTCTCTTGTTCGGCAAAGATTTGCGCCTGGTTAATCCAACTCCTGGCCTTCCCGGGCTCATCCCCCAGTTCATCATAGAGCTTTTCCGCTTTTTTGTGCAGTTCCAGGGCTTCTTCCCATTTACCGCTGTTTTTAAGAGAGTCGGCCCGGCTGCTGTAACTGACCGCCATTAAACCGGGATTAGCTTCCTCTTCCTTAATTCCTGTGTCCCTGGAATAATTACTCAGGGGGCAGCCGAAATAATCCTTGAAAAAACAACTCATTTCTTCAGCTTTTAACGCAAACATTGCCAGGTTTTTCAGCACGCCCCCGGCATTCCGGGAGTAAATGTCCCACAGGTGAAACCGGTAAGATAAAAAAATATTATTCTCCATTACCCCTAACCGGTAAGTAGGCAAAGGCTTACTTAATAAATATTTAAACAATTTATCCAGGTTGTTGGAGGGTAATTGGTTGATGGGCGACATGGCATAGAGATAATCCCCGCCGTGGAAATAAATGGTTATTAGAGAGCTGCCATAGTAAAATTTCCAATAGTCCTGTCCCTGCCTGGCCAATACCGGGTTCAATCCGATAAAAATCAACGCATTTTCAACAAATGCGGCTATGGCATCGGGATTAAAGCGTTCAAATACACTGCGGTGAATGGTGTGACCGCAATTTTTACAATAGCTGGTTTTCTCAAAAACCAGTAATTTACAAAAATTACATTTTACTGAAAACTTGAGGTCTTTATTGAGCTTGAAAGATTCGATGTCTTCTTTTACGATGTCTATAGGGACAGCAAAACCTACATTTTCACCTTGTTTAAATTTGGAGGTAGCCACTCCCACCGGTTCTCCCCTGGAATTGACCACAGGACCTCCGCTGCTGCCGGGGTTGATTGCCGCATCGGTTTGGATAAAATGTCGTCCTTTAACCAATTGCCGGGGTGAAGAAACGATACCCTGGGTTTCCGTATAACCCATGCCCAGCGGGTACCCCAGTACCAGTACCTTTTCCCGGCTTTCCACGTTGGCAAAAGAGTCCAATTTTCCCGGGGGCTTTAATGCACGGGAAGGTTGAAGGAAAGCCAGGTCCGTATCAGGATTCACAAAAACCACTTTTGCCAGGTATCTCATTTTTTCCCGGTTTTCAACCCCCACTTCCCTGTTTCCCTCCACCACGTGATAATTCGTAATAATAATATTGCTGGTTTTAAGATAAAAACCGCTTCCCGTGCCGGAAGATGAATTCACCTTAAATACGGAGTCACCGATATCCTGGAGTAAATCATTCATTTTTCTTCGCTTTCATTCTTTTTTTTGTTTTATGCTTTTTTATTTTGCCGTGAATGTCGCTGGTGGTATTGATGATGGCATCAAGGGCGTCTTCCAGGATGGAAGAAGCCTGTACCCATGTTTTCCCATTTGAGTTCAGCAGGGATTCGATAATGATTCTCCTGGAGCTGTAAGGAACAATATAATTGTAGAGCAAATCAAAAAAAGCATCTTGTATAGTCAGCACAGCCGCTATATAGTCCCTGGCAGCAATACTTTCTTTTACCGGCCCGGAAATCTCTTGCCAATAGTTCTCGATCTGCTGGACATCGATGCTGTATTTAACGGGAATAAAAATGTCAACCGCATATAAATCTTTAGCGAATTCCTCCGGGTTATAATTTTGCAGGTAATTTAAAAACTCTATGCCCTTTCTTAATTTATCCGTTACTGGTGTTTCCCTATGTTGAAGCAGGCCGATGGTCTTTTCGATATTGGTCCCCAATATTCCCCGGGGTTCGATGTAATAATGGATTTTCAGCAGTGTTACCGTGATTAACCGCAGGCAGTAGTCGTCCAGTCTTTTTCTTTGGAACAGTTGGATATATGCGGATGCTTCTTTTAAATACAGTTGAATGCGCTGCCAGGCAAAATTGATAAAATCGCGGGAAAATCTTTTTATCACCGGTTTATGAATCCATTCCGCCCCGAATTTCTTTATAAATTCATCATCGTAATGGTCTGCATAGGTGCATATTTCTCTTAAAACATCGTAGATTTTATTGGGCTCGCACATCTCTAACGGGCAGGTATATTTAAATACCAGTTGATGGTTTTCCAATACGATTTCCGCCAGGTTGAGAGGGCGGATGTTTAATTGGGTCACCTGTCTCAGCAGTGGTATGTAATTGGCGGCCGGGACTTTTAAAAAGGGAACGGTAACATTGAAATTTTCTTTATCTATCTTTAAGTTCACGATAATGGAGCCGTGGGGAATATTGAATTCGGATTTATCTTGATTCCCTGTCTTTTGCACCAGTTGGCTGTCGACAAAATCGATAATCCCGACTAATGCCTCTTTAGACATGCCGTTCACAAATAGGTCCAACACCTTATCCCATTTACTGAGGTCAATAGGGCGATGGATAGAATCCAGGGATGTTCGGTCAAAGGTAGGTACACGATATGAAGAAAATTCTCTGTTATTATCTGTCGGCATAAGAGAATTTTATAGGAAATTGCTAAAAAAATCAAGAGAAGAATCGAAAATCCAATATTTTTGCAGATCTTGCTATAAACCGCAAAATGATGTAGAATAGGGTCATGCAAAAAATAGATGAAACCGATAACGGTTCATCTCGTTCTTTTGGGGATAATCCGATTTCCTTTGAAGAATTAGGGATAGAACCGACAGTTATGAAAGCAATATCAGGATTAGGATTTAAGCATCCGACGCCTATACAACAGGAAGTCATACCTCTTTTATTTGGCAATAAAAACGATTTGATCGGCCTGGCCCAGACAGGGACAGGAAAAACCGCGGCTTTCGGGCTGCCCCTGGTACAATATGCGTCAAGCCAATCGACAACGACAAAAGTTTTGATATTAAGTCCCACGCGGGAACTTTGTGTCCAGATTACCAATGACCTGAAGAATTTTGCCAAATACAAAGAAAGAATCAGGGTAGTGCCTATTTATGGAGGTGCGAGTCTGGAAACCCAGGCTAGAGAACTGAAAAAAGGCGCCCAGATAATCGCGGCTACCCCGGGGCGTATGCTGGATATGATCAACCGCGGCAAAGCGGATGTTTCTCAAATCGAAACATTAGTACTGGATGAAGCGGATGAAATGTTGAATATGGGTTTTAAAGAAGAGTTGGACAGTATTCTTGAGAATACGCCTCCCGGCAAACGCACGCTTTTATTCGCCGCAACCATGTCAAGAGATATAGAGCGCATTGCTCTTAATTTTATGAAGGACCCCATAGAAATTACCATAGGCAAAAAAAACCAGGGGGCAGAGAACGTAAATCATATCTATTACCTGGTCCATGCCAAAGACCGCTACCTGGTGCTAAAACGTATCGCCGATTATAATCCCAATATCTATTCGATTATTTTCTGCCGCACCAGGTTGGAGACACAAGAAATCGCCGACAAATTGATGAAGGATGGTTACAATGCCGATGCGCTTCACGGTGACCTTTCCCAGGCGCAGCGGGATAATGTGATGCAAAAATTCAGGGTGCGTAACCTACAAATGCTCGTTGCTACGGATGTTGCCGCACGGGGCCTGGATGTGGAAGGTCTTACCCATATCATCAATTACAACTTACCCGAAGACATCGATCAATATACCCACCGCAGCGGTAGAACCGGCAGGGCCGGGAAAAGCGGCGTCTCTATCGCTATTATTAACCTCAAAGAAAAATACAAGATTAGAAACATTGAAAAAATTATCGGCAAAAAATTCAAACAGGAACAGGTCCCTAACGGAAGGGAAATCTGTGAAAAACAACTATTCGACCTTATAGACCGCATGGAAAAGGTGGATGTTTACAATGAAGAGATCAAAGGATTTTTGCCTACCATTTACAAAAAACTTGAATGGCTGGACAGGGAAGAGCTGATAAAGCGTTTTGTCTCTATCGAGTTCAATCATTTCCTGGATTATTACAAAAACACCCGCGATATTAATGAGGATAAGAAAAGAGAATCCGATGGCATGTGCCGTTTTTTCATCAACATGGGGCGCAAAGACGATCTAACGCCGCAGTTATTAATCGGTCTTGTTAACGATATTTCCAGGAGGCTGAGCATCAAAATCGGGAAAATCGATATTATGCACTCTTTCTCTTTTTTCGAAGCTGACGCCAACTATAAAGATGATATTCTCAAGGCTTTCAACCGGAAAAAATTTAAGGGGCATAAAATAATAGCTGAAGAAGCTGAGCCCTACAACGGCAAAAAAACCAAAGAGAAAGACCATAAAAAGAAAAAAAGAAAAAAAACCGGGAAACAAAACCTGGGTGATAAAAGTAAAAAAAGAGGACAGTCAAAAAGTTTATACGTATGAAATATGTTCTATGTTCCTCAAGCACGGCCAGTTTTCAGCCACTGGGCCCAATCATGGCGATTATTTTTCCTGGCCGCCTTGATTGCTGATTCCCAGTCATAAGGCACGGCAATATTTTCTACTTGCCATCCCTTTTCAGTTTTATAAATAATACTATAGCGGGCGTGCGGAGTATGCGTTTCCATGGCATGAGGAAAAGGAAGATCGTCGGTATATGCAGGCAATCCCACACTGCCGGGATTGACGATTAATTTCCCACCCGGAAGGCCAAACGTACAGGGGACATGATCGTGCCCGCAAAGAACAACGCCCTGTTTAACGGATGATAATTTTTCCATTAATTCCCCTGGTTTTTTATGGGATACTCCCCCTGCTAATACGTTTACTAGCAGATACTCATCATCCCTGGCCGGGGAGCCGTGACACAAGAGAAAATCTTTATAGACAACGGCAGTTATTTTTAATGTGCTCAGCCATTCCAGGTGTCCCGGTTCCAGGCATTCCCTGACAAAATCCAGCGTGGGTGAATGCTCACCCTGGTTTGTAGTCTCTACTATAATTCGATCCTCATTTCCCCGGGCAGTGGGAATATTTAGTGGGATGAGCATCCGGGCCGTTCCCGCGGGATCAAGGGGACCGTACAGGCAATCGCCAAGGTTGACGATATCTCCAATACCCCGGCGGTGAATATCCTCTAAAACCGCTTCCAATGCCCAAAGATTTCCATGAACATCAGAAATAACTGCAATTTGGAACTCGTACATATGCGCCTCCTCTATATATTATACACGATGGAAAAACATTTATCTCCAAAATCGTCAGCAATTCTAATTTTGGCAAATGTAGGGGCAACCACGGAGAGTTGCCGTGCAGCTTCTACAAATCCGGCAAATATTTACGGATTATTGGGGATTTTAAGGGGGTAGGGGCGGGTCTCCGTGCC
>Ga0210084_1000188_pt1 | contig 10782 bp, 8 predicted proteins | sample China_Galinas_Co_3_FD_184863 | JGI IMG/M metagenome (GOLD analysis project Ga0210084, IMG submission 184863) | Wetland microbial communities from San Francisco Bay, California, USA, that impact long-term carbon sequestration -... | ecosystem: Environmental > Aquatic > Marine > Wetlands ... | reverse complement strand
TATCGGTCCTTTCGTGGAGATACAAAAAGGCGTTGTTATCGGGAACGATTGCCGGGTCCAGTCCCATGCTTTTATATGTGAATTGGTGACCATTGGCCCGGATTGTTTTATCTCTCATGGCGCCATGTTTATTAACGATACATTTTCCTTTGGCGGACCGGCCAGGGGAAACAAAAAACTCTGGAAATCCACATCTATCGGCAGCCATGTTTCTATCGGCACCAATGCCACTATCTTGCCGGTGAAGATCGTGGATAATGTAGTCATCGGGGCAGGAGCAGTAGTAACCAAAGACATCCTGGAACCCGGAATTTACGCAGGAAATCCCGCGAAGAAATTAAAAAGTAAAAATGAAAAATGAAAAACTAAAAACAGAAGCGGCTCCCTTCGGGATTATTTTAGACGCCTACGGCGAAAAAAAGATTCTGCTTATCTTTTTCCATTTTTAATTTTTAATTTTTCGTTTTTAATTTTTAATTGTTATTTGATCTTCTGGCTGTCGGAGGCAAAAATGAACATACCGTTTGTTAATCTTAAACGCATGCACGATCCGATTCGTGAAGAAATCGACCGGGCTATCAGCGAAGTGATCGATGCCAATAATTATATTAACGGCAGGCAAGTCAAGGAATTTGAAACCGATTTCGCCCAATTCCTGGGGGTTCAATCGGTGATCGGGATGAGTTCGGGAACCGATGCTCTTTTCCTGGCTTTAAAAGTCGGCGGCGTCCGGGAAGGGGATTATGTGATCACGGTTCCAAACACGTTTATTGCTACTACGGAAGCGATTTCCATGACTGGTGCTAAAATTCTTTTCACCGATGTGGAGGAAAACTCTTCCAACATGTCCCCGGAAAAGTTGGAAACACTTTTGGATACCATGGATAAGAAAATAGCCGATAAAATAAAGGCGATTATTTTTGTTGATCTTTATGGGAGTCCGCGGGACCTGGATAAAATCTATCAAATTGCTAAGGCCCATGATATATTATTAATTTCAGATGCAGCCCAGGCCCACGGGGCAACCATCGATAACAAACCGATTACGGATTTTGCCCATATCAGCACCTATAGTTTTTACCCGGGAAAAAACCTGGGTGCTTTCGGCGATGCCGGGGCTATTGCCACCAATGACAAAGAAATCGCTGATAAAATCAGGCAATTGCGCAATCATGGCCGAACAGAAAAATATATTCACAATATGGAGGGTTATAATTGTCGTATCGACACGCTTCAAGCAGCTATTTTAAAAGTGAAGCTCAAGTCCCTGGCCGGGTGGAATACTCACCGCATCAAAACCGCCGGGCTTTACAATGAGCATCTTTCTAGAAAGGGGATGTTTTGTCCCGCGGTCAATGGGAAGTATGGCGCGGTTTTTCATTTGTATGTCACCAGGAGTGAGGCCAGGGATTCATCGATGAAAAAGTTAAAGGAAGCCGGTGTCGGTGTCGGTGTTCATTACCCGGTGCCATTGCACCTTCAGCCTGCTTACCGGCGCCTGGGATACAAACCGGGGGATTTCCCGGTAAGTGAAAAATTATCCGAAACAATAATCAGTCTTCCCATGGACGGCGCCATCACACCGGAAGAAGTCAAATATGTCTGTAATTTGCTGCCTTAGTATCTTCACAAGATGCCGCAGCTTCACCCAAAGACGCATGAAAATAATCAAAAGCTTTTGCTGGGGGTCCAGGGGGACGGTTTTCTCGAAAAGAGTCCCCCTGGCCGCCGGAGGCTTTTTTTTCACAGCAGCATGATTGAACTGATTTATGTTTTATTTTTGTTTTCCGGTCTGATAAAGGCTTTCTTGAATTTTGCGGGGTTTGGTTGGGTATTCTTTGATTTTACTTTACTTTGTGCAATTATATTAATAGGATGGTATCTTGTTCATTTTTCCCATAATTTTTTCTTTAAAAATCTTTTTCATATTATCCGGTCATCCCGGTCTATAGTTTTTACGGTACTTATTTTTTACCTGTGGATGATTTTCACACTTATTTATACCCGGTCCCCGGGATATTGTTATACTAAACTCTTTTTGTTTTTGACTGTTGTATTGGCCGTGATATTTCCTTTTATTTACCGGGGATTTGATGCCGGGCGTTTTTTTCATTGGTTTTCTTATGTGGGCACCGGTCTGATTTTTATATACATGACGCTGTTTCCTTCTATTTATACCAGTTATTTAAGCGATATCGAGTACAGGGGCATGGTGGTTAAATACCTGGATATCGGTTACCTGGCCGGTGCTCTTTTATTAATCCTTGTGTTTGCATGTCCCCGGATGAAATCCTTTGTCAAATTGTTATTAATCGGGGTCAATGCCTGGACAATGATGGTTAGTGCCGCCAGGGGCCCGCTGATTTTCCTGCTTTTTGTTCTCTTGATCAAATTTGCGGTAAGCGCCTTCATCTATATAAAAAAATCACGAAAATTATATCTTAAAAACATATTATATGTGACTGCCGGTCTGGGTATCTTTGCCGGTGCGTTTTATTATTTAATGGATAGATATGCGCTATTGCTGGAAAGGAGTGTTACTCGTTTGTTGATGCTGCTGGACCCCCAGTACGGCGCCAGTATAGTAACACGAATTTCCCAGGTTTCCTTCTCCCTGGACAAAATATTCGAAAATGCCGGGAATTTCTTGTTCGGCTTAGGTATCGGGAGTTTTGGCATCGTGTATGAAGGCCTGGACGATCGACTCTATCCCCATAACGCCATCCTGGAAATCTGGTTCGAACTGGGAATCGTGGGGGTGATATGCTTCGTACTCCTGGTATTGCTGTACTTTAAAAAAATTTATTTCAATTTAAATTTCCTGTTGATTTTTTTATACCTGTTTTTGAACAGCATGAAATCCTATTCGCTGGTGGATTCACGGGTCATGTTCGGGATTTTGAGTGTCTTAATTCTATATCAGGCTTTACCTTCCCCTCCTCCCCAGGCCACAGATAAAATGAGATAAGGAATAAAAAATAATGATTGCTTTTTTAGTGAAGCTGGCATTAACCAATGTTTTATTTTCCCTGGTTATTGGAGCGGCATTGGTGCGGTTGAATAAACACAGGATCGGTTCCACCGGGGAATTAATCCTCTATTCGCTGGGATTGGGCCCGGTGCTTACGGCTTTGGTGTTGTACTATCTGCTGCTGTTTATTCCCGGTCAGGCCCACCTTTTTTACATTATCGGCGTCCTGCTGGTATATGGCCTGATTTTTATTTTCTCTATTAAAGGTTTCCATATCTTAGCGGTGCGCATGAAGGAATGGATGAAATCCGCTGCCGGGAAATGGAAGGAGTTCAATTCCCGGGAAAAGTTCAAAAGAGCCATTTATTGGGGCTTTCTCCTGGTGCTGTTGGGAAGTTTCCTGGTTGTTTATGTAGGCGGCACCCTGCAAACCCCCATCGAACATCACGATGCTTTAATTTATGGTAACCTGGGGAAAATGTATTACCAGCAAAAACAGGTGACCTACTCGAAAGTAATGAAACCGGCAAAAAACGGGTTTTACTTCCAGGGTTCGCAAAAACCCTCCTTTTCTCTTTTGCTTACCTGGGAAATGATGCTCAACAATGAGCAAACCAATCAAAAACCATATTTTGATATGTATTTCCGGAGCATCAGCGGTTATTTTGGTTTGTTGATCATTGGAGTGTACTTTTATTGGCTCTATAAGAAAAATAAATACCTGGCACTGTTGGGGCTGCCGGTGTTGTTTTCCGGGTACCGGTTCTTTGCAATGATGGTGAATTACCACCTGGACGCCTATCGGATATTTTTTCTTTTGGTTTCCTGGATATGGTTGGTTTATACCCTTAAACAAAAAGATAATTTTTCCCTTTTGCTGCTGGGGGTATTTTCCGGTTTTGCCGCGTTTACTCATTTGATCGGCCTGGCAGTGGCATTATTCAATGGCCTGGCTTTATTTATTTTTTATGAAGGCGATTTAAAAGTACGGATTTTCAAAACCGCTGCCCTGGCACTTCTTATAATAGTGTCAGGCAATATCCATTACCTGCTGGAAGTTTTATTTGGTTCCGTGTCCGGGTATATTTCATATATTTCTTATTGATATGACAGGGATCGTGAAAAATAAAAAGCATATTATTATCGGTTTAGCCGTTGTAATCGTTTCAGTCCTGGTGCTTCAATCGGTTTACACCATCATCGATGAAAAACGCCCGGGAGAAGCCGATACCCAAAGAGAGTACCTGGGAAATATTGAAACCCCGGTGAAAAAGTGGTTGAACGGACACTTTGGTGTATTTTTCAAATTCAAACAATTGGGTAATATCAACTGGTTGGCGATTCCCCTGTTGATCTGGTTCCTGGTCAGCCGGCGAACCAAAAAACCGGAACGGTGGCAAATGGCGTTGATATTTATTTGGTTGATGATGGTGGTGCTCATCGGCATCAAAGGATATGATAATGTCAGGTATCAACTGACCCTTTTCCCTTTTACCTCTGCCATGGTGCTGTTTTTATTGTGGCAATTATTGGAAGATAAAAACAAAATCCTCAAAATCCTCAGTTTCTCTTTGGTGGCCCTGGCCTGTTTATTTAATATATATCACTATATTGACACTTATAAATTTGCCTGGGATTTAAGGGTTAGCGTTAAGGACCCTCACTTCCCTTTTCAACTGGTAAATTTCCTGGAATCCAATCAAGAGGTCAACTATAGATCAAAGGTATTAACCATTAATCAACCTCTTTATTATTATCATATTTCCAAGAAAGGGGTGGATTACGTCAGCTCCCATGCCATCGGGGTTTGGGTGGAATTCAAGAAAAAAGCGGGGTCTGTGGCCGACCGGAACAAACTATACCGATTTCTTAGAAAAAGACTGAAAGTCAACTATATCTTATTAAGTGCTTTTCATAAACGTTTTCACCGTTCCACCCTGTTAGAGGAATTTCTCCACTGCGAGTGCAAACCGGTGCTAAAGGAGAAGAGCTGGCTGCTTTACCGGCTGCGAAAGCGCCCCCTGGAAGAGCAGTTAAAATCTTCAGCCTTCCGGGAAATTAAGGTATGGGATGAAAGCCGGTCCACTGTTCAAACCATAGCCCCCTCCCTGCTCCGCTTCCATAGAAGTGGGATATTTAAATTTGAAGTGGGTAAAGGTAAAAAAAACACCATTATCGTTCGTAATATAAGGATCAAAAAGGGTGCAAAAAGACGCATTCATTTCGGTTTTCAATTCAACCGCAAAGGTCTCCGGGTGGACGCCGGTGAATATGAGGGCAAGTATGTAAATTTTGTTGTCAGGGCAGCCATTTCACCCCGTCTTGTGAATCGGGACAATCGTATTTCTATCGCGGACTATAATAAAGATGGCACCCATAAAGCCAGTAAAACCTATTTCACTTCACCTCACTGGCGAACCTACATCGTATCTAAAAAAGTAAGACCGGGTAACTCCCGCGTGATCCTGGTGTTCCGCTTCTGTCCCTTATCACCCCGGGATCGATTGAAAATTAAAAATGTAAAAATTGTGATTTCACCGGAACCCCTTTAACGTGAAAATTTCTAAATTTTTAAAAGATTTACTTTCCACGGGCATTCGCCAGGTAGGCGTTGTTTTATTCGGCTTTTTCTTACTAAAGGTAATGAGTGCCGCTTTAAATAAAGAGTATTTTGGGGTCTTTATCGTGATGCGGCGGTGGGTGACCATATTGCTGCCGCTGCTTACATTTAATCTCAGCATCGGCCTGGCCAGGTATGTCAGTTACCAAAAAGATCAAGCCAGGTTCTATTTAAATATATCTTTAATCGTTAGCATTGCTTTTTGTTTTTTCGTGTTTATTGTTTTTACCCCCTTTAACAAAATCTTCTCTAAGCTCCTTTTTAACGATACCAATTACAGCAATTTTGTTCTTATCCTGGTGTTCTTTTTATTTGCCAATATTTTAAATTTGATTCCCTATTCCTATTTGAGGGGAAAAATGGACATGAATGCAGCCAATATGATGAGGATCCTTTTTACCGGGTTCCCTTTACTCCTGGCATTGGCGCTGTTGTTGATCAAGATCGAAAACAACGCCCACATCTTGACCCTGTACTTTTTGATTTACTCAGTGTGGGCCGTGATCATTGGTTGTTATTATTTGCGAGGCGAATTTTTTACTGTTTTGAAAACCACTTTTAAAACCAGCCGGAAAACCATCTTTAGTAAGAGCCGCAGTCTTTTCACTTTCAGCCTGGTGCGGATACCCTCGGTATTCTTTAATTCGTTAATTTTAAGTTTTCCCGCATTAATTGCCATTCATAAAATTTCCGTGGTGGCCGCCGGGTATATGGGGATCGTGGTGGCGGTTTTGCGGCTGCTGGCAATTTTTTCCATGCCCTTTAATATGATATTCGTACCGAAATTTTCTGCATTGATAAAAGAAAACCACAGGGAAAATATCAGGCAGTACAGCATGGTGGTGCTTGATTTTATATTTACTTTCCTGCCCCTCCTGGTGGTGATTATATTCGGCCTGACCCGGTATATTGTTTTAATATGGGTTGGTTCAGCCTACCTGGTCACCGTCAATAGTGTTGCCATTGCGATATTATTCTCCATGTTTTACCTGGCATTTGCCCTGATCCGCGGGATACTGGATGGGTTGTTTGTTTTTCCCTATAACAATTTCATCAATTTAGCGGGTTTTATTATCCTGGCGTTATTATCCTTACTGATCGGTTCTACTATATCCGGGTTGTCCCTTGCTTTTGGTTTCGGACTCCTGGTGCTGGGATTGATGTCTATCTGGACCCTGGTCAAAAAATTATCCCTGTCCATTCCCTGGATGGTGATTTTAAAAGCTATTGTCCTTAGCCTGTCGGTTTTCCTGGTGTTGAAGTACACGGATGGTGTGGTAACGGGTTTAAGCCCCGGCGGGATGTATACGTTTGCTATTTGTGTATCCTCCAGGGCTTTCCTGGCTGCAGCGCTGTGGTTTCTCTATTGGAGAAAAACATTATGGTACACAGAGGTAATGAAACGCATTCAATTCAAAGCCAGCCATTAATCAAAAGTTTTTCGGGGGTCCGGGGAAAAAGAAAGAAGTTGAGAAGATAAGAAGATGAGAAGTTAAGAAGATTGAAGGCTTCGATACTCCTTTTGCACGCAAGTTCCAATGAATAATAATATGCGACATTTTGATGCATTTACTATCGGTTCGATTCATTTAAAGAAGCCTTCAGGTGGCCCGAAGGGCCTATCGGTCCCCCATGCCATGGGGCCCTGGCCGCCGGAGGTAAAATGAAAGCGAAAGTGTGTCACATGAGCTCAGTCCATACGGCCAGGGACACCCGAATCTTATATAAAGAGTGCAGGAGCCTGGTAAAAGCCGGTTATGATGTAACCTTAATTGCAATTAATAATAAAAACGAAGAGATAATCGACGGCGTAAAAATTATTTCTTTTCCTTCCTTCAGGAACCGGTTTTCCCGGATGCTGTTATCGCCGCTGCGGATGTTTTGGCTGGCCCGGAAGCAGAAAGCGGACATTTATCACTTTCATGACCCGGAATTGATTATCACCGGTCTGCTGCTCAAATGCACCGCTGCTAAAGTCATATTTGACGTTCATGAAAATATTGTCAAACAAATCAAAAAGAAAAAATTTTTATTGTTTTCCTCTTTTTTTTCCAGGCTGTTTATCCCCTTTAATTATTTGGCCGCCAAATGTTTCCACCTGGTACTGGCGGAAAATTCCTATAAGAGTATCTATAAAAAATATACCCACCGGTATAAAATCGTATTGAATATGCCGGACATTAAATTTCTAGAACCTTTTTGCGTAAAAGACAGGAGCGGCTTCCAGGATGCCTTTTATATCGGGAGAGTGACAAAATTAAGGGGGGTGGATGTGGCTCTAAAGGCATTACATATATTAAAAAACAGGGACATCAATTTGAAAATACACTTTGTCGGTTATATCAATCCCGCCTTGAAACAGGAACTGGAAAACCTGGATTATTTCGATGAAATCAAAGAAAATGCGATTTTCTATGGACCCCGAAACCTGGAAGAGGGCTATGAAATCGCTAAAAAATGCCTGGTGGGCATATCGGTGTTAAAACCCGTGGAAAACTATCTGTATTCATATTCCACCAAGGTTTTCGAGTATATGGCCGTATGCATGCCTGTCATCACTTCGAATTTTGAGTTGTATAAACAGGTGGTGGAAGTTTATGGGTGTGGTATTTGTATAGACCCCACCAGCCCCGAAGCACTGTCAGACAGTATTATTTACCTGTTCACCCACAAAGATAAAGCCCTGGAGATGGGAATGAAGGGAAGAGAAGCGGCAGTGAAAGAATTCAATTGGGAAAAAGAGGAAAACGCTTTAATTGATTTTTACCGGGAAATTTTAGATGGCGGTAAATGTGACAAATGAGCACAGGTATGTTAAAATACGCCTCTAATATCTAATAACAGAAAGAGTAATGAATAAAATCGCTAATAATCGAAATATTTGGTTTTTCAATCACTATGCCAAAACCCCGGATATGTCCGGGGGGTCCAGGCATTATGCCATCAGCCGTATCCTGGTCTCCCGGGGATACCGGGTGACGCTGTTTGCTTCCGGTTTTAGTCACCATAAACATAAAGATTTAAAATGCGGCAAGCATGAAGGTTTTAAAATTGAAATCGTCGATGGTATCCGCTTTGTTTGGATTAAAACTTATCCTTACCGGAAAAATAACTGGAAGAGAGTGATTAATATGCTATCTTACAGTTGGAAGTGCTTACGCATTTATAAAAAGCTTTTAAAAGAGGACCTGGCGGAAAAACCAGGAACCGTGATCGGTTCCGCGGTTCATTTGTTTGCCGTGTGGGCGGCTTACCGGGTTTCCAAAAAATTAAAGGTGAACTTTGTGATGGAGGTCCGGGACCTCTGGCCCATGACCCTGGTGGAATTTCGTAAATGGTTAAAGTACCATCCGCTGGTTGTCTTTTTCGGGTTTTTAGACCGTTTTTTGGCCAAACGGGCCCGGAAGATTGTGAGTGTATTACCCAAAGCCGGTGACTATTATAAACGGTATGGAATAGCCGGAGAAGATGTAGTATGGATTGCCAATGGTGTGGATACCGGCCTGTACCGGCATCATCCCCACCCCGGACAGCCGTCCGGGGAGAAACCATTCACGGTAATGTATACGGGAGCCTTTGGCCTTGAGGCCAACCTGCAAACACTCCTTTCAGCGGCAAAATTGATCCGGGAAAAAGAAAACGGGTTACCCATCTCTTTCCAACTGGTGGGCAGTGGGGAGAAAAAAGGGGAATTGCTGAAGCTCAAAGAAACGCTGGGGTTAAAGAATGTGGTTTTTCGAGAACCGGTGGAAAAGAAAAAAATCCCGGCTGTTTTAGCCGCGGCTGATGCACTCTGGATCGGTACCCGTAATGTGAAAAACCTGTACAAATACGGATTTAGTTTTAACAAACTGTTCGAGTATTTGGCCGCGGGAAAACCCGTTATTTTTTCAATCAATTCGGATTACAACCCGGTAAAGGAAGCCGGCGCCGGGATTACGGTCCCGCCGGCAGACCCCGAAGCCCTTTCCCGGGCCATTATCGAACTTTATAACCTGCCGGAAAAGGAACGTGTGAAAATGGGAGAAAAAGGAACCGCTTATGCAAAAGAATTCCATGACATGGAGAAGTTGGCGGATCAATTTGACCAATTATTAAGCCAATTGGATACGAGGTAAGTGATTAAAGCACCCGGCCCAGACCAACAGGAAGGAGGACATACGCTGATGACAAAAAAAAATAATCGTGTGGTTATTTATGGCGCTGGCGGCCATGGGAAAGTCATTGCCGATATTGTTGAAAAAAGTGGAAAAACAGTCATGGCATTCGTGGATGATGCTGAAACCCTCTGGGATAAATCCATTTGGGGACGCCCTGTTTGGAGAGGGACAAGCCATTTGCTTGAATATGCCAAAAAAGAGACCTTTTCCGTTATTATTGGAATTGGAGATAACCACTGCCGGCGGGAGATTAAGAAGACATTGGAATCTGCAGGGATTTGTTTTGCAGCAGCCATCCATCCGTCAGCGCAGTTGGCTAATGACGTTAATATTGGCGAAGGTACGGTGATTATGGCTAACAGCGTTATCAATCCCGGTGCCCGGGTTGGTGGTCACTGTATTGTTAATACTGCGGTGGTCATTGGTCATGATTGTATCATTGATGATTTTGTCCATATTTCTTCCGGGTCTCTCCTGGGCGGCAGCGTCCAGGTAGGCCATTCCAGTTGGATCGGCCTGGGGGCGACTGTTATCAACAACATTTATATTGCTGAACATGCGATTATCGGTGCCGGTTCGGTGGTGATTCGCAATGTACACGCTAATACCGTTGTGGTGGGAAATCCCGCGGCATTCTTGCGAAAAAATGAAAAAAAATAATATTTGTAAAACCAGGTAATATGACAGTTCCAAATGATACGAGACTCAACTGGAGACGCATGAAAATAGAAACCACAGATTACGTGTCTTAGCGGCTTATTTTCATAGTATGATGAGGTAAAGGTATTGTGACTGATAAGGGTTTGCAGTTATTCATTAAAAATTTGTTTGATCGAGTTTTTGCCCTTATTTTATTAATTTTACTTCTGCCTGTCCTGTTCATTATTTCCGTGGTAATTCGATTAAGCGATGGGAGACCGGTACTTTTTAAACAAATACGTCCCGGGTTAAAGGAAAAACCGTTTGAGTTGATGAAATTCAGGACCATGAAAGATATCTATGATGATAATGGAAACTTACTGCCGGCTGAA
>Ga0210084_1000187_pt1 | contig 10784 bp, 3 predicted proteins | sample China_Galinas_Co_3_FD_184863 | JGI IMG/M metagenome (GOLD analysis project Ga0210084, IMG submission 184863) | Wetland microbial communities from San Francisco Bay, California, USA, that impact long-term carbon sequestration -... | ecosystem: Environmental > Aquatic > Marine > Wetlands ... | reverse complement strand
GTATTAAATAGCTGTTCCAGGGGTATCTTTACCCGGGTTTCTTTGTGTATTTTTGCTGCCAGGATGGCGGCTTTTAGGGAATGTCCACCGATGTGGAAAAAATTATCATGGATGCCTATTAATCGAGTATTACCCAATACCTCTGCCCATACAGCGGCCAATTTCTTTTCCAGGGGAGTGACGGGGGCGGTATATCCTTTTCCTGGAGCTGTTTCAGGCTCAGGCAAAGCCCGTATGTCTATTTTTCCATTGGGGGTCAGCGGCAGCTTTTCCATCCGTACAAAATACGAAGGCACCATATAATCAGGGACTCGCTCTGACATGTATTCGATTAATTCCATCGTGCCCGGGGTTCCTCCCGGCACTGCTTCTTTCACTGTAAAATAAGCACAAAGAGTGTCATCCGGCGATTTTCCCGGTATTACCACTGCTTCTTTTATTTCTTTATGTTTTAGTAATTGGGTCTCGATTTCCCCTAATTCTACCCGGATACCTCGTATCTTTACCTGGTTATCCAATCTTCCGATAAATTCAATCAAGCCCTCCGGCAGCCATCGGCCCAGGTCACCGGTTTTGTAGATAATATAGGACTTATAAGATTTATAGGACCTATGATATCCATCGTGGTAATGCTGATAATCTTTTAAAACATGGCAAAATTTTTCAGCGGTTAATTCCGGGTTGTTCAGGTATCCGCGGGCCACTCCATCTCCTCCCAGGACCAATTCCCCGGGTATGCCGATAGGTACCGGGTGACCGGATTGATCCAGTATGAGGACAAAGGTGTTACTGATGGGTTTTCCAATAGGGATTCTCTGGTGGTAATTTTGATTCACCAGGTGGAAAGTGGAGAAAGTAGTGTTTTCAGTGGGACCGTACATATGAAGAATTTTTATATTTTTATAGGTATTCTTCAACAAACTTACATATTGTGGCGGCACCAGGTCGCCGCCCACCAGGAAATACTTTAATCTTTCAAATATTTCAATTCCCTGGTCAGCCAGATGCTTAAACAATTGAGGAACTAAATGCAAGATGGATATTTTATTTTTAGTCATACAGTTTGCTAATTTTTCCACCTCCAGGATAGTATTTTGATTAACTAAGAATAAGGATAATCCATTCAAGAGAGGTCCCCATATTTCAAAGGTGGTGATATCAAAAACAGCAGCCCCGGTGAGCAGCAGTCGATCAGAGCGTTCAAAATCGATGAAGTTGGAATTTATAACCAGCCGCACCACATTTTTGTGCTGCACCATAACGCCTTTGGGTCTCCCGGTGGAACCTGATGTGTAGATAATGTAGGCCAGGTTCGTTCCTTTTAATTGTAAATTGTTAATTGTTAATTGATAATTATTAACTGAATTGGGAGTATTAAGCCTTCGGCTGCCAGCCAGTTCTTCATTAACCATTAATAATTGACAATTGACAATTGACAATTTTTCAGATAAACTGCCGGTTGTTACTAAAAATCTTGCCCTGCTGTCTGTGAGTATGTATTGAATGCGTTCTTCGGGGTAATCCGGATCAATGGGCATATAAGCACCACCGACTTTTAATATTGCCAGTATACCGACGATCATTTGTGGAGTTGGTTCCACCATAATGCCTACGATGGTTTCGGGTTGAATACCCCTGTTTTTCAAAAAAAATGCCCATTGGTTTGAACGTTCATTCAATTCATGATAAGAAAGATGTATCACTTTCTTTTCAGCTATCCTTCTACCCTTCATCTCTTCATCATTCCCTACCAGGGCTATTTTTCCCGGGGTGCGCTGCACTTGTTCCCGGAATAATCGGTGAATGTTCTTATCTGCAGGATAGTCCGCTGATGTCCGGTTAAATTCCACCAATACCTGTTGTTTCATTTTTTCTGGTAATATTTCCAATTGAGACACGGTTTTTCCCGGGCCTTTGCTGACTTCTGAAACCAATTTCTTAAAGTAGTGGATAAATCTTCGTATGGTTTCTTCTTTGAAGAGGTTTGTCCGGTACTCCCAGGTAAAAGATAACTGATTACCACTTTCCGCGGCGATCAATGTCATGTCAAATATTGATGTTACTTTTTGGTATGAATAATTTTTAAAGGTTAAACCAGTGGCTGTTTCGTTTATATCCATATTTTCGTGGTTAAACATGACATCAAATAAAGGATTACGGCTGGTATCCCGGTGGACCAATATTTTTTTCACCAGTTCTTCATATTGATATTCTTGATTTTCAAAGGCTGTTAAGGTTCGCTTTTTAACATCTGCCAGGAAATCTTTAAATGTTTTATCGTGATAAGGGTAATTCCTTAGTGGTATGGTTTTAATGAAAACTCCCATAATATTTTGTAATTCCGGTTGTTTGCGGCCAGCCACTGCTGTTCCGATTACGATATCTTCCATCCTGCTGAGTTTTGATAAAAAAACATTCAAGATAGCCAACAGCAGGATATATAATGAGACTTTTTCCTTGCCGGCCATTTCATTTAAGGCTTTTTTCTCTTCCTTGTCCAGGTTAAAGGTTATACTGCTTCCTTTGAATTCCAGCATTTTGGGTCGTGGATAGTCGGTGGGCAAAGTCAATACCGGTATTTCACCATTGAACTCCTGGAGCCAGAATTTTTCCTGTTTTTTTTGAAAAGTAGAACCGCTGGAAAACCATTGCCTTTCCCAACAGGTATAATCCACATATTGAAGGGGTAATCCCGGTAAAAGAGAGACCGGGTCTTTGCCCCGGGAAAATCCATCGTATAATCGCACCAGTTCTTTTTCAAAAATCTGGAGGGAAAAACCGTCGGTAACGATATGATGAATGGTGATTAAAAAAAGATATTCATCTGCCCGGTATTCCAATAATAGTGCCCGCAGTAAAGGGGCGGTGGCCAGGTCAAATGAATAGAGGCTCTCTTGCCGGATGACCTGCTGCACCTTTTGCTCTTGTATTTCCCGGGGGAGTCCTTTAAGATCGATAATCTCCAGGGATAGTGCTAACCCGGGAACAATCACCTGGACAGGTTTTTCATTTTCAGTTATAAATATGGTACGCAAAATTTCATGACGCCTGATAATTTCATTAATACTTTTTTCTAGAATATTTTTATCCGGATGTCCCTGTAATTTTGTTATTCTTACTATATTATAGGCGGTATTGCCCAGTTGATGGATAAACCATAAACGTTCCTGGGTAAATGAAAGAGGAAAATGTTTCCTGTTGTTTCTTTCTACCGGGGGGATAGGCAGCGTGGAGATATCGATTCCCTGCTGTTCCAGTTTTAATTCAAGTTTTTTTCGTTTTTCGGCAGATAGTTTTGATATACGTTCCGTCAGGTCTTTCATGCCTCTTCCTGTTTTAGTGCCTAAAAATCGAATCCTTCACCGTACTGGCTGCCAACATTGGGGTTGCCTGTATTGGGATTATCATTAAAAGGGTTTCCCTGGCAGTATTTTCTTATTTCTTCCACCAACCGGAAATCAATTTCACGGTTAGCAGGATGCTGGAGTTTTGTTTTTATCCCGTTGTTAAAGCTGCTTATAAATCCTTTTACCGCTACCAGGGGCATTCCCCGGTGCAGCAAATGAAAAAGGCCGTCAAATTCAAAATTATACTGGGGCACCCAGAGGGGCTGACGTATAGAGAGAAAAATATGATCTACCAGTTGAGCAGCCTTTTGAGAGTCCATGCCCATATGCGACCACTGGAAATGGGAACCCTTGATGCGGTATTTTTCCTTTTCTTTCCAGATTGGTGTGATGGTATCGCAGTACCAGAGCTGGGCCCGGAAAAAATCCAATCCGCTTTTTTCTATAAAACCGATGGTTTCCCGGACTGTTTCTTCGGTTTCCCCGGGGAAACCGATAATAAATGAGCCGTAGGTTAATATATCATACTTTTTCAGCAGTTGGATTCCTTGCAGGTATTTATCCAGGTTTGCTTTTTTATTCATATTTTCCAGGATTGTTTCGCTGCCGGACTCGATGCCTAAGAATACCCCTTCGCATCCGCTTTCTTTCATTAAGCGGACCATTTCCTCATCCGCGTATTGACAGCGAAAATGAGAATGCCAGCGAAACCTGTATTTATTTTTTATCATCCTTCGTAAAAGGTTTTTAAATCGTTTTATGGGGACATTAAAGGTATCGTCGATAAATTGAATGCTTTTAACGGTATTTGCTTTTACCAGTCCGTTTAATTCTATCTCGATATCCTGGATTCCCGCGGTTTGATATGGTCCGGCATGCTGGGGAAAGCCGCAAAAAGCGCAGGAAAAAGGACAGGAAATCGATGTCCTGATATTTACATACTCTGTTGGCCGGTCAGCAAACAACTCCCAGTTTACCATGTTTTCCGACAATTTGTTGTCTTCTTTTAAAACAGGGGCGGCCGCATACCCATTGGGGGTTTTGTAGTAAATATTCTCTATATTCTCAACAGCCAGATTGTTTTTTAGAGAATGGATTATTTTTACCAGTGCGGCTTCTCCCTGGGGACTATTGACATAAAAATCCGCACCGATCGATTTAAAGGTATATTGCAGCTCTATTTTATCCTGGGTGCGGACTTGTGTGGATACAAACGGACCCCCGATGATTATTTTGGCTTCCCGGTTGTAAGATTTGATGAACTCCATCATTTCCATGATGGGGAAAACTGAAACGTACAGGGTGGTGATAATGGCGATGGTTAGAATATCTCCGTGGGACAATTTTTCAGCCAGGGTTTTTTTTTCATATTGAAAAGCTTGAATATAGTCAAAGGTAAATCCTCTCCGGTACAAATAAGTGCCCAGGTAAGCGATGGCAAGATTGAAGGTTTCCCCGATATGCAGGGGTTTTTTTATACCGTTGGGATTTTCATGGTTATTATTTGAACGATAAAATAGGTTAAAGATGTCGGGGGCGGAGTAGGGGGTGCGGTTATACTGGATAAAATTTAATTCCAGGTCGCGGTAGGCCCCGGAATGCCGGCCCATTTTCCTGACATTCTCTTCATACTCCTGGAAATTCATTTCATTGTGGCCAATCAATAGACAATCGCTGCTATTATTAATGGATCACCTCCTGTGTTTGAAATTCTTTAGAATGCAAACTCACTTTCAGCTTTGTCATAAAGGCCGGACTCTGCTGCTGCTAATTGGTAGGATATGTTGATATCCTTCAATTTCACCTGTTTATTATCGATAACGGCTGATGTGATTTCCTTGAAAACATGGATAAACCGTTCCATGGTTTCCTTTTTAAATAGTGCGGTACAATATTCCAGGTGGAAAAAGATTTGATTGTTTTTCTCTTCCACTTCCAGGGAAAGGTCTGTAATGACTTCGCGCCCAGTGGCATCTTCATGGGGAATAAGCTTTATATCCCTGATTTCCCTGGTTTCCAGGCTTCCTTCTATATTCTGTACCATTAACATGGCATCAAAAAGGGGATTGCGACTGCGGTCGTTTCTGTTCCCCAGGTGCTTGAGCAATTCTCCAAAAGGATAGGCTTGATTTTCAAAGGCTTTTAATGTATTTTCTCTTACTTCCGCCAGGAATTCAGCAAATGTTTGAGTTTCCCGGGGATAGTTTCTTATGGCAATGGTTTCGATGAGCAGGCCGATATTATTTTTTAAATCCGCGGTGCGGCAAGATATGGGCGATCCGATAATAATATCTTCTTGCAGGGTATACTTACTTAATAATACATTATAAAGGGCTAATAACAGCATATATAAGGTGGCATTGGTTTCTCTCATTAATTCTTTGATCTCACGGGTGAATGCTTGATCGAAATAGAAATGGATGCAGTCTCCTGTAAATTTTTGTAATGCCGGTCTGGGATAATCCAGGGGCATGTTGAGCAGAGGTAAATCCCCGGAAAAGCAATCCAGCCAATATTGTTCCGGGTTTTTTAATTTCCCTGATTTTAACAGTCGATGCTGCCATTCACAAAAATCTCTGTATTGAATTGGCAGCGGTTCCGGTGCCTGCCCGGTATAAAATAAAGCAAAATCCGTTATTACCAGGTTCATGGATGCGCCGTCGCAGATGATATGGTGCATGTCAAACATGAGTATATGCTTTGCTGCCTGCAATTGAACCAGTCCTACCCTGAACAGCGGGGCTTTCCCCAGATCAAAAGGACGGATAGAAGAGCTTATCAGAGCGGTTGCGGGGTCTATAGACAAGGGGGCAAGCCCCCTCGTTCCCTCGAAGTGCGAGGGCCTTTCTTCCTCAACCTTAGCCTTAACCTCAACATGGTAATACTCTATCTTGAATTCCACTTCATCATGGATTTGCTGTACCGGCTCTTCTTCGATTATCTTAAAGGATGTTCTTAAGGTTTCATGCCTGTGGATTATTTTCCTGGTGAGTTCTTCAAATTCAAGCTTTTGAACGTTCCCTTCTAACCACATGACAAAAGAGATGTTGTAAGCTGTACTCTCACTATTCATTTTTTGGAGCATAAAAAAACGCTGCTGTGCAGAGGATAAAGGATGATATTCCTTTTTTTCCACAGGTTCCATCAAGTTGTACTGCTCTTCTTTGTTAGTGGTTATAAATTGGGTTACTTTTGAAATATCGATATTTTGCTGTTGAAGTTTTCTTTCAAACTGTTCTCTTTGCCGGGGGGAGAGATTTGAGATGCGTTCTGCTAAATCCATGCTTGAACTCTTTTTTTCTATTTCTTTTCTCACTGTTTTAAACCTTGACTATCATTTGACTGTTTTTCTATTGAAGGGTCTGCGGCTAAAGGCCTGGCGCTGCTTGGCTGCTCTGAGACGGATTTGCCGGTGGGTGTCATTGAATTGCGTTTTTTTATCTTCATCAATATATTTGGCCAGGGAATAAATAGTGGGATACCGGAACAAGTCTACAATGGTTAACTCTTTTTGCTGCCCGACTATTTCACTTAACCGGCTGTGGACCCGGGTGAGCAGTAATGAATGTCCCCCTAAATCAAAAAAATTGTCGTTAATCCCGACTTTATCCAGGCGCAGGAACTCTTGCCAGGTGGCTGCGATTGCCTGCTCTGTCCTGGTTTGTGGGGCTTTGTAACTGACATCCAGGCCCGGGCGTTCCCAGGAAGGCTGGGGTAATGCCTCTATATTGACTTTGCCGTTGACAGTTAATGGGATAGATTCAACGGTTTCAAATACCCCTGGGACCATATAGTCCGGTATGCGTTTACTCAACCAGTCCCGCAGTTGATTAGCACTGGGTGGGATGCGCTTCACGCCATTTTCATCGGCTGTGACAATGTAAGCCACCAACCGCCTGTCCCCGGGGACCACTTCCCGGTCAATTACGACTACATCCCGGATGTCCGGGTGCAGCCCCAAATGATTTTCTACTTCGGATAACTCGATGCGGTATCCATGAATCTGCACCTGGGTATCGATGCGTCCTAGAAATTTGATGGTGCCGTCCGGCTGCCACGCCCCTAAATCGCCGGTTTGGAAAAGGTTTTGCCTCCGGCGGCCAGGGGGGCTCTTTTCGAGAAAACCGCCCCCCTGGACCCCCCGCAAAAGCTTTTCATTGGTTAATTCCGGGTTGTTTAAGTAACCACGGGTTATCCCGTCGCCACCGATATATATCTCCCCGGGGATCCCGATGGGCACCGGGTTCCGGTGCTGGTCCAGGATGTAAACTTGCGTATTGATAATGGGTTTTCCCACGGAAATTACCGGGTTCGTTGAAAAATCCAATTGATGTTCATTGACTATTATATAGGTGGAGCAAATGGTGGCTTCGGTTAAACCATAACCGTTGACAATGGTTATGGTTCCCGGCAATCGATCAAAATCACCGGCAGAAAGGGCTTCTCCGCCGCTCAACAACAGGCGGAGTTTGCCGGGGTTCCACTGCAGGGCATTTAAGCTGGCAATCATAGAAGGCACTGTGCTGAGTATTGTCACCTGGTAAGTAGAATAAAGCGCCGTTAATTTCTTCATGTCCAGTACCTGTTCTTTATCAGCCAGGACAATACCGCCCCCGGAAGTTAAAATTGGTAATATCTCTCCAACAAAACTGGCAGAGGCAATAGAGGTTAAAGGCAGGATGTTATCACCGGGACCGGGTTCATAAGACCGCATAAACGAATATATCAGGTTAATAATATTCCTGTTGTTCATTAACGTACCTTTGGGTTCACCGGTGGAACCGGAGGTATAAATGACACAGGCGGCATTTTCAGGTTTCGAGTCATTCCTGCAATTACCGGTGTTTTCATTGGCATTCAAGCCGGTTTCTGCATCGAGACAGATGATGGCGCCATGATAATCTTTAAAACGGTTTTCCAGGGATTTGCCGGTGAAGAGCACCGCCGGCTGCGCGTCTTTTAATATTAGCTTTAACCGTTCATCGGGATATTGCGGGTCCATGGGGATATAGGCTGCTCCTGCCTTAAGAATGCCTAATACACCGGTTATTAATTCAAATGAGTTTTCCATACATATGCCTACCAGGGTTTCAGGCCCTGCCTTCCTGCGCTGGAGTTCATGGGCCAACCGGTTGGCTTGCCGGTTAAGATGTGCGTAACTCATGGAACGATTTGCAAAAATAACCGCCTCCTGTCCACCATGCTTTTCTGCGCAGACGTCGAATAATTGATATATGCACAAATCTTTGGGATATTCGGCATCGGTATCATTCCAATCCACCAATAATCGATGCCTTTCTTCCCGGGTCATCATGGGTAGATGAGAGATTTTTTGCTCTAAATCTGCCAGGACCCCATCCAATAATACCTGGAAATGAATGATTATACGTTTAATCGTGGCGGTTTCGAATAAATCCGTGTTGTATTCAAAGGTGCCTTTCATGATGTCTTGCTCTTCCCATAAGGTCAGCGATAAATCAACCTGGGAAAAGCCGGTGTCGATCTGGATAGGGGTAATGGTTAACCCGGAGATATGGGCCGGCGGCATGGGTGCATTCTGGAGTTGGAACATCACCTGGAACAAAGGTGCAACACTTAGACTCCGCTGGGGATTTAACTCTTCTACCAATTTTTCAAAAGGGATATCCTGGTTGGAATAAGCTTCCAGGGCTGCAGCCCGTACTCGCCTCAACAAAGTCTTAAAAGAAGGATTCCCGGAAACATGGCTGCGAATCACCAGGGTGTTGACAAACAAACCGATGAGATTCTCTAACTCCACCCGGTTCCGGCCAGCTATGGGTGTGCCCACCAGGATATCCTCCTGACGGGAATATCGATAGAGCAGGGTGTTGTAAGCCGCCATCATCAACATAAAGAATGTGACGTCTTCCTGTTTGGCCAGGTCATTGAGAGCCTGGTACTTTTGCCTGGTAAAAGAAAAAGGCTCAAGCGAACCGCCGCTGCCGGGGATATTGGGACGGGGATGATCCGTAGGCAATTCCAATACCGGTGGAGCACCTGCCAATTTTTCTTTCCAATAAGATAACTGTGACCGGAACAACTTACCCTGCACCCATTCATGGTGCCAGGAAACATAATCCGTATATTGAAGCGGGAGCTCTTCCAGGGGTGAGGGTCTGCCTCCACTAAGAGCTTGATAGAGGTCCATCAATTCCTGGAGCATGATGCCCTTGGACCAACCATCCATGACAATATGATGGATATTCACCACCAGCGCATAATCCTCTTCTTTTATTATTAATAATGCTGCCCGGATGAGCATGTTTTTGGATAAATCAAAGGGCTGGCCGGAATGTTGGTTGACAAATTCACGGATTTGCCGGTCCGGTGTTTTTCCGGGATGATCCTCCGACCATTTTTGCAAAGGAGTTATAGAAATAGTAATGCTTTCATTGTTATGGGGAACCTGGACCGGCTGCCCCTGGCGGGCCGGGAAGGTCATGCGTAACACCTGGTGTCTGCGGATGATCTCGTTAAAAGTTTGCTCCATCAGGGGGATATTTAACGGTCCCTTGATGCGTAAGGCTGTAGGATCATTGTATGCCGCACTCTCTTTGTCAAATTGCTGCAAAAACCAAATCCGGCGCTGTGCAAATGACAATTGATAGGGACCGGGAGCATCCCGCCGCACCAGCATTGCCCCCCTGGGCTTATGGATACCCTTCTTCTTCAATAATTCCTCAAAAAGCTTTTGTTTATTCACTGGTTCCTCCGGTGGGAGAGCCAATTGTAAATGCCCGGGATATACTTTAGATCAAATCTCCATATTCATCAAAATACCTGGAAAACCGGTTCTCGATTTCCGCAGTGTTTATACCGAATTTTTCCAGGTTGTATCGATGAACACCATGTTTATGCTGCGGATTTTCCGCCAACCATTTTAAGATATTTTTTTCCTTTTCATTATCCCAGGGATAACCAAATTGATCATAGATGTCAATAATAATCCCTAAAGGGTTGTGGATTAATGCTTTGTAACTGATACTTTTAAGCTGACCGGTACCGGTTTTTTCTATTTCCATGGCTTTTTCCAGGGACTTTTTAAAGTATTCCAGGTAGAGTGTGATGAACTTATCTGATTTTGCGTTGATATCATGAAATACAGACAGTAAACTCAATCCTGAAGCAATGGATTCACAGGGATGGCGATGCATCCAGATAACGTTGGCATTGGGGAATACGTTATAGAGTGCATCGATGGTGAACAAATGGGCCGGGCATTTGAGCAGCAATTGATCCCCTTTTTTCCGCCACAGCAGCAATTGGAGTAATTTTCGATAATAACGGTAACTCCCGGTCATATCCTGCTGCAAAAACCACGCCAGGTATCTGCTCAGGTACCATTCATTGGCCCAGGCAATGGAATAAAACGAGAGCCGTATTAAATTAAAACATTCTTCAGGATTTTTGGCTTTG
>Ga0210084_1000186_pt1 | contig 10787 bp, 7 predicted proteins | sample China_Galinas_Co_3_FD_184863 | JGI IMG/M metagenome (GOLD analysis project Ga0210084, IMG submission 184863) | Wetland microbial communities from San Francisco Bay, California, USA, that impact long-term carbon sequestration -... | ecosystem: Environmental > Aquatic > Marine > Wetlands ... | reverse complement strand
CGAAGCGGCTGCTGGCCGAGGATGCAGAGCGCTCGCTGCACAATGCGCTCGAAAATGCACGAGAAAAGGTGGCCCCGATGCTCGAACAGCGTCGATATGCCGAGATCCTGAACGAACTTTATTTCAGGGTGAAAAAACTCTACCAGAAGGAAAAAGGGGCCTCACCTGAGCCGATACTGAATCTCACCTGGGACTACGGTGAGAAGGACAAACAGGGCAAGGTCAAGCACCTTGATGTTCACAAGGTCGCCATGGAGATAAACGGGTACTATATAGAGGACGTTTACGACAAGAAAGCAAACCCTCCAAAGCTGATAGGCAAGAAAGGCGACCTGGTCACGAACTTCGTGAGCCTTCAGGATGATGGGTCGACCTCTTCCGGGAACTGGCTCTATAGCGGAAGCTATACCCAGAAGGATGGAAAGGTCATCAACATGATGGCCCGCAGGGGCAAGGAAGACCCCACCGGCCTCGGTCTCTATCCCAATTGGGCATGGGCATGGCCTGTCAACAGGAGGATTATTTACAACCGGGCTTCCGTCGACCCAAACGGAAATCCGTGGGACCCGAACCGCCCGGTGATCAAATGGAACCCGGCAAACCCTGCAACCGGGAAACCCGGCGGATGGGAAGGCGATGTCCCCGATGGGCCGGCGCCACCGTTGGCAGATGACAAAGAAGGGAAACTGCCTTTCATCATGAAGCCTCTTGGCGTGGGAACGATCTTCGGTTCGGGGCTGGGTGATGGTCCGTTCCCGGAGCATTATGAGCCCCTGGAGACGCCTGTCCCGGCAAATCCGATGTCGAAAAAACACCGGGTGAATCCGACGATCCCTATCGCGAAGTTACAGGCAATGGCCAAGGACCCGACGTTCTTGTTCTCTTTTGATTATGAACGGTACCCCTATGTAGCAACAACGTATCGCGTCAGCGAACACTGGCAGACAGGCGTTATGACCCGCCACCTTCCCTGGCAGCTGGAAATGCAGCCCCGGATGTTCGTCGAGATGGACAGGGAGTTGGGAGCGGAAAAAGGCATCAAGAGCGGCGACATGGTCGTGGTGACATCTGCCAGGGGGCAGCTGTCATGCGTTGCGATTGTGACGAATAATTTCGCACCCTTCAACATTATGGGCACCAAGGTCCATCTGGTAGGGATGCCGTGGTGTTTCGGATGGCAGTATCCCGAGGACGGCAGCGGAGGGGACAGCGCCAATCTCCTGACGCCTTTCCTGGGCGATCCAAACACCTTGATACCGGAGTCAAAAGCCTTCATGGTCAACATCAGTAAACTTACTGAGCAGCCGACCGATCAACCGGCCAAGAAGACAATGAAGAGCGAGAGGAGGTTATAGATATGTCACGTACATCTTTTTTCATAGATACCACCAGGTGCACGGGATGCCGGGGATGTCAGACAGCCTGTAAGCAGTGGAATCAAAATCCTGGAACGAAAACGCAACAGCGAGGTACCTACCAAAATCCGGCTGATCTTTCGGCCGCAACGTTTAAATTGGTGAGATTCAGCGAGGCGAAAGGTCCTGGAGGGGAACCGAAATGGTATTTCTTCCCCGATCAATGCAGGCACTGTCTCTATCCTCCCTGTAAAATAGCGGCGGATGGAAAGGCCAAGGGGGCGGTTATCCGCGATCCACAGACACGGGCCGTCATCTTTAACCCCGAGGTAAAGATATCGCCGGAAGATTTCAAGGAAATTCGCGAGATCTGCCCTTTTGATATTCCCCGGTATGACGAGAAGAGCGGCCGCATGGCCAAATGCACGATGTGCTTCGACCGGGTCAGCGAAGGAATGCTCCCGGCCTGTGTCAAAACGTGCCCAACGGGCGCAATGAACTTCGGTGATCGGGATGACATCCGTAAGATGGCGTCAAACAGACTGGATGAAGTGAGGAAGATCCATAAAAGAGCCTCGCTGGTCAATCCCGAGGCTGTCCGGGTGATCTTTCTTTTGGCGGATTATCCCGAGAAGTATCACCAGTTTGCTGCCGAGGATAATGCCAAAGGGATCACAAGGATGATGGCAATAAAACGCCTCGTTCATCCTGTCACCCATTTTGGAGACCTGATGGGATAAAACAAGGATTCGGCAAAGCGACGAGGTGGATAACGATGGAGAAGGAATTGGGAGCATTAAGGAAGAGAGCGCGGCAGCTCAAAGAGAAAAGGCCTGGCTATGGGGAAATCCTGGATTTTTACGTAAAGGTCAAGGAGGAACAAGTTGCATCAAGGGCCTCTTTAAAAATGGATCCCACAAAACTCAAAAGGGAATTGCGGGGCCGCCCGACCGGAGAAGGCTTTTCACTGATTCACAAAGAAGATTTTCCCGTGGATATTGAAGCGTCTATCAGCCTTTTTCATGCCCTGTGTCGGATCGGAAAAACGGCGAATCCGCATATGGCCGAACAGGTAGAAAAGATCAACCAGCTCCTTAGTGATAACAAGATGGACCTGGAGGAATTGTTAACGGAGGCAGGAAAAGAACAATCGAGTGAGCATGCTGCTGCCGATCAAGGATTGGACAGGCAAGTTCTTTCATTCCTGATCCAGAGCAGCATCAGACCTTCGATCGAAGCAGGATTGGAACAGCTTCGCAGTGAAGTCGAACCTGAAACGTGGCGGAAGAGTCACTGCCCTGTCTGCGGTTCCCTGACCTCCCTGAATCTACTGAAAGGAGAAGGGGGAAAGCGTTATTCCCTTTGCTCTTATTGCGGTTATCAATGGAGAATTGATCGAATGTCCTGTGCTGTCTGCGGCAACAAGGAGCAGGGATTGCTGAAGTATTTTTATGGTGAAGGTGAGGAATCTTATCGAATTGATCTCTGCGATAAATGTCATCACTATATCAAGACCATCGATTATCGAAATCTTGAAGCATCCGATCCTTCCCTAGAAGATCTTGCGACCCTCCATCTCGATGTCGTGGCCGTCAAAAAGGGGTATGAGAGATCTGTTCCCAATCCATGGGCGGCATGAAAAATTAGAAAAACAGACTAGTGACCGTCGATTAGCGACGGCACCTAACAGAAAAGGAGAAAAAGAAATGAAGAGAACAAATTTGGCAATTTTAGTACTGACACTTGCGGCAATGATGACGATCTTGGTCGTTTCTCCGGCAGTATCGCAGGATAAACCGGCGGACAACATGCAGATTTTGCGTGACAAGGTCAAGGCGGACAAGAAGCTGCTCGTGGCGGCCAACATGGAACTGACCGAGTCTGAGGCGAAAGGTTTCTGGCCGGTCTACGAAAATTATCAGAAGGACCTGAGCGCGATCAATAAGCGCATCGCCAGTCTCATCATGAGTTACGCCGAAGCCTATCGGGCAGGCAACATCACCGACGAGAAGGCTCGGAAGCTAACTTCAGAACTTGTGGCTATCCAAAAGTCGGAAGGCGGGCTCCAGGCATCCTATGTTCCGAAACTGAGTAAGGTGCTGCCGCCGAAGAAGGTCGCTCGCTATCTGCAGATCGAGAACAAAATCCGCGCTGCAGTAAAATATGATCTCGCTGCAGAGATCCCCCTCGTTGAATAGTGTAGTTCGGACGTGGGGGCGAGAGCGAATAAACAGGATTGCGAAGCTCGCCCCCCAATATTGCATTTAGGTTTTAATTGCTCTAAAGCAAGAGCGATAGAAATAGAAGAAAAGATGTTTTTTTATTAATCATTATTTTCTTCAAGGAGGTGCGTCAATGAAAAAATTAATCGTAATTTTAAGTGTTTTAGGTCTGGTTTTTTTCGGCTTTACTACGGCCCATGTCATGGCCGCTGAAAAGGTCATGGATCAAGAAACGATGACGACCGTCACGCAAGTGCCAGAACTTGTAAAAACAGCGGACAATTTTATCATTCTCTTTGATTCATCCAGTTCCATGAATGAACCCTACCGGAACACCAGCATGTCAAAGTTAGCGGCTGCCAAGGAAATTCTTAAACAACAAAACAAAACTTTGCCGGATTTAGGATACAATGCCGGGTTATATTTGCTTTCGAACTTTAAACCCATTTACATGGTGCAGAAATATGATCGGGATAAAGTTGCTGCGGCTCTGGGTCAACTCCCGGAAAAGGGTAGTGGCGCAACACTGTTGGTGGAAAGTCTTAGTAAGCTTCGTGACGTATTAAAAGGGCTTTCAGGAAGAACGGTGGTTTTTCTCTTTAGCGACGGCGAATACACACCTACTCCCGGCATGAAAAAGCCGGTTGAAATCGCCAAAGAACTCGCCGGCAAACACGATGTCTGCTTTTATGTCATCAGCACTGCAAAGGGTGCGCAACAGAAAGATATATTGAAAGCCGTCGCATCGATCAACCCGTGTTCCCGGGTGATTCCTTTCGATTATTTGCTGGGAAGACCGGAATATATGACCGGCGCCCTTTTCCAAATCGATGTTAAAAACATCGAAACCGTTAAAACCATCGATTATCTTACCGGTTTCAAGGTTGACAACGTCCAGTTTGATTTCAACAGTTCAGCCATACCGTCTGGGTCCTATGAGGAATTGAATAAACTGGGGGATTTTTTACGAGAGCATCCCAAATCCTATGTTGTTCTTTCGGGGTATACAGACATCAAAGGTTCGGACCAATACAACCTGTGGCTTGCCAGACGCAGGGCCGAAAAGGTTCAAGACTATCTGACCCAATATTCCGGTGTGAGCATCGGGAGAATCATCACTCAGTGGTACGGCAAAAAAGATCCGGTTGCCGACAACACCACAGAAGAGGGCCGACAACAAAACAGACGGGTTGAAAGTGTTGTAATGGGCCTGGAATAGATTTAATGCCCATGATGATGTGAAGTCTCCTCACCCTGAAGGGCGGGGGTTCTGCCTTACGGCAGTGCTTCCCGCCCGGGTAAGGATTTCGGTTTATTTAAATTTGAATTCCCCTTAGCTTGCTGCGGGAATAGGAATTTTAACCTTTCGCCAACTGAGCGGCATAGCCGCGTTTCATAAAATCGTTACACGATTTTATTTACAAGTGTTACCAAAGCTTCAGCTGGAAAACAACGTACAATTTTTCCTGAGAAATTTCTTGTTGATTGCACTTTTCGATCATAGTATCGTGTGAGAGCCATTTATTTTAAGCTTTTAAGTTGCCTTTTTGTTGTTTTGTGCCAAGACCGAAGCCCGACATAGAAGGGGGAAGACCATTATGAAGATACGAAAAACATTTACAAAAACAGTGGCCTTTTTTCTAACATTCTTGCTGCTCGCACCACAAGCTGTGGTGGCTCAGAATAAAAGCAAGGAAAAGCCCTTCAAGCAGGAAGAGTTGGACCAGCTGTTGGCGCCCATCGCTCTTTACCCGGATTCGCTGTTGGCTCAGATCTTCATGGCATCCACCTATCCTCTTGAGGTGGTCCAGGCAGGGAGATGGACCAAGGAGAACCAGAACCTCAAAGGGGAGGCACTGACCGCTGCGCTTGAAAAGCAGGATTGGGATCCGAGCGTCAAATCGCTGGTGAATTTTCCCCAGGTGCTGAGCATGATGAATGAAAAGCTGGACTGGACCCAGAAGCTGGGCGACACGTTTCTTGCCCACCAGAAAGAGGTGATGGAAACGGTTCAGAAGCTTCGAGCGAAAGCCGAAGCACAGGGCAACCTGAAGACCACTGACCAGCAGAAGGTCGTTGTCGAGAAGGAGACGCAAACCATCATCATCGAGTCCGCCAACCCTCAGGTCGTCTATGTTCCCACCTACAATCCGACAGTGGTATACGGAAGCTGGTGGTATCCGGCTTATCCGCCCTACTATTATTATCCACCCGGATACGCGGCCGGCGCGGCATTTTTTTCCTTTGGAGTGGGTGTTGCCGTTGGCGCGGCTTGGGGCTATGCGTGGGGAGGCTGTAACTGGGGACACAATGAGGTGAATATCGACATCAATAGAAACACGAATATCAATAACAACATTGATCGGAGCAAGTACCAGAACAAGGTAACGACCGGCCAGAACGGCCGGGGCGAATGGAAACACGATCCGGAGCACCGTAAGGGAGTGTCTTACAGGGACCAGGCCACTGCTCAGAAGTTCGATAGAGGAACATCCAAAAATGTGCAGTCTCGGGAGGCTTTCCGTGGCCATGCTGAGGCAGGAAGGCAGGACATTGCCCGTGGAGATGCAAACCAGTTCCGAGACAGATCGGGCGGCGGCAGCCGGGGCTCTCAGGATCGCCCGGATGCCGGTTCGATGGACCGTGGTGCAGCTCAACAGCGGAGAGATAGCGGCGGAATCGATCGTGCCGGAGGCGGGCAGCGGACAGACAAAAGCGCCTTCGGAAGTTATGATCGAGGGAGACAGACGAGGGATTTCAGCAACCGGGGGCGTCAAAGCATGTCATCGACCAGAGCCGGCGGTGGCGGTGGTCGAGGCGGCGGCGGACGCGGCAGATAATCGACCTGGAATCACTCAGCTGATTTTGAACGGAGGAAAAAGCCATAATGCTACAGATCAATAAGGAAAAAAGAAATTTTTGTTTGAAACGCTGTGAGGCGATTCTCATGACCGTTATGTTTATTGTTTTGGTGGTGTCGAACCTATCGGCAAAGAACATGAATCAGCTTACATTTGCTTCTCCTGAAGCGGCAGTCAGGGCCATGGTCGAAGCTTTGAGTTCAAATGATTTGAAGGCCCTGGAAGCGATTTTCGGTCCTGGCAGCCTGGATCTCATAACGTCCGGAGATCCGGCAGCGGACCAATCAGATCGCGAGCAATTCCTCAAATTGTTCGGCGAAAAAAACAGGTTGGAGCAAACCGTCGACAAGGTGGTTCTCTCTGTTGGAAATGAGGATTGGCCATTTCCAATCCCTATGGTGAAAAAGGACGCCTTTTGGCGTTTTGACACCGAAGAGGGCAGTGAGGAAATCCTGGCACGAAGGATCGGACGGAACGAATTGAGTGCCATCCAGGTCTGCCTGGCCTATGTGGATGCTCAGCGGGAATATGCGCTTAAAGTCCGAAACGCCAGCGGACTTTTTCAATATGCCCAGAAATTTAGAAGCGACAAGGGGATGAAGAACGGCCTGTACTGGGATGTGAAAGATGGTGAGGAGCAGAGCCCGTTGGGTCCCCTCGTTGCCGCAGCCCAGGAACAAGGGTACACAGGTAAGAAGTCGGGCGGCAGGCCCATTCCGTATCACGGGTATTATTATAGAATTCTAAAAGGACAGGGAAAGAATGCACCGGGCGGAGCTTATGACTACATGGTGAAGGGGAAAATGATTGGAGGGTTTGCCCTGGTGGCCTACCCTGCCAAGTATGCGTCTTCAGGCGTCATGACCTTTATCGTGAGTCACGACGGAGTGGTTTATCAGAGGGACTTTGGTCGAAACACCGAGAAAGCGGCTCAAGCCATAAAGCTTTTCAATCCTGACAGCGTGTGGAAAAAAGTGGAAAATGACGCTGGAGATAAGCTGATCCGGTAATGTGTTGTTTATGGAACGACAGGACAAAAATAAAGGAGAGAAGTATGGTTAAGAACTCGTATTTTGGCAGGATTTTGATAAAGATTTTATTCTTGGCCATCATAGGGGGTGCCGTAACGGCATGCAAAGAAAAAACTGAGATCGTTGAACAGGTTCGATCTCTCAAGACCATCACCGTTTCCGAGCCGGCCACCGGTCAAATACGCAAATTTTCCGGTATTGTCAGGGCAACCGATTCTTCAAATCTGAGTTTTGAGGTCAGCGGAAGGGTTGAGACGGTGCATGTCGATGTCGGAAGTCGTGTCGGGAAAGGACAACTATTGGCCGTTCTTGATAAAGAACCTTACCGGTTGGACGTGGATGCTGCACGGGCTGAACTTGAAAAGGCCAAGGCCAATGTTGTTAATACAAAAGAGGAGTACGATCGGCAGGAGAGGGTTTATTCACAGGGCGCGGGTGCCAAAAGCAAGCTGGAGCAAGCGAAGTATAATTACGATGCCGCCCGGAGTCAGGTGAATTATCAGATGGCAAAGCTGAATCTCGCCAAACGAAATCTCAGTAAAACCATGCTGACCTCGCCGTACGATGGCTATATTGCCTGGCGTTCCGTGGATCCGCACGAGGAAATAAAGGTTGGACAAAAAGTGTTCGCGATTGATGCCAAAGGGACCTTGGAGGTGGATCTGGCTGTTCCGGAGACCACGATCAATAGAGTACATATCGGTACTCCGTCAACTGTCAGGTTTCCCACAATGCCCGATCACTCCGTAAAAGGGCGTATCTCTGATATCGGTTCTGCCGCTGTAAAATCCAATGCTTTCCCGGTCAAGGTGGGCCTGATTGAGCCGCCGGCGAATATAAATCCGGGTATGACCGCTGAAGTGTCTCTGGTCCTGAAAGATGACAGCCAAATTGCCGGATATCTGGTCCCGCTTCAGGCGATCCTTCCCGCCAAGGAGGTTGGGCAAGGATATGCTTTTGTGTATGACCCAAAAACCTCCACCGTTCGGAAGACGCCGGTCCAAACACTCGGTGCGGAGCAGAACATGACGATCATATCTGAAGGTCTTTCCGCCGGAGATATCATTGCCGTTGCCGGCGTAAGTTTCCTGGCTGATGGAATGAAGGTAAAGCTTATGGAACATTAATTGTTTTTATCGTACAAAATCTTAAAGATTGCATCAGGTTTTTGAATTTGGAGTAGAAAATGAAAAGTATAACCGATTTTGCACTCAATAATTCTCGAACCGTTATCGTAATAATGCTGGTGATAATTTTTGGCGGCATTATTCTGTTCGGGAAAATACCAAAACTCGAAGATCCCTACGTTACCATTCGCGAAGCATTGGTCGTGGCAAAAAACCCCGGTATGTCTGTGGAGAAGGTTGAGCGGCTGATTACCCGCCCCATAGAAGAAAAAATACGATCCATGGGTGAAATCGATAATATCAAAGATTCCACATCCAAAGTCGGTGAGTGTATTCTTCATGTGACCATTAAGGACGAAGTGCCTGCAAAAGATCTTCCTGCAGTCTGGAAACTGTTGCGCAATCGAATGAGCGATTTGGAACCCAGCCTGCCTCATGGCACCATCGGGCCTATGGTAAACGATACCTTCGGGGACACATCCATGGCGACCATTGCGCTCTGGAGCGATGGTTTTTCCATGGCGGAAATGCGTGAAACCGCCCGTGGCATCCGGGAAAGCCTCAACCTGATGAAGGGTATCCAGAAAATTGATCTGACCGGGGTTCAGGAAGAGCGCATTTATATCGAATTTTCAAACGCCAAAATGGCGCAAATCGGAATTGATCCGAGGGTCATCGGTAAAAGCATAAAGCAGCAAAACATCATCCGTCCCTCGGGCAGGATAGATATTAACGGTATGGAAATCGTATTGGATACATTGGGCAGTTTTAGATCCATTGAGGAGATCGGTGATGTACTTATACCCGTTACCGGCACCCAGGCCGCAATTCCGCTGCGCGATATTGCAAGCATCAGAAAAGCATATGTGGAACCCATCCAGAACCCTGCATATTACAATGGCCATCAAGCGATTATTTTGAGTGTATTTCTGTTTAAGGGCGTGGATGCGGTAGAATTCGGCAAACGATTGAAGAAAAAAGTCAAGGAGATTGAACAGTCCCTTGCCTTGGGCTACAAGCTTGATTTTGCCACTTTTCAACCCGAACTTATCACCAAAGCCGTCAATGGGATGGTGAGCAATGTGGTGCAGAGTGTGGCGATTGTCCTTGTGGTAGTGATGATTATGCTGGGGCTGAGAACCGGCTTGATTGTGGGGTCATTTATTCCCATTGTCATGCTTTTCGGGGTGGTCATGATGAGCGTGCTTAAGATCGATATGCAGCGCATTTCACTGGCCACAATGATCATTGCTCTGGGAATGTTTGTTGATAACGCGATCGTGGTGTCCGATGATATCAAAGTAAATCTGGAAAGTGGAATGAACCGCAAAGACGCGGTCTTAAAATCAGGCAGGTCTCTTTCCGTCCCCCTTTTGACCAGTACGCTCACCACCGTTTTTGCCTTTGGACCGATTATCTTTCAAATTGGAAGTACCGGGGATTACACCAAATCCTTGGGTCAGGTCATGATTATCTTGCTCATGGGCTCGTGGTTCCTCTCCATGTTCTCCTCCACCAGCCTATGTTACTGGTTTATGAAGACCAAGCCTGCAGTCGGTTCTGACAAAAAAGAAAAAATCGATCCTTACCAGGGTAAATTCTATCAGATTTATCGGAAAATTTTGGTATTCGGTTTGCGCAATCGATGGATTGTGCTGGGCTTCGTGGGTGCCGCCTTTGCATTAGCCGTATTCGGGTTTACAAAAATACCACGATCCCTGTTTCCCAATGGAGACAGGAATCAGTATACGGTTTATCTCGATTTTCCTGCCGGAACCCATATCGAGGAAACCGATAGAGGTGTGCAGGAATTTTGCGCCTGGCTGCAGGATAAAAAAGAGAACCCGCAGATCACTGGGTCAATTGCTTATGTGGGAAACGGCGGTCCCCGATTTTTTCTTTCACTGGCGCCGACAGATCCTGATCCGAATAATGCGTTTGTTATCGTAAATACCCAAACAGGGGATCAGGTGGATGAACTTATCAAGATCACGCGGCAGCATCTGCTGGATCATTTCCCCAATGTTCGGGGAAGGGTCAAGGCAATGTTCCTGGGGGCTTCCGAGCCCGGCATATTGGAGATCCGGCTCAGTGGTCCGAATATAGACGTGTTGTGGAAACAGGCCGAACAATTAAAGGCGGGGTTAAGGAAAATTCCCGGCATCTTGGATATCAAGGATGATTGGAATAA
>Ga0210084_1000185_pt1 | contig 10790 bp, 7 predicted proteins | sample China_Galinas_Co_3_FD_184863 | JGI IMG/M metagenome (GOLD analysis project Ga0210084, IMG submission 184863) | Wetland microbial communities from San Francisco Bay, California, USA, that impact long-term carbon sequestration -... | ecosystem: Environmental > Aquatic > Marine > Wetlands ... | reverse complement strand
CAGGCGCTTCCGGTGCCGCCAAATTTCTTGTTTTAACCGGAATCGACAGGGTATTGCTGTCTTCCTTCAAACACAGGACAGACCCCCTTTATCTTATTGGCACTTCAATTGGAGCCTTTCGCATGGCTGCCTACTGCCAGAGAAACCCGGTCAATGCCCTTGATAAGCTCGAAAGAGAATATATTTTACAGCACTATGATTCAAGACCCACGCGAAAAGAAATTACAGAAGAGTCCTGGAAAATTATTCATGCCTACATAGAGGATGATGAAATAGAATTCATTATCAACCATCCTTTCATGAAAATTTGTTTTCTATCCAATAAATGCAAAGGACTTATTAAAAGTGAAAACCCATGGGTCCAAGGGCTCGGTATTGCACTTGCTTCAGGAGTAAACCGGTTGAGCAGGAACAGGCTTGGGTATTTCTTTGAAAGAGCACTGTTCTGTACCCCAAAGGAAAGACCGCCCTTTGCCGCCATGAATCAATTTCCTTTGAGTATTTATCGTCTTACCCATTCGAATTTCAAGACCGCATTGTTGTCTTCCGGGTCGATTCCAATGGCAATGGAGGGAATTTCAAATATCGACGGCGTGTCGGGTGTTTTTCGCGATGGCGGCATACTTGATTACCATCTGGACATACCGTTTTTGCCCAATGGAAATGGTCTTGTCCTATATCCCCATTTTTATGAACACATCACACCCGGATGGTTCGACAAGTCCTTAAATCGCAAGCCGGATAAAAAAAATATGGAAAGTGTTGTGCTCGTTGCACCCTCAAATAGGTTCGTTGATAATCTTCCCTTTGGCAAAATCCCCGATAGAAAAGATTTTAAGACGTTCTTTGGGAAAGATAAAGAACGGATGGAATACTGGAAAAAGGTCGTTGAAGAAAACAAAAAATTGGGAGACGAATTCTTCGAAGCCATCGAATCCGGAAGAATAAAGGAAATCGCAAAACCGATATAAGACGGCGTGGTGAAATCTAAGTGTGAGGGGACTTCTGGGGCCAAGGTCTTCCAGTTCGGCCTTTAGTCCCATGGGTATAATGCTTGACAACCACACCTAAGATTTGTACAGCATTATTTAACCTAATTTAAGCGATTTTTGGGGAAGAGATGTGCCAAGATCTTGATGCAGCAAGATTTGCGAAATCCGCAGGCATACCCATGGATATGTCGAGGAATTTAGCATATCTTTGATGCGCAAGAGATTAGTGCAAATCGAATCAAAAATCGTTCAATTTAAGTTTAACACAAGCCCGTTGTCATGATCGGCGTTCGGTTTTAATCCAAGGAGGTATTGTGAGACGACTCTGGGCGGCATTGCTGGCAATACCCATGACCCTCTTTCTCGGGTCCTGTTCGGTGATTTCTCAACAAATCCGAACAGAAGCCACACCGACGATTCAGTTCAAAACCCTTCTTCTGGAAAAAAATAACTACAGGGGAAAAACCGTGATCCTGGGGGGGTACATCCTGGAAACACAAAATTCGGCGGACAAATCGTTGATTAAAGTCTTGCAAGTCCCCCTGGGATTCGGAGAAAAACCCAAATCAAAAGACCTTTCAGAGGGAAGATTCATCGTCTCCCAAAAGGGCTTCTTGGACCCGGAAATCTACAAAAAAGACCGTAAAATTACTGTGGCCGGCGCCATCGTCGGCGCGATGGTGGAGAAAATTGACGACTCCCCCCAGCCCTATCTCAAGATTGAAAGTCGTGAAATATACCTTTGGCCCGAGGAGGCCTACTATTATCCCCCACCATACTATGATCCATGGTTTTATCCATATCCCTACTACGGGTATCGGCATCGTCATTACCCCTATTACTGGTAAAAGAAGAACGGTTCGAACCGATGCAAGACTCGCTCAAAACAAAACAGGCGCTATCCAAAATGCGATAAATTCATAAAATTGTGAAATGAATTACATAAATCCTCGGCAAATATTATCCATAATATTCGATGACACCATTATTACAAGGGAGCTAACCACCTAAATTATCGAGAGAAAATTTTCTTCAGCATTAGTTTGGCATATTTTATGCAGCTATTAAGGTTAAACGTTGAAACCGGCAGGGGTGCAAACAAGTGCCACCCAGCTTCAACACCCATATAAAAACCATGGAATGGCCAAGGGCCTCCAAAGGTTATACTTCAAAAGGGAGTTTGAGGTGGCACTTCACACATGGCTTCTCTGGTGTACGTGCATCTTTTTCTTCGGCCATCTGCATAAATATGCTAAAATATGATGTGCACCGAGATTAACAACGGCATTTAGGGAAGCCCTCATATAAAACCTTTGGACACATCCGCCATGGGTTGCTGCTGTATATTCAGATGGCATTCATCAAAAAAAGGTTTTAATGGGCTTATAGATTTAATACGTTCAGAACCCAAAAAGAGGTATGAGCAGTGGCTGATGAAAAGAAAAACGGCGAAACCAGGAAAACTTTCAAACACGGAACGATCATTAATGTCATCAGCAGCAAAGGGGGCGTCGGAACAACGACCATCGCTGTAAATTTGGCCGTGAGCCTGGCGCTAGAGAAAAACAGTCCATCGGTTGCATTGATTGACATGAATCTGTTGTTTGGGGATATTCCACTATTTTTGGAGATCGAGCCAAAATATAACTGGAGCGAGATCACCAAGAACATTTCCCGTCTGGATGATAATTTTTTGAGAAATATTCTGTCCGTCGATGCTTCGGGAGTTTCCGTTCTTCCATCTCCGAGTTACGTGAACGATCCGGACGAGAAAACCCCTGAAATTATGGCACATTTACTCATGCTCATGCAACGGGTTTTTGATTTTATAATCATTGACGGTGGGCAACCCTTGGATGACATCTCTTTAAAGATCTTAGAATTATCTGACATCGCGCTGCTGGTAACCGTTTTAACCCCTCCCTGTATTTTAAACACCCAAAAGCTTTTAAAGACATTACGCGATTTGGGTTTTCCTCTGGACGAAAACATCAAGATCGTTATCAATCGTTATTTAAAAAAGTCGAACATTTCCTTGCCCGAGGCAGAAGCTTTATTTGAAAAAGAGATATTTTGGAACATACCCAATGATTATCAAACCACCGTAAATGCCATCAACGAGGGACGGCCACTGGCCCAATTTGCTCCGGGCGAAGCCATCACCAAAAACTTCAAAAAGTTTGCCGAAAAATTGTGCGCTGAATCTGAGAAAGCCGACCCGGCGCTTTCTTCATATCGTCGGACAATCAAGAAGACACCAAATTTCGGTAAGTATATCTATCAAAAAGATGCATTGAGTATCAACAGACGTCGACGACAAAGCGATGTGACCCAACATGACGCCGGTTCCAAAGACAGGCGTCGAAAAATGAGAGACGGCATTATTATTGTGGGCCATGATCGCAGACAGAATGACAACCCCGATTATAACGGTCCTGAAAAGCGCAGTGGGGTTGACCGAAGAAGCGGAAAGGAAAGAAGGGAAAAAGAATAAATTTTTCAGGGTGTTTTTCGGGTTTCAGAAAGAATTGGGCTGGACGGCGCGAAGAAAAAGGTTAAATGCAAACCATCTGAAAACAGCACCCGGGGTTGGAATTCCCAAACAGAACCATCGGCACCCTATAATGGCCTCAAGTCGTCTGCGGTTGTCTTCCTGCCATATCCGTATCTTTCTTCTCTTTGAAATTTTTCTTTCATAAAGATCCAAACGAAACCTTTGCAAAATAACCCTTTTTCCCCAATTTCTACGCCTACCCCCGTGAAATGAATGTCCTGTGAAATGCGCAGCCTAAATGAACATTTTTCAAAAGTCGCGCAAGGGTGTTTTTCAATCGATAAAATTTTGTTTATTTAGCGAAAAACCGTTTGAACAAAACGCAGAAAATTTCTGTTTCGGTCATTTTTCAAATATAAAACAGATGTTTTCATAAAAGTTAAAAAAATACACAAGAAAGCTTGACTCGCTCAACCAATTGGTATAAGGATTTCTCCCGATAATGAATGCGCAGTGAATTTTATTGCCGTGACCTAATTTTATTGTGAAAGGAGGCTCTTTAAATGGCTTTTATCCCTACTGTAGACGAAGACAAATGCGAAGGTTGTGAGGAATGTGTAGATGTCTGTCCTGTTGAAGTGTTTGAGATGGAGAATGATAAATCCGTTCCGGTAAATGCTGACGAATGTCTGGGTTGTGAGAGTTGCATCGAGGTGTGTGAACCCGGTGCAATTACCGTCGAAGAGACATAATACGTCAATCAAATCCATGTCCCCTAGTCCTTTTTCAGGGACCGGGGGACATGTTCCAACCGATAACTGCCCCTATAAATTACGATCTCGCCTTCCCGCTCCGGACATCCGAACCCGAAATCTTTAACCACCGAACCATCGGATACTGACACCGTTTTTTAAGCACTGGTATTCATAAATGCGGTCACGGTCTTATAAACTGGTTTATTCATTCTATGTATGAATTAGCGCACAAAAGAATGTAAAACCCGTGTTTCTTACCGGTAACTCATGTCTTCACAGCCCCGGGGACATTTCGCCTGTTTCCAGATATTCGATTCTTTCGAGCAGGGGTGGATGAGAATAGTTAAAAAAGACATACAGCGGATGGGGTCTGATATTCGAAAGGTTTTCCTTTGCCATTTTCTTCAGCGCGGTGACGAGGGGTTTTGCGGTCTTTAAAATTCCGAGGGAATAAAAATCCGCCTCCCGTTCAAATTTTCTGGAAACAGCTTTTCCAATAGGCGACAGAAAAAAGTTTACAGGCTCCCACAAAATCCCCACCAGAAAAAGGCCCACATAGGGAGACATGGCTGAAAAACCAAAACTTTCATACAGCTTTTCCCATGCCATCAACTTTGCTGCCAGAAAAAAAAGGAGCAGGGACACGAAACCGCTTAAAAGAATTTGTTTTTTAATATGATTTTTTTTCAGATGTCCGATTTCATGGGCCAAAATCGACAGGATTTCGGCTTGACTGTGACATTGAATCAGAGAATCGAACAGGACGATCCGCTTGGCTTTTCCCAGTCCTGTAAAATACGCATTGGTGTGCCGGGTTCTCCGGGTTGCATCCATCTGGTATATGCCTTCGATATCGAGGCCTTCTCTTTGGGCAAGTCGTTTAATCCCGATTTTAAGGTCCCCTGCCTCAAGGGGTGTAAATGCGTTAAACAGGGGTGCAATAATGGTGGGATAAAGAACGGTCATCAACAGCTGGAAACCCAAAAAAACAGCCCATGCCCAAATCCACCAGTTTTCTCCGAGATACTTCAACATCAACAGGAGCGCGGATAGGAGAAAACCGCCCAAAACAATCATCACCAGCAATCCCTTTACCAGATCAGAAATCCAAATTTTTAGGGTTTTTGTATTAAAACCGTATCGTTCCTCGATGACAAAACTATGATAATAATCGAAAGGAAGCCCGGCCAACATCTCTCCAAGGCCTATGACGGCAAAGAAAATCAGGCCTGCAGACAGAAAATTCGTGTTCGCCAGTTTTTCATCGAACCATGGGAGACCCCCTGAAATAATGATCAAAAGGAACAGCATTTTGCCGGCGCTGGTCCGGACAAAATTGAATCGGAAATTGTCCGAGGTGTATCGAATGATGTTTTTTAACTCTCCCTCATGAATCACACCTTGAAAGGCGATGGGCACCTTTTCCCCAAATTTATTGAGATATCTTATATTTATTCTTTCGATGGCCAGACACAGTACCATACTGAGAAGATACACACTGATATAGGCGATCAAACATGCGTTCAATGAAATCATACACACCCCGGACAACAATCATTTATAAAAAACGGCTTATATTATAGCATTCCCGCCGATGGCAATCAAGATATGATCCCGGTTTTCGTATAAACACTGCCGAGAAACAGTTTTATGTCAGGGTGAACACATTTGATTTTGGCATAGCGAAGCGACGGCGTGTTTCTCTTGGAAACCAACTGGTTTTTTGAAGGGCTTTAGCACCCGTTAGACCGAGCCGAATGAAATTGCAATTTACAACATCCATCGGATATTTTATAAACGAATGGTTCTTTATAACTCTGGCACGGCTCGGACTTACGGGTGCTCGAGCACAAGTTCCAGTCGGTTGGAAAGAGATATGCGCCGTCGTGGAGCGTTCTCTCTCTTCTGGGATTCAAATGCGTTTACCTTGTTTTTTTTGTTATCTCAGCTTGAAAAATTTTCGGATTAGCGGTAAAGGATGAATTTTTTAACCTTCAAAATGCCGGCAAACATACGTCTTGCACGGCACAACAAACTGTGATAACTTTGTTTTATGAAACAATACGTAATCGATGAACTCAGGCCCAAGGATCATGAAGCGATCAAGGGCTACATGGAAGAGAACTATAGCGCCTCTGATATGGATGGAGTTTACTGGATACCCCTTGAACAGGACATCCTCACCCGAATTCAAAAGGAGCATACGGACTGTCAACCCTTTTATTTTGCCGTCGACCTGGAGCCAAACCTTATCGCCTTTGAGATGCTGATCCGGACCCAGAAAAGAATGCGATGCAGTTGCATGGGCTATGCAACCAAAAATCAACGCAATTGGCTCATGGGGCTTGCCGACTCAATATTTGATCAACTCGGGATTAAAATCTAATCCACCCCCCATTCCACCAGCGATGGAACAACCATGAACAGACACCGAAACATTCTGAATTGATGATGAAGTTTTTTTGATTACAAAATGATACGCAAACTAATTATTGTTTTATGGACCTTTTTATTTACCGCATACATGGCGGGTTTGACCGTAATTCTCTCTTTCTTGAGCACCGATGAAAATACGGCGCATAACGTTGGAAGAACCTGGGCAAAATACCTGCTTGCGGCGAGCAACATCAAGGTCACGGTTAAGGGTATCTCAAATATAAATCTACACGGTTCTCACATTTTTATGGCAAACCATACGAGCAATTTTGATATCCCTGTTCTTCAAGCCTGTCTTCCGGTTCCCTTCAGATGGCTTGCCAAAACCGAGCTTTTTAAGATACCGATCTTCGGTTGGGCCATGAAAAGAGCAGGCTATATCAGCATCGATCGTTCCAACAAGGAATCTGCCATACAGAGTCTCCAACGGACAGCAAACATCATCAAAAACGGCGCATCCGTCATTATATTCCCTGAAGGGACCCGAAGCAGAAATCAGAATGTCCAGCCATTTAAGAAAGGAGGGTTTGTTTTGGCGGTGGATTCCGGTGTCCCCATCGTCCCCGTAGTCATTCACGGGACTTGGAAAATTATGCCCAAAAACCAGATTGTTATCGAACCCGGCCATGTGTTTGTGGAAATCAAAAAACCCATCGAATCTTCGGATTATAGCAGAGAAACAAAAGGTCTTCTGATGGAAAAAGTCAGGAACGTGATCCTGGAATCCTTAGAAAACGGAAAAAAAAAGGGATCATTATGCTGAAAATAATACCCCTCGGCGGATTGGGAGAAATCGGACTTAACATGATGGTTTTTGAATATGGCGATTCAGCCTTCATCGTTGATGCCGGGCTCATGTTCCCGGAAGACTATATGCTGGGGATCGATTATGTAATTCCGGATATGAGCTACATCAAACAGAAAAAACCCCATATTTCAGGGGTCGTCCTGACCCATGCCCACGAAGACCACATCGGAGCACTGCCGTATCTGCTGAGAGAAATGAATGTGCCGATTTATGGTACGCCTTTTACCCTGGGGGTTGTGCGGAAAAAACTTGAAGAATATGGACTACTTTCACCCCTTCGAATGCATGAAATTTCACCCAGAGAAAAGATTGAATTGAGACCCTTTGAACTCGAGTTTATTCGTGTCTGCCACAGCGCTGTAGATGGCGTGGGTATTGCCATAAAAACCCCCTTGGGGCTGGTCGTACATACCGGCGATTTTAAGATCAGCCACACGTCTGTTGACGGCATGATAACCGACGTAAACAAGTTTGCCCAGTATGGCGAAAAAGGGGTTCTTGCCCTCTTATCGGATTCCACGAATGTGGAAAGGGAAGGATATACCATCTCCGATGAGGAGGTTGGAGACACCTTGGGACGGATTGCAGCAGGTCGAACCGGGCGAATCATTGTCGGTCTTTTTGCCTCCAGCATCACCCGAATTCAGCAGGTCATCGATATTGCACAGGCCATCAACCGGAAAGTCGTTTTTAACGGCAGGAGCATAGAAACGAGTGTAAATATCGCAAAAAATCTTGGATACATTCGCATCCCTGAAGAGATGGAAATCCATATCGAACAGGTCCATGATTTCCCGGATGAAAAGATCGTTATCATAACCACAGGCAGTCAGGGAGAGCCCATGGCGGCCCTGGCGCGCATGGCAACAGGCACCCACAAGCAGATAAAGATCAGAAAAGAGGACACGGTTATCCTTTCTTCGAAATTTATACCCGGCAACGAAAAAGCCATCACCAAGATCATTAACGATCTTTATCGGCGAGGTGCCGATGTTATTTATGAAAAAATATCGAAAATTCATGTATCGGGGCATGCTTTTCAAGAAGAGTTAAAGCTTATGATCAATCTCACCCGGCCCAAATATTTTATTCCAATCCACGGAGAATTCCGCCATCTGGTTCTTCATTCACGTCTGGCAAAGCAGGTGGGCATCGCCGAGGAAAATATCCTTCTTGCGGAAAACGGCCAGATCATAGAATTTGATGAAAACGGCGGAAGAATTAAAGACCATGTTTTGACCGGCCGGGTGCTCATTGACGGCAAAGGTGTCGGAGATGTGGGAAGGAGCGTGCTCAAGGAAAGACGAAACCTGTCCGAAGACGGCCTGGTTGTCGTTAATATGGCCTTTGATGAAGAGACCGGTATTGTGGTATACGGACCTGAAATCGTTTCTCGCGGGTTTGTGTTTGAAACGGAAACGGGCCACCTTCTGGAAGACGCAAAATGTGTTGTTCTGGAAATTGTCGAAGAGGTGAGCCCTGAAGTCCCGGATCGGGCGGCCAAAATCCGAGCAAAAATACAAAAAGCCCTGAGAAAATATTTTTCCTTTACCATAAATCGCCGACCGGTTATACTCCCATTTATTTTGGAAGTTTAAACATCGACCATTGAAATCGATTCAAATGCGCAAAGAAATCACAGGAATTTTACTATTTTTTCTCGTTATTTTTACGCTGATCAGTCTTCTATCATACAGTCCGGCTGATCCTTCGATCAATACTGCCAGGGCCCCGGGGCAGATCCACAACTTTTTCGGTTTATTTGGCGCCCATCTGGCAGGCATCCTCATCGGACTGTTCGGACTCGGTGCTTTCTGGGTCCCGATTCTACTTCTGCTGACCAGTATCCATTTTTTCGGCAACCATTCCCGAAAAGCCATCATTTCCACCCTTGCCGGTGGCGTTGTTCTGATGATCACCACCGGGAGCTTACTGGCACTCAAGCACAACCACATCGTTATTCTCGGCAGCAAATTTTCTTCCGGCGGCCTCATCGGAATCCCTTTAAAATCATTTCTCGTAAAATATTCCAACATACTAGGGGGAGCGATTATCCTGGCACTTTTATGGATTATCGGTCTGATTCTGGCCACCGGTTTTTCTTTGATAAAGTTTGCCAAACGATGTTGGCAAACAGGTATTTTTTCAGCAGATCGACTGCGCACATTATTCATAAAATGGAAAGAGCAACGGAAAAAATCAAAACAACGTTCCAGTACAAAAAAAGTTAAGATCGTCAAGCAGGAACCGAAAATAAAGATCAAAACCCCCAAACCCCGGCCCATCAAGGAAACCCCGGCGCCGCGCCAGGAAGTGTTTAATTTCATGCATGCCGGAAAAGGATTTCAGCTGCCATCGATCAATCTTTTAGACGATTTCGAAGAGGCCCTCTCTTCTGCCGATGATGAAAACTTAAAGATGCAGTCGAAACTCCTTGAAAAAAAGCTCGAAGACTTTAATGTCCAAGGAAAGGTGGTTGCCATATCCCCCGGCCCCATCATCACGACCTTTGAATATGAACCGGCTCCGGGAATTAAAATAAACAAAATCGTCAATCTTACCGACGACCTTTCCCTGGCACTACGAGCCATAAGCATTAGAATTGTGGCCCCGATCCCTGGAAAAGCCGTCATTGGGATTGAACTCCCCAACGCCTCCAGGGAGATTGTAAGATTCAAAGGAATTGTCGCTTCGAGCGGCTTCCAAAAATCAAAGTCCAAACTGACCATCTGTCTCGGCAGGGACATCATCGGAAACCCTGTGGTTGCAGAGCTCGACAAGATGCCGCATCTTCTCATTGCCGGCGCAACCGGAAGCGGCAAAAGCGTTGCCCTGAATGCCATGATCTGCAGCCTGCTCTACAAATCGACCCCGGATGATGTAAAACTGATTATGGTCGATCCCAAAAGAATTGAACTTTCCAATTACGACGGAATACCACACCTCATTACGCCGGTGGTAACAGATATTAAAAAAGCCACCAATGCCCTCTTTTGGGCCGTACGTGAAATGGAAAGACGGTACGAACTCCTGTCTGAAAATAAGGCCAGACACATAAGACAGTATAACCAGAAGATCGAAAAGGAGCTTCATACCCCCGAAGGAAAGGACCTGGAGAAACTGCCGTATATCGTTATTATCATCGATGAGCTTGCCGATCTTATGTTGGCCGCATCAAGAAACGTGGAGGTCGCCTTGACACGCTTGGCTCAGATGGCCAGGGCCGCCGGTATCCATTTGATACTTGCCACCCAGCGGCCTTCTGTGGACGTGCTCACCGGGATCATTAAGGCCAATTTTCCCAC
>Ga0210084_1000184_pt1 | contig 10796 bp, 10 predicted proteins | sample China_Galinas_Co_3_FD_184863 | JGI IMG/M metagenome (GOLD analysis project Ga0210084, IMG submission 184863) | Wetland microbial communities from San Francisco Bay, California, USA, that impact long-term carbon sequestration -... | ecosystem: Environmental > Aquatic > Marine > Wetlands ... | reverse complement strand
AAGGAATAGACGATGCCATCTGTTTTGCACTAAGGTACAGGAAATAAGAGAATGATCGAGCTTGGAGAAATAAAGTTAAAAAACAGGGACTCAGTTATTGAAGCCAGGAACAAAATCCATACCCTGGCCCGGGACCTGGGGTTCGATTCGATAACGGCGGCCCGGCTTGCATCCGTATCATCGGAAATCATGCGCAAGATGTCGTACACTGGAAAAGACAGTCACCCCGGTATAATGATCGCACTGGACCAGGCGAAAGAAACGGACGGCCTGGCGCTAAAATTAAAATACGTCTCAAGTCGATTGGGTTCTCCAGGCGGCCTGGGCGTGCCGGCTGCTCTTTTTGACGACGTGACCATATCCGGTCCGGGAGAAAGTGTTACCTATATCGAAGCCCTTAAGATGCTGCCCGACCCCGGGTTCAGACTGACAAAGGATTTCCTTGCCCGGGAAAGAGAACTGGTGGGGCGCTTGACCAGGGAAGAGCTTTACCGGGAACTGGCGGTATCCTATGAAAAACTGCAGAGCCAGTCCATGCAAATGGTGCAAACGGAAAAACTCAGGACCCTGGGCACCATGGCCGCCGGCATCGCCCACGAATTGAACAACCCCATGATGGGGATATTAAATTACGTGCAGTATTGCCGGAAGCATACGGCGGCCGATGACCGGCGCGGCCCGGTCCTGACGGATGCGGAAAAAGAAATACGACGCTGCATCTATATCGTGGATAACCTGTTAACCTTTTCACGTACGGAGAAAGTCGATCGAAAATGGCAAGAGAGAGCAAATTTTGCTTCGATTATCGACCGTATTTTAAGGCTGCTCTCTTATAAAATTTCAGCGGATCAAGTCTCGATTATTAAGAAATACGCGGAAAATATCCCGGATATTCCCGGCGATGAAAACAAGATGGAGCAAGTCTTCTTAAACCTGATCAAGAATGCGTTAGACGCGCTGAAACCGGGTGATCGAAAAGAAATTCATCTCGAGGCGCAGACTAAGGGTAATTTCCTGGCGGTAACCGTTGCCGACACCGGGAGCGGGATAAAGCCCGGGGATTTAACGAAGATTTTCGACCCCTTCTTCACCACCAAGGAAGCAGGAATGGGAACGGGACTGGGACTTTCCGTGGTCAGCAGTATTATACGGGAACACGGCGGCAAAATCACATGTGAAAGCGAGCCCGGTCAGGGAACCGCATTTAAAGTTTTGTTACCCCTGTCATCAGGGGAGGAGGTAAATTTAAAATGAATAAACGTATATTAGTCATCGATGATGATGAAGCGATAAGGAAATCCTTTCTCCTGGCCCTGGAGGATACCTCATACCGGGTAGATGCGGTGGAATCCGGGGAAAAAGGAATCGAAAAAGTAACAGACACCGGCTATGACCTGGTATTTCTCGACCTGAAGATGCCGGGGTTAAATGGCGTACAGACATTGAAGCGATTGCGTGAAATGGATGCCAAAGTACCGGTCTATATTGTGACCGCCTTTCATAAGGAATTTTTTAAAGACCTCAAATTGCTGTCCGAGGACGACATCGCCTTCGATCTGTTACGGAAACCCATCGGGAGCGACGAAATTGTTCTATTGACGGAATCCATATTAAGGAAGGAACAATGAAAGAAAAAAAACATTATTCACTCAAGTTATATGTGACCGGGTTGAGTCCGGCTGTCCAGGAATCCATCACAAAAATGGAAGAAATATTAACCGATAAATTTGGAGAAAATTTCGATCTCGAAGTGATCGATGTGCTGTCCAGACCTGAATTAGCGGAAGGTGAAAAAATCTTTGCCACGCCGACAATCATCAGGCTACTTCCCGAACCCGTAACAAAAGTAATCCTTGATTTAAGAAGTAAGGAAAGAGTGCTGATCGGGTTAAATTTAATCGAGTTAAAGAAGGAGATAGCGGATGCAATCGGAGACATGAAAGGTGAAAAAAAGGGATAGTGAAATTAAGCAACTGCATTCCCAATCAGGAAAAATCAGGGCGGAGTTTTCCGCCGGCGACACACGTTTCCAACATTTTATCGACAAGAGCAAGGACGGGGTGCTTATCCTGGACCGGGAGGGTGTGATTAAATATGCCAACCACAGTGCGGAGGTTATATTAAAGCGAGATATTGAAAAACTCATCGGGGAACAATTCGGTATATTAATCGAAGGAGATTATGAGTCGGAGATAAGCATTTTTTCACCACAAACAGCCCCCTGTATAGTGGAACTCAGGGTATCGGCAATAGAATGGAATAATCAATCCTATTCCCTGGTATTTATTCATGATATCACCCGGCGCAAACTGGCCGAGTCCGGGCTTAAGAACGCCCTCGCGGAAAAGGAAATACTTTTGCAAGAAGTTCACCATCGTGTTAAAAATAATTTGCAAGTGATCTACAGCCTCCTGACCCTCCATGAACTGAATTTAAAAGATCCGGCGGCAGCCAAAGCACTTAGAGAGAGCAAGAACCGGATTCTGGCCATGAGCTTCATCCATGATAAATTGTATCAAACCAAGGATTTTTCAAAAGTCAACTTCCGGGATTACATCCAAAACCTGGTCTCATATTTGTTCAAATCGTACGAGCCGGGGCCGGGAAAAGTGCGGTTGAAAGTTGAAGTCAAAGAAATTTTCATGGACCTCGATACTGCCATCCACCTGGGTTTAATCGTTAACGAACTGGTTTCCAATTCCCTGAAACATGCCTTCCCGGGAAAAAGAAAAGGAACCATCGAGGTTTACCTGGACAGGAGTAATGAAGCGGCAGATAAAAATATATTGATAATGCGTGATAATGGTGTGGGCATCCCCGAAAGCTTGGATTTGCAGTGTGCCGGCAGTCTGGGTCTGAAGATTATCCACACCCTGGTAAAACAAATGAAAGGGGACATCGCCATCGACAGGAAAAATGGCACGGCGTTTACCATCAAATTCAAAAAATTGTAGTAGAATCCACAAAGGCAATAACTATAAACTAATGCGGCGTTCCAGGACGTCTAATTGGTTGGCAATCAAATCGCAAACAGAAACGCGGAGCTTGAATGGACCGGTGTGAGCTTTGGGTATAGGAATGGAAAGATGAATCTTTTCTTTTTTTGCGTGCAGGGTATTAACCGCACTAAATACAGACTGATCTTCTTCCTCATCATGATACAATTCGATCCGTACTTTTAACAGACCTACAATACCAGGTTCATCCCGGTGAAAACCGGTCACCCCGAAGCTTACCCGGCTGCCCTTCACATTAAAATCAAGGATTTTCACTTTTTCCCGGGAAAGTTTTTCCACCAACGATTGGATTTCATCCGTTTCCAATTGCCCGGGATAACTGAGTTGGACTGTTCCTGTTTGCTGTTGATTGGCCGGGACCAGGGTTATCTTTTTCGGTTCTATTTTACCATTAAAAGGAAAAACCAGTTGGTAGAATTGTGCCGGTTGCTGTTGAAGTTGCATTAATCCCTGTTCGGGAAAGGCAGTGGTGATTGTTTTGCCACCGCTGTTGCCGGTGATTTTTTCTAATATCTCTTCTATCTCCGGCCGGGGGTTATCTAAAAGATTTGTATTTTCATTATCGATATTTCCCCAGCTTATGACATTGAAACAGATATTTTTCTTGAGTAATGATTCCAGGAGTACAGCAGTGGGGAATCCCGGGGAGAGGGGCATTTTTTTTGCCAGTTGCTTAAATTGATCGCCCCCGGATAAGATAATCCTTCCGGTTCTTTGGATAGTTATCCATCGATTAATGATTCCTTTTAATTTTGCGGGATAGGGTTCAAATAGCCGGTGCTGAAAATGGACCCACCAGGTTTCACCATCTCCTTTTAGATGAAGCTGCTTTATAACCCGGTGGTATTCGAGATAAGGAAACAAAAAATGATCCTTTAAATTTTTAATCACCTGCCGGCTGAATTTAAAAAAATTGGACAAAATGGTCCTGGCATTGCGATATACGGCATCCGGCCATGTCAACATATTTAATTGTACTAGTTCCCTGTCCAACTGTTTTATTAAAACTTCACGTTTTAATTTATAATCGTCACAATCTTTTTTTAACAGTTTCTCAATGGCGTCAAAAACAGCGGCTTTACCTCTGTCCATCTTCATTTGGTATGATTTAAGCGGTGTAAGCACTGTCAGGGAATCCGACCGGTCTAAAATATGATCGATAAAATACCGGACACCCGGCATGATTTCCCGGTGAAATTTATCCATATGAAAGGATAGAACAAAATGCCTGGCCAGGTCTGATGTTTTATCGATTCGCCTGGTTTTGATTTCCATTTGGCTTATTTCTCTCTGACTGCCATTGATAAAAAGAGTAAAATCTTCTTTGCTCAGTTGATTGAACTGTGCTTCCCCCGGTATTAGATTGATATAAACAGGCAGTTTCAACTGCAATTGATTGGGAAGCAGTAAAACAGAAGTCAACAATAAAAAAAATATAACGGAAAGTTTAACCAATATGTTCATTTTTTCTTTAACCATATTTTACCTCAATCAAAAGCTTTTGCGGGGGGTCCAGGGGGGCGGTTTTCTCGAAAAGAGCCCCCCTGGCCGCCGGAGGCATTAGTGCATCCGGGGCGGAAGCCCAGGGCGTCGTTTCCTTTCGAGGGAATGCCTCCGGCGCGGCCGGTGATGCGCAGCAGCCAGGGGTGACAGTCCCAGCCTCCTCCGCGGGAGACACGGTATGTCCCGGATGCGGTTTGTTGGGGATTATTTACAGGTGAGCGTTGGTAATAATCGCCATCATACCAATCCAGGACCCATTCCCAGACATTACCGGCCATATCCATGACGCCATAGGGAGAGGCGCCCTTGGGAAACGAACCCACGGGAGCTGTAAAAGCATAACCGTCATCGATAGAGGGATTGATCCAACCGGTTTTTTGTTCTCGTTCTTTTTCGTTTTTTGGTGGGTTTAATTGCAGGTATTTTTTAAGGAATTTCACATCGGCGAAATTGGCGTTGTGTCCTCCGGGATCGTCATTTCCCCAGGGGTATTTCCTGGCATCGGTTCCCCTGGCTGCTTTTTCCCATTCCGCTTCGGTGGGCAGCCGGAAATAAAGCCCGGTTTTACCGGAAAGCCATTGACAAAAAGCTTGACAGTCTTCCCAGGATATTCCTATTATTGGCCGCTTTTTTCGGCCCCGCCCGTAATCGATAGGTTCGTTTCTGCCGGTTTCTTGACAAAATTGGTCGTACTGGTCAAAGGTGATTTCATATTTTGAAATCCAGTAACCATCAAGCATGACTTTATGCCGCGGCGATTCGTCTTCAGCGCCGCCTGATTCCCAGGGAATCCCCATGGTAAACTCACCCCGGGGGATATAAATCATGGTAATTCCTTTGCCAAAGTCTGCCTCCCAATATTTCTGCGGATTTTTATAAATGCCCTGGCTGTGAGTAACTACATCAAAGAACGAAGGTTGAGCGATTAATTCTTTTGTTACTCCCAGCCTCTCCAGCCTGGTTTTGAAAAACGGGTCCCTGTAATCCGCTGAAAATTTGTTACTGTTGGTTATAACAAAGTTGATAACCTCTTGGGCATATTGTTTGTTATTCACACCCTGTATATCCCGAAGGTGCTGCTTTATCAGCTCCGTTTGCTGTGTATCGCGAATGAGCATTTTCTCCAGGTGAGCCAGGATTTTTTTTATCCGCCCTGCCTGGATAAAAATTTTGTTTTCCAATTGTGATTGAGAGGCCCTGAACAGGTCAAGTTGTTCCCGGCAATACCGGGATTTTTGGTCCAGGGAAAACAATGTCCTGTGCTTATCGCTTTTAAACCCGGGGGTTTGCTGGATTTCTAAAATTACCGGCAATTGGTCCAGTGTTTCCCTGGCAAAATCGATCTGCTCTTGCTTATTATCCAGCAGTTCCTGTAAGTAAGAAAGCGCTTTTCCTATTTTATCTTTTTCCAGATGAATGTTTATTTTATCCCAGGAGGTTGATTTTACTTTTTTTGAAAATCCGGTTACCTTGTTAAGCATCTCTATAGATGTCTGATCAATGTGTTGAATCTTTTTTATTAATTGAAGTAAGAATGACTCGATATCAGCCTGTATTCCTCCACGCTCCAACAGTTTGTCAAAGTAAAGGAGAGCGTCTTTGACCCGGTTCTGCTTGAGATACTTTATGGCGGATTCACAGTAAACATTGCCGGCTGTATCGGTCATTTGTAAGCGAATATTTTGCAATCGCTTTAATACACCGGTTTTGGTATCCGTTAGTGAAACTACTTCCGAAGAGATAGGTGTTGTTTTATTACCGGAACGAGATGGTTTTGGCTGCTTATCAGGGGTTTCCGGACGGAGCAGGCTGGTCTGATCTTTGACATCTATTATTTTGACGGGAATCGTTTTCTTTTCTTTTTTCAATACCGGGATTTCTTTTTGGCTTCCGGTTATATCTGTTTGGGGTGCGTTTATTTCTAAATTTTTTATTGTGTGCAGTTGTACTCCTTTTCGGCTGGTTCCCAACCGGATGCCGGTGAAGGTCTTAAATTCCGACACATAGGGAAAAGTAATTTCGTAACAAGAATGTTTTGGTGTATTGGAAAAACCCGGGAATTGGCCGCAGCGGGAAGAAGGATAAACAAGAGAAAATCCCCGGAAGTTTCTGCCGTTAACCAGTAATACGATCTCTTTTTTTCCCAGGTCTGTCACGGCGCGGCCATTTTTATCTACAGCAGTAAAAGGCAGCACTTCCTCGACTTTTTCGAATACTTCCATTTTAATATCTTTTTTTTGTGAAAAACCCGGGAAGGTGCTGACAATGATTAAAATTAAAATGCTTGTTTTTAAAAACTCTTTCTTCATGTTTGCCTCCTATTTTTTAGCCACAGAGAGCACAGAGAGCACAGAGGGAAAAACTCTGTGTCCTCATTATAACGTGTCCTCTGTGGCTATTTGTTTTCATTTTTTAATCTTTCTCTATTGAGAAATTGATGGTAACGACACAGCCGATATTCATTCGTTTCCCTTTTCGTGTATAGGGAAAGAATTTCCATTGTCTTAACGCTTTTTCAGCGGCGGCGGCCAGCAAAGGATGTGTTTCTTTGTCAACCTTTACATATGAGACATCACCTTTTTTATCGATTAGTATTTTCAGGTTCACCTCACCGGAAACACCTTCCTCCAGGGCTTCCCGGGGATAAACCGGCTCCACCCGGCGTTCCAACCGGGGAGGAGTGACTTTGTTCATGTACAGATGAAAATAGGTATATGCTTCTTTGATCTTTTTTATGGTAATTTTGCCTATTTTCGTTTTTGTGGCGGCCAATCGTGAAATCATTTTATTTTCGCCAAACCGGCGGAGTATAAAAATGATATTCTCTTTAATACCGGGATTTTTTGATTTTTTGTAAAGTTTTTCCAGGAAAAAGAGTGCTTGTCGGCGGTCCAGTCGAATCAGCGCATCCAAAGCCACCATTTGTAAATCCATATGTTCATCGTCTTCGGTTTGAACCGCTTCCATAATATATTGGCGATACCGGGGGGAACCCCGGGTAATAAGGTCCGTGCAAATGCGTATCCTGAGAATTTTGGCATCGTCTACCCATTCATTTTTTGGATAGGTATCGATCAGACGGTTCAAAAGCTCGAACGATTCAAGCTTTTTGTCTTGTTTTTCCAGGCTGTAAGCTAACCAATATAAAGCTTCTGCATGAAAAATGCTGCCGGGAAACCGGGCGTCTAATTGCTGGAACAACCGGGCCGCACGACGCCAATCTTTCTCGTATATGGCTTTCTTACCCTGCTGGTGCAGCGTAATATCACTTTGCACTGCAAACAACATCACACCACATAACAAAAGCCCAACAAACAAGGTTATAACTACTTTTTTGCCTCCGGCAGCCAGGGGGAAGGCGCTTGGCGCTTGGCGTTTGGCGCACAGCGTCAATTGTATTATTCGCTTTGCGCCCTGCGCTTTGCGCTTTGCGCATAGACCCCCGCAAAAATTTTTTATTAGTTTTTTGCTGATCATAACGACATCTCCCTTTCTTTTGCCGGTCTCAGTGCTTCCATTTTAAACAGCAGCCCCTTTTTTCGGATCATTTTTTTGATGCGGGACAGGGAATCAGGGTCTTCCCATGTCAGTAACGCGATTTTGGTTAAAATCCCATTCAATTCATTGAGCAACTGCTGCATATAACGGTTATTATCACCTGGAATCCGGCACAACAGCATTTGATTTTGCATTAATAAATGAATGACTCTTTCCTTTTCTACAGGAAGGTCCGGGGGCGTGTCTGCACTGCGCCAATAATTGGCATATTCGATGATCACGGGTTTTATATTTTCAATATGTTCTTGAAATTCTTGTAAAATATAAGCTGAAGCAAGGTCAGGGATTTCGTATTTTGTGGGTGTATCTTTCACATGAATACCAACCAGGAGACCCAACAGGAAGATTGCCGCCGAACCAGCCAGGGCCCCGGCCCATCTCAGCATAGGCATAGGGAATCGTTTTCTTTTTTCTTGCTGCTGTCGGTGGTCTATGAGGCGTTTTCGGATATTCAGCCATGACTGGTCCCAATCCGGGGTAGGCGTAGGGATTTGATTTTCCGTTATAAATGCACGGGCTTTCTTGAATTCCGTTAATTTTGCCGAACAATCGGGGCAGGTGTTCACATGAGTTTCAAATGCGTTTTTTTCTTTTGGAGATAATTCATTATAGATATATAACCCCATTATTTTTTCTATCTTGTGGCATTTATTTTTCATGGTTTTTGACCTCCTTTGAGGTAAGGTGTGACCGGTGAAAGTTCTTTCACCAGTTTATGCATAGCCCGGCTGAGTTGTTTTCTGACACTGCCTTCGCTGCAGTTCATCAGTTGGGCGATTTCTTTGGATTTTAGACCTTCGTGGTGTTTTAATGTAAATATCATTCGTTGTTTAGGGGACAGGCTGTTCAGGCTTCTTTCCAATTCTGTTATCATCTCGTTAAATACAGTAGTTTCTTCCGGGTTAGAGTGTGTGCTGGCGACGGTGTCTCCTGGAATTTTATGGTGGAGTTCCGGGTGGGTCATTTGTTTTTTATGTTTATTGATAAAATTGATAGAGCAGTTAATACCGATGCGATAGAGCCAGGTGGAGAAAGCAGCGTTGTCATGGCCTTTGAATTGATCGATAGATACAAATGCCCGTGAAAAGGTTTCTTGTAACAGGTCTTCCGCGTCTTGTCGGATGCGAGTGTATTGGAAGGTGAGGTGGAAGATTTTTTCTTTATTTTGTGTGTAAAGTTTTTCAAAGGCGGTGTTATCGCCCAGTTTAGCCAACGCCACCAGGTGTTGTTCATCAATAGTCATATTTTAGTTCCTATTATATATACTTAGACAAAGAAAAAATGTTTTCGTTGACCTGGGATGAAAAAAATTGAAAAAAAATCGATATAATAATATAATTATAATATGAAAAAGATTCTAAATAAAAAACTCTCTTTTACCGATGATCTGATTATACAATCAGGTGATAAACTCATCATTGGGGATTCAAAACTTTTATTCAAGGAAGGCACGGGAATTATCTGCTCAGGGGAGTTGATCGTTGAAAATTCCTATATCGGTTCCATTGATAAAAATAAGGGATGGAATAATATTTCAGGATATAAAGCTAAAATCCATATGGTTAACTCGAAAATTTCAAATGGCCAGGGCATGCCGGGTGAAAAATTAAATGAATATGTTAATGAAACGTATTTTTCCAACCGCTATGGAGGAGGAATTTTAATCATTTCCGGGACTTTAACACTGGAGACCACCGAAATCTCCAATTGCCACTCGGATTTATACGGAGGTGGCATTTATTCCAATGATTCACAGGTAACCATTAAAAACTGCAATTTTCATAATCTTATTTCAAGAGACGGTGGTGCGATAATCGCAGCCGGTCATGACGACAGCGATTATGGAAAACTGGTTATTCAAGATACAACGTTTGAACAGACCCGGGCAAAGGCAGAGGGTGGAATTATAAAAGTTTACAGCATACCGTTTTCTATTAATCAATGTACCTTTAACAACAGCACCTGCCGAAAAGGAAATATATCGGTGGTCAAATGCAATAATTTTCGTCTCCAATCATCCACCTTTAAAAACATACAAGCCACCGCTTATGGCGGTGCACTACTCATCTATATAAGCGATTCAACCATTGATAATTGCATTTTTGACCTCTGTCAAGCCGTTCAAATGGGAGGGGCAATATTTGTTGATGAAAGGTCGTCCGCTCAAATAAATGCGTGTGATTTCATTAAATGTTCTGCTGGAAGGACAGGAGGCGCCATCTACTGCGAATCTCCCGCTAACGTCTCTAACTGTGTCTTTGAAGAATGCTTTAGCCCTGACGCCGCTGCCATTGGGAAAAATTTTTTGAAACTATTGGAAGTTAAGTGTGCTAATCTTTATGATGTAAACTGCGAACCACGCTTCAGTAACATCCCGGATTGCAGCGGTAAAAAAATCAAACCCAATAAAAGTGAAGCTGAAAAATCGTTGAATGATAATAAAATATATATATGCCCGGACTGTGAAGGGCTGGGCAAAATCACCGGTCATGTGTGCTCTCTCTGCAAAGGTAATAAAAAAGTAATATTTAACAAAGAAAATAATCGATTGGAACCATACGATAAACCATTGATTATAAACTAGGGGCCTGTCCGAGAATGCAAAGCAAACCCGAACCATCACGATTCAAATCCATAATTAATGTAGGGGTTTGATTCATCAAACCCTTTATAGATGCGGAATTGACCGTGATCGGGTTTGATAAATCAAACCGTGAA
>Ga0210084_1000183_pt1 | contig 10811 bp, 11 predicted proteins | sample China_Galinas_Co_3_FD_184863 | JGI IMG/M metagenome (GOLD analysis project Ga0210084, IMG submission 184863) | Wetland microbial communities from San Francisco Bay, California, USA, that impact long-term carbon sequestration -... | ecosystem: Environmental > Aquatic > Marine > Wetlands ... | reverse complement strand
CTCGAGCCCGAGCCGCTGCGCTCCTGGTACGAGCGGCTCCGCACCCGTCCACTGACAGACACGGTGAGCAACTGGGACGAGGTCGCCGCTGCCCTCGCGGGGACGCGTCACGAGCCGTTCCTCGACGAGAGCGACCTCTGAGGCTGCGTCAAGCGGTGCGGCGCTCACGCTCCCACCGCCGGAGCAACGCCGCCCGGCGCCACGCGAATCCGGCGAGGATCGCCCGCTCACGGCCAAGGGTCTCGTCGGCGCCCCAGAGGTCGCGGGTCGAGCGGCCGAGCATCCAGGCGATCCCGCGGGGAGAGTCGCTGATCCGGTCGAGCACCGCCAGCTGCTCGGCATCGAGGACGTCGGCGCAGCGCGCCCGCAGCGCCTCGGAGCTGAGCACGAGCCGGCAGTAGATATTGAAGTAGGGAGCCCTCCAGGCAGGCCGATAGCCGCGCGCGCGGAGATTGCGGCCCGCCGCCACCAGGCGCTCGTAGACGCGCCCGCTGTAGCGACCGCGCCCGTTTGCGGCACTGTGGCCGAGGGCGGCGGCACCGTGCTGGACGTAGTCGTGGAGGGGCCTGTCGACGTAGCTGATCGGCCCGACCGCCATCGCGATCTGCGCGATCCAGTGGTCGTGGAAGAGGGCCGAGTGTCGTGGTGGGAACGGCAGCGCGCGGCGCAACAGACCGGCATCGAACAGAGACGCGGCCCCGGTCACGGTGTTGGCCAGGACCATCGACGCGAAGTCCGTGTAGTTGTTGCGGCGCATCGTCCAGTAGGTGTCGGCCAGCACCTCGCCGCGCTCTCCGACGAGGCGCATGTCGGAGTAGACCAGTGACGAGCCCGGGCGCAGCCCCGCGATCAGCGACGCCAGCTTGTCCGGATGCCAGACATCGTCTTGGTCGCTGAACGCGATGTAGCGGGCGGCAGCCGGCGCCATCATCAGGGCCCGCTCGAAGTTGCGGTAGTGGCCGGCGTTCGCGACCGAGCTCGAGACGACGAAGCGCCGGTCACCACCGACCACCGCCTCGATCGCCGCCAGGCCCTCAGGGGACGAGGAGTCGTCGCTGATCAGGCAGACCCAGCGCCCGTGCGTCTGGGCTCGAATCGACTCGATCTGGCGACGGAACAAGCGCGGATCGGGGTCGAAGGTGGCCATGCAGATCGCAACCAGGGGGCCCTCCCCCTCGCCGGGCAGAGGTGGGTCGAGGCGCTCGAGCTCCGGCTCCGAGCGATGCGGGACGAGTTGGAGCTCCCCGGCCCGGGCACGGTGCTCGGACCCGTTGGCCAGCCGCGCTCGGAGCTCGATCGGCAGGCGCTGTGGGCCGCCCACCGCGGCGATCGGAAAGACCCCCCACCAGTAGCCGCTGCCCCGCCTGCCGCCCGGCTCCGCCATGCCCCAGCCCATCGCCGGGTGGACGCGATCGCCGATCGCCACGTCGAGCCGACGGATCGGGGCGGGGGCCAGGCAGACGCCGTCGGCGAACAGGGCGGTCCCGGCTCCGACCGCGACCTCGGCCGGGAGCGGCGTCACCGTCTCCAGCTGCAGCGGACCGTCGCCCACGCCCGGGCCGGCGTCAGATCGGCCCAGGCCGGGAGCGGGCTGCGCCGCAGAACCCTCTGACCGGAGCTTCGCCATCTGCGCATTGTCGCGAATCGGCCGCGTCGCAAGGCGGATCGCGGGATCCGGGCACGGCTGCCCCGCCGGCCCGCCCCGCATCGGACCCGCCGACGACAGATCGCCGAGCCCCCATACAATCCGCGCCCGAGTGCGCGAGAAGAACCCCCAGACCTATGAGGAGAAGCTCGCCTACCTGCGCGAGCTGCGGGAGGCTGCGGTCCACTCGGCCTCGGAGGCCGCGGTCGACAAGCAGCACGCAAAGGGCAAGCTGACCGCGCGCGAGCGGATCGAGAAGCTGCTCGACCCCGGCACCTTCGAGGAGCTGGACACCTTCGTCCGCCACCGGACCTACGAGTTCGAGATGCAGAAGAACCGACCGTGGGGCGACGCCGTGGTCACCGGCTACGGCGAGATCGACGGCCGCACCGTGTTCGTCTTCAGCCAGGACTTCACCGTGTTCGGTGGCTCGCTCGGCGAGGTGATGGCCGAGAAGATGGTCAAGGTGATGGACATGGCAGCGAAGGTCGGAGCGCCGGTGATCGGCATCAACGACTCCGGCGGCGCCCGGATCCAGGAGGGCGTCGTATCGCTCGGCGCCTACGGCGACGTCTTCGTCCGCAACGTCCAGTGCTCCGGCGTGATCCCGCAGATCAGCGTGATCATGGGTCCCTGCGCGGGCGGCGCCGTCTACTCCCCGGCGATGACCGACTTCATCTTCATGGTCAAGGAGACCTCGCACATGTTCATCACCGGCCCCGACGTGATCAAGACGGTCACCGGCGAGGAGGTCGAGTTCGAGGAGCTCGGCGGCGCGATGAGCCACAACACGAAGTCCGGCGTCGCCCACTTCGCCTCCGAGGACGAGGAGAGCTGCCTCGCCGACGTCCGCTATCTGGTCGGCTTCCTCCCCTCCAACAACCTCGAGCTGCCGCCACGCGTCGAGCCCTACGACGACCCCGAGCGGACCGAGGAGGGGCTCGGCACGATCGTCCCGGCAGACCCACAGAAGCCATACGACATGCGCGACGTCGTCCACCTGGTCGTCGATGACGGCGAGTTCTTCGAGGTCCACGAGCACTTCGCCCAGAACATCATCTGCGGCTTCTCCCGACTCGACGGGATGCCGGTCGGGATCGTCGGCAACCAGCCCAAGCACCTCGCCGGCGTGCTCGACATCGAGTCCTCGGAGAAGGCGGCGCGCTTCGTCCGCACCTGCGATGCCTTCAACGTCCCGCTGATCACCTTCACCGACGTGCCCGGCTTCATGCCCGGCACCGACCAGGAGTGGAACGGGATCATCCGTCACGGCGCGAAGCTGCTCTACGCCTTCACCGAGGCGACGGTGCCAAAGCTGACCGTGGTCACCCGCAAGGCATACGGCGGCGCCTATGACGTGATGAACTCCAAGCACATGCTGGCCGACTTCAACTTCGCCTGGCCGACGGCCGAGGTCGCGGTGATGGGCCCGGAGGGAGCGGTCAACATCATCTACCGTAAGGACCTCGCCTCCTCACCAACCCCGGAGGAGCGGCGCCAGAAGCTGATGGACGACTACAAGGCGCGCTTCGCCAACCCCTACTCGGCGGCGGAGCGCGGCTACATCGACGACGTGATCGAGCCGTCCGAGACCCGGCCGAAGCTGATCCGGGCGCTGCGCACCCTGCAGACCAAGCGGGTCGAGCAGCCGAAGCGCAAGCACGGCAACATCCCGCTGTAGCGGCGGCGGCGCGGCTCAGCCGAACTCGATCCGGAGCGCCGCGACGGCCCCGGAGGTAGCTGCCTCATAGGCCGCGATCGCGATCGCCAGATCCTGGATCGCGAGGCCGGTCGAGTCGAACAGCGTGATCTCGTCCTCGGAGCGGCGCCCCTCGGCCTCACCGGTGAGGACGGCGCCGATCGGCGTCACGTCGGCTTCCGAGATCTCGCCACGCCCGGCCGGCCCCGCCAGCTCGCCGCCGCCGGAGGCCTGCCGCCACTCGTCGCAGAACAGCCGGCAGCGGAGCAGCTCGCTCGGCTCGAGCTCAGCCTTGCCGGCGGCGTCGGCCCCGAGAACGGCGACGTGGGCGCCGGGGACCAGCTCGCCGCCGCGGACGACCGGCCGCTCTCCCGATGTCACCGTCGCGACCACCTCCTGGGCCACGGCCTCCTCGCGGCTGCCGACCCGCCAGCCGAGCTCGGCGGCAAGCTCCTCGGCGCGGTCGGGACGCAGGTCGGAGCAGATCCCGGGGCCGAATCCGGCCGCGGCCAGGCAGCGGGCGGCCCAGGCGCCGTTGACGCCACAGCCGATCACGCCGACGCGGGCTCCGCGCCTCCGGGCGAGAACCTCGGCGGAGACCGCCGCAGCGGCGCCGGTGCGCAGCGACGTCACCGCGGCGCAGTCGAGGATCGCCAGCAGCTCGCCGGTGACCGCGCTCGAGAGCAGCAGGGCCCCGGTGACGACCGGCAGGCCGCGGTCGGGGTTGCGTGGAAACGAGGTCACCCACTTCAGCGCGGCGTAGCCGCCCCCCCGTGCCGGCATCGCCCGGAAGTCGCCCTCCGGGGGCGCGCTGACGTAGACCTTCGGCGGCATCTCCCATTCCCCTCGGCGATGGCGCTCGAAGGCCGTCCGGGTGAGCTCGATCGCCCGGTCGGGAGGGACCGCCGCCAGGACCGTTTCACTGTCGAGCATCAGCGTGATCGGTCCATTCAACCGCGCCTCCGCGAGTAAGGTTCGGCGCATGAGCTCCGCCGGCAACGGAAATCGCAGGCCCCCGAGACCCCGGATCGAGATGCTCGGCCCCGCCGCCCCCGACGAGGCGGCCGCGATCGTCGCCGCGGTCGAGCGGTTCCTCGCGGAGACGGCCCCGGCCCCGGCCCCCGACGAGCGGGCGAACCCCTGGCAGCGTGCGGCACTGCTCGAGGGCGTCAGCGCCAAGGATGCCGTTGCCTCTCCATGGGGCGAGGCGACGGCCTGGGGCGAGCGTCAGAGCAGGCGCGCGTAGGCTCGCGGGCCTGCTTACGCCGTGCCCCGGGTCGGACGCCCGGCGGCAGTCGCCGATAACGGATAAAACGTCCACTCCAAGCACCCGATCGAGGAGGGCCCCGTGGCAGTAGTGAAGATCATCGAGTTGGTCGGCAGCTCGAAGGTTTCGACCGACGATGCCGCGCGCCAGGCGCTGAACAGCGCCCAGGGCTCGCTGCGCAACATCCGCGCGGTCGACATCGTCAGCACGGGCCTGCGCGGCGAGAACCTTGACGAGTATCGCGCCCACGTGCGGGTCGCCTTCCTGATCGAGGGCTCCGAGGTCGACTGAGGCAGACGGCCTCGCTCGAGATCGGGCCGGGTCGTAAATATATAAAAGTCGGTCAGGTTTAGGTACTTTGATACCGTTCGGGTGGTGCAGGCACCGACCACCCAGGAAACCCAGGGGGACCGATCTTCGATGGAGCCGACCGCGGCAGCACTTCCAAAGGCCAAGGGCACCGAGGCCGACCTCGATCAGGACCTCGACAAGCAGCAGCGGGGCAAGGGCAGGCTCGGCTCGCGTGAGAACCCCGAGGTCTACGACAACGTCCCCGGCCATGTGATCCCGATCCTCGCCGACGAGTTCGAGGACTTCGATCACGAGGCGGACAGGTTCCTGGAGGGCGAGCTCGCTGAGGATCAGTTCATCGGCTTCCGGCTCAAGCAGGGCGTCTACGGCCAGCGTCAGCCCGACGTGCAGATGGTCCGGGTGAAGCTGCCGCTGGGCGGCGTCACACCTGAGCAGATGGACTCGTTCGCGGAGGTGATCGAGCGCTGGGCCCCGCTCAACAAGGGCCACATCACGACCCGCCAGAACATCCAGATCCACCACGTGCCGCTGCGTGACATGAAGGAGCTGATCAAGGTGATCAGCGCCTCGGGGCTCTCCAGCCGCGAGGGCTGCGGGAACACCGTCCGTAACGTGACGGGCGATCCCTACGCCGGCGTCTGCGAGGACGAGATCTTCGATCCGACGAATCACGCGATCGCCTACGTGCGCTACTTCGTCCGGCACCCGACGACGCAGCTGATGCCACGCAAGGTGAAGACCGCGTTCACCTCCTCCGACGCCGATCGCGCGATCACCGGAATCCATGACATCGGCTTCATCCCGCGGATCCGCGACGGGGTCAAGGGCTTCGAGATCCGGGTCGGCGGCGGCACCTCGATCATGCCCCGGATCGCCCCGACGCTGTACGAGTTCGTCGCGGCCGACAACGGCGACTTCCTCAAGGTCTCCGAAGCCGTCTTCCGGGTTTTCGACCGTCAGGAGTGGCTCCGCGTCAATCGCGCTCGCGCCCGGATCAAGGTCCTCGTCGACAAGATCGGGATCGACGCCTTCCGCGAGATGATCGACCGCGAGCTGAGTGGCGGTTGGGTCGCCGAGCGGGACTTCTCGATCGATCACCTGATCGGTGAGATCGACGAGGAGCGCCGAGCGGCCGAGCGGCCGGCGGCCGGCGGCGGGCCGAACGGCGACCACTCCGCCTTCGAGGCATTCTGCGCCGACAACGTCCGGCCCCAGCGTCAGAAGGGCTTCTCGACGGTCGATGTCAAGGTCAGGCGCGGCGATCTCGGGCCGGAGCAGTTCCGGGGTCTGGCGCAGCTGATGCGCGACTTCACCGGCGGCAATGCGCGGACGACGATCGGCCAGAACCTGGTCCTGCGCTGGGTCCGGGACGAGGCGCTCTACGACGTCTACCTGCGGCTCGGCGAGCTCGGGCTCGATCAGGCCGGCGCGAACACCGTGACCGACACGGTCAGCTGCCCGGGCACCGACTCGTGCAAGCTCGGGATCACCTCGTCGATGGGCCTCAACCGGGCTCTCGAGGAGCGGGTGACCGAGATGGAGATCGGCGACGAGCTGAGCAAGCGGATCCACCTGAAGATGAGCGGCTGCCCGAACGGCTGCGGCCAGCACCACATCGCCAACATCGGCTTCTACGGCGCCTCGCTCAAGGTGGGCGGCCACCAGATGCCCGCCTACATCCCCCACATTGGCGGTGACGCCAGCGGCGGCGAGGTGGTCTACGGGACGCGACTCAAGGTCCGGCTTCCGGCCAAGCGCGTTCCCGACGCGGTCGAGCGCTGGATTCGCATGTACGAATCCGAGCGCACCGAGGGCGAGCAGTTCAACGACTACGCCGAGCGGGTTGGGACGGCGCGCTTCGAGCGCGAGATCGAGGAGCTCGCGCTGCCGGCCGAGTTCAGCCTCGACAACCTGCGCGAGTTCATCGACTGGGGGCGCCGCGACCCCTACAAGGTCGAGCGCGGTGAAGGCGAGTGCGCGGTCTAGCCGCGCGCACCGAGGCCGAGGAGAAGATGCCGACCGGCGTCACCCGAACCGGCAGCAGGCGGGCGCCGGCCGGCCGTGATCCGGTCTCCGGTGGAGACCGGATCACCGACCTCAGCGTCGGTCGAGTGCCGGGGGAGGCGAAGCCGCGGCGGCGGGCAACCGAGCTGAAGACGGCCGCGGGCGAGCTCGTGGACCCGCGCGAGGTCAACGCCGAGCTCGAGGCGCGCGACGCGGCCGAGACGATCCGCTGGGTGCTTGCGACCTTTCATCCCGGGCTCCGGTTCGCGACCTCGTTCCAGAAGACGGGCACGGTGATCATGGACATCGCGCTCCGGCTCCAGCCCGCGGCCCGGTTCTTCTATCTCGACACCGACGTGCTGTTCGAGGAGACCCTGGCGACGCGCGACGCGCTCGCAGCCCACTACGGGGTCGAGTTCGAACGCCACGCTGGAATCTCACTGCAGGAGCAGGAGGACCTCTACGGCGCTAACCTGTGGGACCGTCAACCGGACGCCTGCTGCGGGATTCGAAAGGTCGAACCGATGCGGGAGGCGCTCTCCGGTGTCGACTGCTGGGTGTCGGGGATCCGACGTGAGGACTCCGCCACCCGGGCCGGCGCGGCCAAGTTCGGCTGGGATCGGCGCTTCGGTCTGTGGAAGCTGAACCCGCTTGCAGACTGGACCGAGTCGCAGGTCTGGAATTACATCAATGCGAACGACCTTCCCTACAATCCGCTGCACGACGCCGGCTACCCCTCGATCGGGTGCACCCACTGCACGCGCCCTCCGGGCGCCGATGGTCACCCGCGCTCGGGGCGCTGGGCCGATGCCCACAAGACCGAGTGCGGGCTGCACGAGTAGCCCCGCCGCGATCCGGACCGGCGACTGAAGCCGGGCCCAAGCAGCAACCCATCCGAGAAGAACGACAGAGCTAGGAGCCAAATACCGATGAGCGACAAGTCCCTGACCCTTTCCGCGCGCCAGACCGCCGACTTCGAACTGCTCGCAAACGGCGGCTTCGCCCCGCTCGAGGGGTTCATGGGCTACGACGACTGGAAGTCCTCGGTCGAGAGCATGACTCTCGCCGGCGGCGACGAGGTCTGGCCGATCCCGGTCGTGCTCGCCACCGACCTCGACGCCGCTGAGGGCGACGTGGTCGAGCTCAGCGCGTCCAACGGCAAGCATCTCGGCCGGATCCGCGTCAGCGAGGTCTTCGAGCGCGACGTGGAGAAGGAGGCCGAGCTCGTCTACCGGACCACCGACGAGGCCCACCCGGGCGTCGCGGCAACGTACGAGGAGGGCAACCGCTGCCTCGCCGGTGAGATCGAGGCCGACGACATGCCGGATCACGAGGAAGCGTTCATGAGCCGCTACTTCACGCCGGAGCAGTCCCGCCAGGAGTTCGCCGACCGCGGCTGGAAGCGGATCGTCGCGTTCCAGACCCGGAACCCGATCCACCGCGCCCACGAGTACCTGACGAAAGCGGCGCTGGAGGTCAGCGACGGCCTCTTCCTGCACCCGCTCATCGGCGAGACCAAGAAGGGCGACATCCCCGCCGACGTACGGATGAAGTGCTACGAGGTGCTGATGGAGAACTACTACCCGAACGACCGGGTGGTGTTGGGCGTCAACCCGGCCGCGATGCGCTATGCGGGCCCCCGCGAGGCGATCTTCCACGCAGTCGTGCGCCGCAACTACGGCGCCACGCACTTCATCGTCGGTCGCGACCACGCGGGGGTCGGCGACTACTACGGGACCTACGACGCGCAGCAGATCTTCGACGAGGTCGACATCGACAAGCTCGGAATCCGCCCGCTGATGTTCGAGCACACCTTCTGGTGCTACAAGTGCGAGGGGCTCGGCTCCCACAAGACCTGCCCCCACACCCCCGAGGATCGGCTCTTCCTCTCCGGGACCAAGGTCCGCGAGATGCTCGAGAACGGCGAGGAGCCGCCGCACGAGTTCACCCGACACGAGGTCGCCGCGATCCTGATCGACGCGTACAAGGACCTGTAGGCCAGACAGCCGGCCCCAGACCGAATCTCAGACACAGACAAGAGAACAAGGAGAACACTCACCATGTCCAACCCCAACGGCCCCAACGGCCATAAGGGCTTCACGCTCTGGATGACCGGCCTCTCCGGCTCCGGCAAGTCGACGATCACCGACGTGCTGATCGACACCTTCGAGGAGCGGGGGATCCCGCTCGAGGTGCTCGACGGCGACGTCGTTCGCGAGCACCTCTCCAAGGGCCTCGGGTTCTCGAAGGAGGATCGGGACACCAACATCGAGCGGATCGGGTTCGTGGCGGACCTGCTCTCCCGCAACGGGGTCCCGGTGATCACCGCCGCTATCTCCCCCTACATCGAAACCCGCGCCCACGTGCGCGCGATGCACGAGGGCAACAGCACCTTCGTCGAGTGCTACATCGCCACCTCGCTCGAGGACTGCGAGGCCCGCGATACCAAGGGGCTCTACGCGAAGGCCCGCTCCGGCGAGATTCCCGAGTTCACCGGCGTCTCCGATCCCTACGAGGCGCCAGAGAACCCCGAGATCCGGGTCGAGACCGCGGACAAGACCCCCGAGGAGTCCGCGCAGGCGATCATCGACTACCTCGAGGCCGAGGGGCTGATCCCGGCCGCTTAGCGCGGCTGCCGTCAGCCAGACTTCGCGGGCGCGGTCGGCTGAAGCCGGCCGCATGGCCGCGGCCGATCGTTTTGGATACGGTCGTCGCGTGGGCGCTGAACAGACATCAACGGCGGAATCGATCTACCGGGGGGTCGCCGGCTTCGCGTTGCTGATCGGCATCGGCGCACTGCTGTTCCCGCGAACCCTGCTGCGCATCTACGGGGTCGATGCCTCCGAGCTCAGCGGGGCAGGTGCACTGGGCTGGCGCCTGTTCGCCGTTCGCCACCTGGTGGTCGCGGGCGCCGCCCTCTCCGGCCACCGCCAGGCTCGCGACGTGGTTCTCGCGGTTCAGCTCCCTGACATCGCGATCTTCGCCCACTGCTACGCGACGCGCTCGATCCCTCGCCGGACCTCGATCCTGGCTCTCGCCAGCGCCGGCTCGGTGGCGCTCCTCTCCGCGATCGCCCGCACGCGGGACTGACTCCGCGGCGATCAATGCCGGGTCCGGGCCGCAGGGCCGAAGAGCCGATCGAGGGCCACCCGGGGCTGGCGGGCGTCGTCGTCACCGCCGCCGCGATACTGGTCGTCGGCCTGATGGTCGCCGCGATTCCGGCCCTGCGAGAGGCCGCCGGCAACGCGATCAGCGGCGACACCGAGGCGCTCCGCGCCAACCTCGAGGGCGCTGCCGGCGTGCTGACGCTGCTGGTCCTGGCGGCACTGCACTCGATCGTCTTCTATCCGGCGGAGATCGTCAACGCCGCGGCCGGCTTCGTCTGGGGGTTCTGGCTCGGACTGCTGCTGGTGATGATCGGCTGGCTCCTCAACGCGCTGATCTCCTGGGAGATCGGCCGCCGCGCCGCACGGCCGCTGCTCTACCGGGCGTTCGGCGAGCGACGCTTCCTCAGCTACCAGGCGGTGGTCGAGCGCGGCGGGGCCTTTCTGCTGATCGCGATGCGGCTGATTCCGATCGTCCCCTTCAGCCTGTTCACGATCGTCGCCGGCGCCGCCCATGTCCCGCTGGGCCGCCTGATGTGGACGACCGCCGTCGGCTACCTGCCGCTGACGGCGCTGTTCGTCTACCTGGGGACGCAGCTCGAGGAGCTCTCACCAACCGACCCGATCCTGCTCGTCGGCGGCGGCGCGATCGTCATCCTGATCTATGTCGGGCATCGCCTGCGTGGGCGCCTGCTCGGCGAAGAGGAGGCCGGCTCCAGGGATCGGGCCGGGACGAATTAAGGCTTCGCCGGGGCCACCGGCTCGCCGAGCCCGTACGTG
>Ga0210084_1000182_pt1 | contig 10813 bp, 10 predicted proteins | sample China_Galinas_Co_3_FD_184863 | JGI IMG/M metagenome (GOLD analysis project Ga0210084, IMG submission 184863) | Wetland microbial communities from San Francisco Bay, California, USA, that impact long-term carbon sequestration -... | ecosystem: Environmental > Aquatic > Marine > Wetlands ... | reverse complement strand
TAATGGAAAAATTCGTCTGGCACCTTTCCACCCGGTATAGATTTAGATATAATAATAGTATAGATAATCTGTTTTGTCAACGCGAATAATATTGCATACTACGAGTTTCGAAGACTGCTGCATCGATTTTAGGTTACCATCCTAATTCCGGCGTTTCTTGAAGGGCTATCAGCTTAACTATTACATTGATATTAAAAAAAATTGAAAAAAAAGTTGAAAAATAGATATATTTATTTTAATATATTATATACTCAATAAAAGGGGACAAGAATGAAAAAGGAAAAAAATTATTTAGAATCCGCTGAGATTAATAAAGACGAAATCGAAAAATGCAGGCTCCTTGTGAAAAAAATTATTAAGGGACAGGGAAGAATCTTTATCAAGGAGTTACTACGGTCTAAAAAATCGGAATTTCCGGATATTAGATTGGGAGTAACAAAAGAAGATATTCTGGCCAATCTTGAAGATGCAATCATAAAGGGGTATATTACCTACGATGATTTAATTTCATGGGTCAGGGAAGTTGAAGGCTGGGGAAAACAACATGTTTATCTTTATCATATCAATGAAGAAATAGCCAAAGAGCCGGTTTGGTCATCACAAGCAGCGATACGGGAGAAGTTAAAGAAAGCAAATATCAATGGGAAAATATGGGGAAGTAAAGAGGACCTTTCGTTTCCACGGAACCTTAAACTAACCTATATTCAATTTGATTACCCAAAGTTTGAATGTGTCTGGCACCAGGGGGTAACCCAGCTTAAGAGAGAACCTTCGAAAGACCCCAAAGGCCGGATGATTGAGGGAGATAAGTACGAATTTCGGGCCTATCGTCAGTTTCCGCTTCGTTCCGTAATGAGATTTGAACTCCACCTCGACACATTATTAGCTGGATTGTTTATCCAGGTGCCCCTGGGTGGAGATCACATAAAGGCATATAAACAAGCCGCTCAGGTACTAGCGAAGATTTTTGCATTCCATAAATTAAATTTAGTAAATCTTTCCAGTGCCATCATCGCTTTGGATCAGTTGGAGTTGGAACGTGAAGAAGGAAGCATTATGGAGGCTCATAACACCAGGTTTGCAACTACCGGTGCAACCGTAGAATTTGCAGCAGGCCCGACAATCACCGGTTTCAAACAAGTGACAGCAGTTCGGAATGTAAGAAGAGCACTTGATGAAGAAGAATTTACCGGTGATAGTGCAAAATTTGTGATCCATCTCACTGCCGGCACTTCAAAGAAAGGTGAATTAAAACGGGATGTGATCATGGGAATGAATACCGGTACACGGGACCGTATTTATCTTTATGCGCAGATGACTAAAAATGAAGTGTGGCAGGTACTTAAATTTGTTAAGGATCACGAAAATGCAAACAACAAATCCCAATAAAATCAATTGGCAGAATTTTGACAGTTATCCCGGGGCATTGATCAAAAGCCTTCAACGTCGTTTCGAATCCACGGACCCTTTTGAATTAACTATCCATCAGTTGGAAGACGAAACAAAGGCCCCTGAGAAAAAGGTCCAGGAGGTTTTGGAAAAACTCAGGGAAAATGATTTTCTCAAGACAATTCAGTGTTACCGCTGCCCCTTTTGCGAAACGGAACTGGTTGAAGATCAAATTCATGCCCCTGAATGCCCTCATTGCGATACTAACTACGAATCGGAAAACCGCTATCCTGAACCATACTTGATATATTACCGAAGGGGGAAGCGCGGTAGAGATGTAAAATGGATTCTTACTTTGCACGGTATGAACACTTCAGGGAGATGGCAAGAAGAATTCAGTTGGTTCATACAAAATTTATACGGGCATTCCATCCCGGTTGCTATTTATAAGTATGGAAATATAAAATTCAGTCCATTTTTAAAAATGCGTCAACGTTTTTATGCCAAACGCCTTATCAAGAATATAAATAGACTCTGTGAAGAATTTGAAAAACCGCACCACAAAAGACCGGATGTCATTGCCCATAGTTTCGGCACCTGGCTGATATCCAAAGTCCTTAAAGAGAATCCCGACATTAAAGTTGGCAGGATTATCCTTACGGGATCGATTGTTCCTCCTGATTTCTCCTGGAAAACCTTAATCCACAGGGAGCAGGTTCAGGCTGTCATGTGCCACCATTCCAAAAAGGATTTCCCGGTTAAAATTTCTCATTACTTAATCCCCGGTTCCGGTCCTTCCGGTGTGCGGGGTTTTAATGACAGGGAAAATGTGATTCATATATTAGAAGATGATTTCGGTCACAGTGACTATTTTAAAGATGAAAACCTGTCCGGTCAGATGCGGGGTAAATGGGCTTCCTTCCTCACCCGGCCTGCCGATTCATTGAAAAGTTTAGCTGATGAATATCCGCAGTTAGAAAACTGGAAACCTTCGCGCTGGAGACTACTAACACAATTCTTATTAAATTTAATTATTCTATTACTTTTCGTCCTGTTTGCAGCAGGAATACCTGCTATACTGATAGGATATAAAGAAATATGGCAAAAAATCTTCTAATAGATAGGGGAAGACTGAGAATCGGTAAATTTTAGGAACGATAAGGCGACTCTCCTGCCAATATTTTTTGAAGCGACTCTTTTACATCGTCTTCGGTTTCATCTTGAAGTGCTTGTTCCAATAATGCTTTTGTGCCTTTTGGCCAGTTCCCTGTTTCCCATTCCGAAAGGGCCTTGAGGGCCATATGACGGTTTCTAATCACAGGGCTTCTCAAACCGGTTTTAATCAATTCAAATCCATGGCCGGGAAACCTTCCCAACTCTTGCAGGATAAAGTCAAGGCATGAATGGGCATTGTACTCTTTTTCAAACCCAAGTTCATTTGCCGGGCCGGTGGCAATCTCTTCCAGGGGAAGATGGTTACAGGCAAAACCTATCACCTCCTGGATTTGCGTTTCCTTAACATTTTCCATCACATCAAACCACCTCCCTGAGTCTAAAGGAGATTCCTGCAAACGCTGCCAATAGGTATCCCATAAATCAATGTTTAATATCCTGGCACTCCGCATAACAAACCAGAATAATCCTTCGTCTTGTGTGTTGCGATTGGATAAAACGAGTTCTTTCCATAAAGGTTTTTCCATGATTCGTTTGGTCACCTTTGCCAATTCATGACGGTCAAACTTTGACCACCCATTTCCGGTTCGATTCTTCCAACTGTCGTCAGAGCCGGTAAGGAAGCGGTCAATAGTGTCTGCAATGACGAATTGCTCTAATTTGCGTGCCTTTGGTTCCAGGTGCCTTCTATTCCACCGTCAATCCACCGAAGTTCTCCCGGTTTGAAACGTCGCTCATCATCCTGTAGTACCCTGGCTGCTTCGGCCAGTTTTCCTTCCGGGTTTATATTGTTCTTAATGTGGGTAAAAATTGAAGGATAATCTTTCCAGGGAAGATCGGTTTTTTTCGTAAATAATGAAAGTATTCCCATCACCGCAACTCCTATAACAACAATTATTATTAAAGTTTCCCATTTCATGGTTATTATTAATCTCGGCAGGCAACATGCCGTACGCAGCATCAATGGTTACTTTAACCCATATAGATAAATTGCATTTTACTACAGCATATATATTATATGGGAAATTGAATCGTTAATCAACATCAAAATTATGATAAATTCGATGAAATGGCAGACATGGTAGACTTGGGACCAGGCAAAGTAATTGTAAAATTTGACAACCAGTCGGAGTTATTGTATATTTTAATTTCATTTTAACTCAGTGAAATCAAAAAGGTTGCATAAATTTTCCATTGATTAATGCTTAATAAAAAAAGGAGAAAAAAATATGCCCAGTCTTGGAGAACAACTTAAACGTTTGGATAATGAAGATACGGAACAAAGACGCCTGCTGGTAAAACAGGCTCGACAACAACATGCTGAATTCTGGCAGAAATGGTATTCTTTCCGGTGTACTCAAGCCGGTGATGAAAACGGGCATGCCTTCTGGCACGTGGTTGATCTTATAGACCGCCACCTGGACCCGGAGGGCACTCGTGGTCTTTTTGCGAAATTCATGCAGCCGGGTCCCGGAACCCTGGTGGTTGATGTGGCTGCCGGGGCACGTCCTTGCATGCTGGATGTATTAATAGGCACCACGCCTTCCCTGGCCGGATATGTGGCGATTGAACCGGCGACCAATGGCTCCCGTGTACAAAAAAATTTCCAGGAATCTCCTCACAACGGGTTTTTTGAAATGGTACCCTGGGATTTCTGGGAAGGTTTTCCTTCAGACCGTATATTAGAGATCGCTGACGCCAGGAAAGCGGAACGTATTATTACGATGACATACTGGGGTGCAACCTATTTACCGGCACGAGAAATACGGGCCTGGGTTAAAGCGGCTTCGTCCGTATCCGACACAGTCTACATCAATATGCTTACCCACGGTAAGTTCCAACCGGAAGTCCTGAAGAAAAAATATATGCCTTTACTCTTTAAACTGCTGTTGAAGGGCAAAGTGAAGTTGTCCGAGGCTTACCGGGCGTTTTCGGCTATCAAAACAACAGTCAGTTTTGGTGATGAGTTTTCACAATTGATGCCGCTCTGGAAAGCCGAAGAACTGCAGGATAAAATTACTGATATTGGTACTATAAGTAAAGTGTGTCAGGATATCATGTGGGGACAAACCACATTTGTCGAACTTAACCCTTTTGCCAATTGATTTTAATACCACCTGGGGGCTTTCGCACAAATCCTGTCGGCTTTACGAAAAGTCGATACTTCGAATTTTTGAACATCTCCGGAGATTTGTAATCACCATTGTTCACAAATGCTCCTCTGTAAAGCCGCCAACAGGATTTGTGCGGCGCCTTGGCGCTTAGCCCAGGGACATTCTTCACTGTCCCTTTTTTTCCTTCCTTCGCGTTGAAAGACTATCAACAACCGATAAGTAAGGGTCCAATCCCTACATTAACCCGGTTAACAACCGATCCTCTTTAGTTTTAGCAAAAACCATAACAACTACAAAGCAGAGTTCGGGTATTACATTGAATAATCAATTTCGTGTAATCGGTTCCGCCTCTGGCTGAGTTCAATTGCTCTTGAGTCAGGTTAGAAATAGTCTCTTTGTTCAATGACATCTTTTTGTCAAACTTTTTTGTTTTCATATATTCCTCCTTTTTTTAATTTATTGGCACTACCTTTTTAATTATTGCTGGAAATATATATCAGCAATTTTTATGCCAGTTTAGTGGTTGGCGTATGAAACCCGTATATACCAGGTTTATCAGGTTATATTCATTTTTCTTTATTTTAAATTGAGCAATCGGATTCCCCTACAGCGGAAGCGAAGCAGTTGATTTCCGTCTATATCGCCGTTATTGCCGGGAATGTCCCGGTTCCCCTCCAGGGGAATTGAATTCCCTCATAAAGGAATCGCCCGGGGATAAACCTCCTGTTTTTTTGCTCCACCTTTTTTCAGTTCGTACAACTAAAGTTGTACAAATTCAACAAAATATTTTCCACCCAAAAATACAACCTTTGGTGGATTGACAACATGAAACTGTAGAGTTAAAATATCCCTGTAATCAAAATGAAATTGTAAGGTTCCCGGTTTATAAGGAATTCAGTTACATAGAAAATAAAAAAATATTAAAGCTTAGGAGGTTAGAAAATGCTTAGAAAAAAAGAAATTTTGTCTGGTGTTTTTTTTGTATTGTTTTTTATGGCAGTAGGTTTGTTGTATGGTCAATTGCCCGGCAGTTTTGACTGGAGAGATTATGGTAAAGTCACTTCTGTCAAGAACCAGGCTGGCGATACAGGTTGGGCGTATGCAACGATTGGTTCCTATGAGGGTGCTATTTTAGTGGATAATGGTCCTTCTGAAAATCTGTCCGAACAATTCCTGGTTGACAGCCTCGGCGGTCCTTACAACTATTTGAGTGGTGATTGGGGATTTGCTTTTATGATAAGCGGTACTCCGCGCGAAAATTCTTACAGCGGGGACCCCGATGATGTCCCGGACTGCTTTAGATGTTATCCCATTTCCAGTTGGTCTTATGTTGGCGATTCCGGCAGCGTTCCCAGGACCAATGACCTGAAACAGGCCATTTATGATTATGGCCCGGTTTGTGCCGGTGTTTATGTCAGCTCTGCTTTCCAGAACTACACCTCTGGTGTTTTCAAGGATACCGGGTCCGGTGCCGTGAACCACGGGGTGGTCCTGGTGGGTTGGAATGACGACGGCGAATACTGGATATTGAAGAACTCCTGGGGAACCGCCTGGGGTGAAAGCGGGTATATGAGAATCGCTTATACCAGTAACCAGGTTGGGTACGCAGCCGCTTTTGCTAAAGTTGGCGAACATAGATGCCTGGGCATGAATATATGGTATAAATTCATCAACAGGTACAACGGTTATGCCTTAGATGTTAACGACGGCAGTTACTATGTCTATAACTTTACCTACAACGGAGGTACCGATAAACATTGGAATATCAGCGATGTGGGCGATGGCTGGGTCAAAATCGAAAACTGCTACAGCGGTAATGCCTTAGACGTCAGCGGCAGTACCAACTATGTTTATCACTATCCTTACAATGGAAATATTGACAAACACTGGTATATCTATTACCTTGGCAATGGATATTACCGGGTGTCCAACAGGTACAGTGGAAACTGCCTGGCTGTAGGATTTGGTCCTTATGTGTATCACTATCCGTGTAGTCCAATGACTGGCACTGGCCATTGGCAGATCATCGAAGTCCAGTAATTGTACGGACCAGTGTAACGAAAAGGCCCGGGTTTGATACAGTCGGCTGTAAATACCTTTGTTTTTCAAAAATTCCTGATGAGTGCCTTATTCAGCGAAACTACCCTTCAGGAAATGAATATCTTAAAATAAAAAAATAATAAAACTTAGGAGGTTAAAAAATGCGAGGAAAAAAAGCGATGTTGTTAAGTGTATTTTTTGTGTTGTTTATTGTGTCTGTGGGTTTATTGTACAGCCAACCCACCAGTTTTGACTGGAGGACTTTCGGTAAAGTGACCTCTGTCAAGAACCAGGGGGCTGGCGATACGGGTTGGGCATTTGCCGTGATTGGTTCCTATGAAAGTGCCATTTTAGTGGACAATGGGCCGTCGGAAGATTTATCCGAGCAATACGTACTTGACTGCCTCACCGGCACCTACAACTACACCAATGGTGATTGGGGATTTGACGATATGATGGAGGGTACTCCCCGGGGCGGTTCTTACAGTGCCGGAGGACTCTCCGATCTCCCCGGGTGTTTTAAATGTTATCCTATTTCCGCCTGGTACTATGTTGACGATTCCACCGGCGTTCCCAGCACCGCTGATATTAAACAGGCTATTTATGACCATGGCCCGGTTTGTGCATCGGTTTATGTTAGTGCGGCTTTTCAATATTACACCGGTGGTATTTTCAATACACATAGTAACGGCAGGGTAAACCACGGCGTGGTGCTGGTGGGATGGGATGACACCGGCGGCTGCTGGATTGTGAAAAACTCCTGGGGGACCGGCTGGGGGGAAAGCGGGTATATGAGGATCGCCTACGGCATTAACCAGATCGGTTACGGGGCCGCTTATGCCACGGTGGCCGACCACCGCTGCCTGAGCCCCAATACATGGTACAAATTCATCAACAGGGACAGCGGTAATGCTCTAGACGTCAACTCAGGCTCAAGCTATGTTTACCAAAATCCTTACAATGGCGGGACCGATAAACATTGGTCGATTACAGCGGTTGGCGGCGGTTGGGTCAAGATTGAAAACCGTTACAGCGGTTATGCCTTAGACGCCGGCACCACCGGGTCTTATGTCTACCAATATCTTTATAATGGCACTACCGACAAACAATGGGATATCGTTTATCATGACCAGGGTTATTACCGGGTTGACAACCGGTACAGTGGATACTCTTTGTCTGTAGGCGCCGGTATTTATGTATATCATTATCCGTGGAATGGAAATGCGGATAAACAGTGGGAAATCAGCGGCATCTAGTAATTTTAAATTACCATTCAGGAAGCAATATCTCGTATTTGTTCGGCGTGATCCGGTTTTAGCGGGTAGAGGCGCAAAATATTGCGTCTCTACATTGCTTTTTTCATTTGTTCCCGGCTATTTTTACCTCTTTGATGGCTACATCATTCTTTCCTGTCAACAGGTCATCCACTTCCACCACGATATCATGATTCCCTTTACTTACCGGCGGAGGTTTGACCCGTAATACAAATTTCTCCTTCTTGCATAAAAATGCCTTTTCTATTTTAGAGAGAACTTCTGACTGATCATTCAAAATCTTAATCTTTAAATAAATCTTTCCCCGCTTTTCATCATCGATGATACCGATCTTAATACCGGAAATAGACACGGCAAGGACCCGGTTTTTGTAGGAGAGATGATTAATACGAATTTGGGGATTTTCCTCACGGTCGATTTTCTTCAGCATCTTTTTGATATACCCGGGTCTTTGCTGATTGTCATAAACCACCTTGTATCGTTGATCGTTGACCGTGACTTTAATTTTTGCCTTTTCCTTCAGGCTTTTAGCAGGGGGGGCATAGGTTAATACATAATATATGTCCTCTTTTTCAACTATTTTATTGACAAATTTCTCTATGTTGGTGGAACTGACGGTCTCGCCACCGGTAAGGTCCGTAATTTTGCGCATAAAACTTTCGAAATTGGTGGCAATAGGCTTGTAGTCTAGATAATCCAGGAAAACCGTATTAATGCCTTTCATCAACAGGGTGTGAAAGGTGACTTCCGTATTTAAAAAATATTCACTGATTTCTTTGACCATGTGGCCGTCTGCACTGACCAGTTCCGACTGAAGCCTGGATAGTTCGGCCCGTACCCATGGATATGACCTTGACCAATCTGCAAATATTTGGGGCAGCGGCCCTCCACGTCCATCATACTCCGGTTTCAACTGCGGAAACATCCCGATTTGATGAAAATAGATCACCCACTTTTTTATGTCCTGTTTTTCCAGGTAATTGGCCATTTCCAGGCTCTGGGTTTTTTTCAGGTTGGCATACCGCGCCCTATAGTCGGAAAATATGTTCAAATACCTGCTGCAAAAGTCCTTTACCACTGTAACCGGCATACCCCCGGCAGCCATGGTGACGGTATCCTCCACCAGGGTTTTTAAATCGAATTCGATCCGCTGCAAATCCTGCCTTACTCGCTTGACTTCCACCTCAAGAATCTTGGTGAGCTTTTCTTTCTCTTTTTCCAGGTCCTTTACCACCCTGTCCCTTAAAAAATAGTTGTTGGAAACCACGATTAAACGGTCATTGGGACGGATAATCTTTTGAAATAACGTATCTACATTCCACTTCAAGTTGATGTTGTAACTATTGATGCTGAAGATCAACACAAACAAACGGGGCTCCCGGGTTTTAACTTGATCGCGGTTGATGGGTTGTTCTACAGTGATTTTTTTTGTTTTTTCAAAAAATCCATGAACCGGGATGTCTTTGCCCTTGATATGGATTTTGAAATCGTCTTTTTTTAATCCCTTTACCGGCTCACCTTTGTAAAAGACCCGCACCGGCACCATGACATTGACTACATCAACTTCTTCCACCAGTTTTTCCTGCTCCTGCGCAGGGATAAAAGATATGAAGATAAATATAATCATCGACAAATAAATGAGTCGTTTCTTTGTTTCATGCATTTTTACTCCTTACTTTTTGCCACAGAGATCACAGAGAACACAGAGAAAAAATAAAAAAACTCTGTGTCCTCTGTGTCCTCTGTGGCTAATGTTTTTCACTTTGCCTCCGGCGGCCAGGGGCCCCATGGCATGGGGGACCTATTAGGCCCTTCGGGCCTCCTGAAGGCTTCTTTAAATGAACCGATCCGGCAGAAAATGTAACCGGGTATCGAATGTTATATAATTTATTGGAATTTGTATGCAAAAAGGGTATTGAAGCCTTCAATCTTCTCAATTTCTTGCTTTCTACCCTTCTAACCTTCATTTTTTAATTTCCGTGAAACATCCGCAAAAGCTTTTTATTAAATATACCGTCTAATCAAATCAACATAAGGATGATAATCAATGCCTGTTTTTGAAAGGGTTTCATCATCAGCGGCAATATCCGCCGGTAAAGCCACTTTGATGATTTTTCCGCTGTCTAACAACGCAATACGATGGCATATGGATAAGGCTAATAAAATGTCCTGGGATATAATCACTCGCGTCATATCCAGTTCTTTGACCATGGCAATGATATTTAAAATGCTTTTATAATCGAGGTTGGCAAAGGGTTCATCCAAAGCGATCACCTGGGGATTCATCACTAAAATAGTCGCTAAAGACACCCGCTTCTTCTCACCAAAAGAAAGATGATGAGACGATAAATCCCGCAAATGAGTTAAATTCATTTTTTCTAAAATACCGGTCACTTTTGTTTCGATCTCTTCCGGGGTAAAACCAAGATTGAACAAGCCAAAAGCAATATCTTCATAAACCGTGGGACAAAACAACTGATCATCAGGGTTCTGGAAAACAATCCCCACTTTTTCTCTTATTTTTTTTTCATTTTTTTTGTCGATTTTTAAAGAATCCACCAGTATCTCGCCGTCACCCTTTAAAATGCCGTTCAAATGCTGTAATAAAGTAGATTTTCCCGCCCCGGTAGGTCCAATGATACCAAATATCTCGCCCCTGTTTATGTCCAGGTTAATATCCTGTAAAACCTCGTGCCCATCCGGGTAAGAAAAATTTAAGCGTTTTATGGTAATTATATGTTCCATTACATATTTCCTATTATTCTCGTGGTGGTGATAATGCCTAAAAAGACGATAACCGCTGCTAAATCAGTCCATTTCAAC
>Ga0210084_1000181_pt1 | contig 10843 bp, 9 predicted proteins | sample China_Galinas_Co_3_FD_184863 | JGI IMG/M metagenome (GOLD analysis project Ga0210084, IMG submission 184863) | Wetland microbial communities from San Francisco Bay, California, USA, that impact long-term carbon sequestration -... | ecosystem: Environmental > Aquatic > Marine > Wetlands ... | reverse complement strand
GCGGTAGCCCGGCGAGCGCGACTCGACTCAGTGTCGAACGCCGTCCCCCCGCTCGAGCTCTGACCTGACCCTCTCGGCGGCCAGCGGATCCCGGAAGCTGGCGGTTCCAACTGCCACCAGCGAGGCCCCGGCCGTGAGCAGATCGCGGGCGTCGGAGCCCGACTCGACCCCGCCCATCCCGATGATCGGGATCTCGACCGCGTCGGCGACGTCGGCGACCTGGCGCAGGGCGACGGTCCTCACGGCGGGCCCGGAGAGGCCGCCGCCGCCGGCGCCGAGCCAGCGCTCCCCGCTGCGGGGATCGAGCGCCGCCGCCTTGATCGTGTTGATCAGCGAGACGGCGTCGGCACCGCCCGCCTCGGCCGCCCGCGCGATCACGCTCGGATCGGCGACGTTCGGCGTCAGCTTCACGACCAGGGGCTTGCCGGTCAACGGGCGGACGGCGGCGAGCAGGGCGAGGGTCTCGTCCGGCTCCTCGCCGACGATCAGGCCGGAGTGGACATTGGGGCAGGAGATGTTCAGCTCGAGCGCCGCTACCTCGCGGCGCCCGGCGACGCCCTCGACCAGCGCCGCGAACTCCTCCGCACTGGTGCCCATCACCGAGACGATCAGCGGCACCCCGAGCGCCGCGAGCTCCGGCAGGTCCCGCTCGATGAAGCCGCCCAGCCCCCGGTTCGGCAGGCCGATCGAGTTGATCATGCCGGCGCCCTCCTCCCAGAGCCGGGGCGGCGGATTGCCGGCCCGCGGCGCCAGGGTGATCGTCTTCGAGACGAAGGCGCTGAACGGGAGCCTCGAGATCAACTCCTCGCCAAAGACGCGCCGCGCCGCGATCGCGTCGAACGTCCCCGAGGCGTTGATGATCGGATGCGCGAGCTCGATTCCGCAGAACTCGGTCGCTGACCCGCTGATCCCGATCCGCGCGCGGCTCATCGGTGGCCTGCGCCCGCCACCAGGGCGGTCTCGAGTCGATCCCCGCGGACCACGGGGCCGTCGACGCAGAGCCGTATGTAGCCCCCGGCTGCAAGCGGCACCGCACAGCCGAAGCAGGCGCCAAAGCCACAGGCCATCGGCGACTCCATCGCCAGCTCGCAGGCGATCCCCCGCGCAGCGCAGAGTCCGCGGACGGCCTCGAGCATCGCCGGCGGGCCGCACGAGTAGACGACCGCGGTGCCCGCCTGATCCCCCTCGAGGACCTGTGCGAGCAGATCGGTCACGTAGCCCCGGTGCCCGACGTGGCCGTCCTCGGACGCGAGCCCGACCTCGGAGCAACGGAAGAGCTCGATCCCGCCGGTGTGGGCCTCGTCGCGAAAGCCGAGCAGGGTCCTGGTCGGGACCCCGGCCGCCGCGAGTGCGTCCCGCAGCACGGCCAGCGGCGCGATCCCGATCCCGCCGCCGATCAGGATCGCACCCGCCGCCTCGGGGTCGACCTCGCGCGGAGTCGAGAACGGACGCCCCAGCGGCCCGGTCAGCAGCAGGCGCTCGCCCGGCTCCAGCCTCGCCAGTCGCCCCGTGCCCGGCCCGACGTCCTCGAGCAGGAAGTCGAGCCGGACGCCCTCTGCACCTGCCGCCCCACGCTCGGCTCCAGCGACCGAGAAGGCGCGCGGCAGGTAGGGCCGGGCCGCACCCTCCCCCCAGCCGCGTTCGCTGGCGAGCATGTAGAACTGCCCGGCCTGCGGGTCGGGGCCGAGCCGGTCGAGGCCCGAGACGATCCGATAGCCGCCGGAGGCCTGGTTGGCGACCACCTCCGCCGGCCGCCGCCCGAGCGGCGCCTGGGTGCGGTCGCCGTCGGACTTCGATCGATCGCTCAAGGCGCGGTCGCCCCGCCCCGGGCGATCTCGTCCCCGTGCAGCTGCTGCAGGCTGAGGACGTCGGAGCCGGCGCTCTGATGAGCCGAGATGGCGCGCGCAGCCGCCGAGGCACCGGTCATCGTCGTGATGCAGGGAATGCCCTTCCGCGTCGCCGCGTTGCGGATCTCATAGCCGTCCGAGCGGGCGCCGAAGCCGGTCGGCGTGTTGATCACCAGATCGACCTCGCCGCGCTCGACGTAGTCGACGACGTGCGGGGAGCCGTCGGCGAGCTTGTTGATCGTCTCGACGGGAATCCCCATCCGGGAGATCGCCTGAGCGGTGCCCCCGGTGGCGATGATCTCGAAACCGAGACCGTGCAGCAGGGTCGCGAGGCCGGTTGCCGCCGGCTTGTCGACATCGGTGACCGTGATGAAGACCGTTCCGGACGTCGGCAGCTCGACCCCGGCGGCGGCCTGCGCCTTGCCGAACGCCTCCGGGAAGTCCTTGGCGACGCCCATCACCTCGCCGGTGCTCTTCATCTCGGGGCCGAGGACGGTGTCGGCACCGGCGAATCTCGAGAACGGCAGGACCGCCTCCTTGACCGAGACGTGTCCGCTCGGCATCGCCGGCAGCTCCTGGTCGGCGAGCCGCTCGCCGAGCATCAGGCGGCAGGCGATCTTCGCCAGCGGCGCGCCGATCGCCTTCGAGACGAACGGCACCGTCCGCGAGGCGCGCGGATTCGCCTCGATCACGTACAGCTCGCCTCCGTAGACGGCGTACTGGATGTTGATCAGCCCGACCACGCCGAGCTCAAGCGCGATCTGCCGCGTCGTCGAGTCGATCCGCTCCAGCATCTCCGCACCGAGGCTCATCGGCGGCAGCACGCAGGCTGAGTCGCCGGAGTGGACGCCGGCTTCCTCGACGTGCTGCATGACGCCCGCGAGCCGGCAGTCGACGCCATCGCAGAGGGCGTCGACGTCGACCTCGATCGCGTCCTCGAGGAACCGGTCGAGCAGCAGCGGGTGCTCGGGGCTGGCCTTGACGTGCTTGCCGAGGTAGGCGGCGAGCCCCTCGTTCGAATAGCAGATCTCCATCGCCCTGCCGCCGAGCACGTAGGAGGGCCGGACTAGCAGCGGGAAGCCCACCTGCTCGGCGATCACCTGCGCCTCCTCGGCGCTGAGCGCGGTCCCGTACGGCGGGTGGGCGACGCCGAGCCTGCGCAGCAACGCCCCGAACCGGCCCCGATCCTCCGCCAGGTCGATCGCATCGACCGGCGTGCCGAGCAACGTGACCCCCTCCTCCTCGAGCCGCTTGGCCAGCCGCAGCGGCGTCTGGCCACCGAACTGCACGATCACGCCCTCCGGCTGCTCCTGCTCGATCACCGCGAGCACGTCATCGCCCGTCAGCGGCTCGAAGTAGAGACGGTCGGAGGTGTCGTAGTCAGTGGACACCGTCTCGGGGTTGCAGTTGATCATCACAGCATCGCGGCCCGACTCACGAACCGTCATCGCTGCGTGCACGCAGCAGTAGTCGAACTCGATCCCCTGGCCGATCCGGTTCGGTCCGGAGCCGAGGATCACGACGCTCGGACGCTCGCCGCGCCGGACCTCGCTGTGCGAGATGCCGGAGCGGCCGCCTCCCTCGCCGTCGCGGGGGTCGGTCGCGGGCGCCCGCTCGGCGGCCGAGTAGTAGTACGGCGTCAGCGCCTCGAACTCGGCGGCGCAGGTGTCGACGGCCTTGTAGGTGCGGACCAGCCCGGCGGTGCCGTCGCCCTCGCGGGCCAGCGCCTCGAGCTCGCGCAGGAACCAGACGTCGATCCCGGTCCGCTGGTTCATCTCCTCGACGCCCACCCCGCGCTCGAACGCCGCGAGCAGCAGGTCGAAGCGATCGGGTGACGGCGTCTCGAGCCGCTCGAGCAGCTCGGCCGTCTCCGCCGGCACATCTGCCGGCGCATCGAGCTCGCGGGAGCGCATCGCCTTCGCGAACGACTCGCGGAAGGTGCGCCCGATCGCCATCGCCTCGCCGACCGACTTCATGTGCGTGGTCAGCTCCCCCTCGGTCCCCGGGAACTTCTCGAACGCGAAGCGGGGCACCTTCGTCACCACGTAGTCGATCGTCGGCTCGAACGCCGCCGGAGTCGCCCGGGTGATGTCGTTCGGGATCTCGTCGAGCCTGTAGCCGACGGCGAGCCGGGCGGCGATCTTCGCGATCGGGAAGCCCGTCGCCTTCGAGGCCAGCGCCGAGGAGCGTGAGACACGCGGGTTCATCTCGATCACGACGATCTCGCCGCTCTCGGGGTGGACCGCGAACTGCACGTTCGAGCCTCCCGTCTCGACCCCGACCGCCCGGATCACCCGCAGCCCCTGGTCACGCAGCTCCTGGTAGAGCGGGTCGCTAAGCGTTTGGGCCGGCGCGACCGTGACCGAGTCGCCCGTGTGGACACCCATCGGATCGATGTTCTCGATCGCGCAGACGACGACCACGTTGTCGTTCGCGTCCCGCATCAGCTCGAGCTCGAACTCACCCCAGCCGATCAGCGACTGGTCGATCAGCACCTGGCCGATCGGGCTCGCCGCGAGGCCCGCGGCGACGACCTCGCGCAGCTCGGCGGTGCTGCGGGCGACGCCGCCCCCCTGACCGCCCATCGTGAACGCCGGCCGGACGATCGCCGGCAGGGTCAGCTCGCCCGCGGCCAGATGCGCCTCCGCCGCCTCGACGGACTCGACGATCTGGTTCAGGGGCATGCGCAGGCCCGCGTCGAGCATCGTCCGGCGGAATGCCTCCCGGTCCTCCGCCCGGTGGATCGCCTCGTAGTCGGCGCCGATCAGCTCGACGCCGAGGCGCTCCAGGGTGCCGTCGTCGTGCAGCGCCTTCGCCAGGTTGAGCGCCGTCTGGCCGCCGAGCGTCGGCAGCAGCGCATCGGGCCGCTCCTTCTCGATGATCCGGGCGACGACGTCGGGGCGAAGCGGCTCCACGTAGGTGGCGTCGGCGAACTCCGGGTCGGTCATGATCGTCGCCGGGTTCGAGTTGACCAGCACCACCTCGTAGCCCTCCTCGCGCAGGACCTTGCAGGCCTGGGTGCCGGAGTAGTCGAACTCTGCCGCCTGGCCGATCACGATCGGGCCCGAGCCGATCAGGAGAATGCTGCTGATGTCGTCTCGGCGGGGCATCGTCGGCGTCGGCCGCTAGGCGGCGAGCTCCATGAAGTGGTCGAACAGGTAGCGGGCGTCGTGGGGGCCCGGCCCGGCCTCGGGGTGGTACTGGACCGTGCCGCCCGCGACGTCGATCAGGCGCAGCCCCTCGACGGTGCGGTCGTAGAGGTTGAGATGGGAGAGCTCGGCCGCACCGAAGTCCGTCTCCCAGCGGACCGGCTGATCGCCCTCGATCCGCTCGCCTCCGTCCGGCCCGCAGACGGCGAATCCGTGGTTCTGGGAGGTGATGTCGATCTTGCCGGTCTCGAGGTCCTTGACCGGGTGGTTGACGCCGCGATGGCCGAACGGGAGCTTGAAGGTCTCCAGGCCGACCGCCCTGCAGAGCAGCTGATGGCCCATGCAGATCCCGAAGATCGGCCGCTTTCCGATCAACCGGCGGACCGTGTCGGCGATGTAGTCGCAGGCCGAGGGATCGCCTGGGCCGTTCGCCAGGAAGACGAGATCGGGGTCGTGCTCGAGCACCTGAGCGGCGCTGCTCGTGCAGGGCAGCAACGTCAGCCTGCAGTCGCGCTCGCGGAACTGGCGGACGATCGAGAGCTTGATCCCCGTGTCGATCGCGACGATGTGGGGGCCGGACCCGTCGATTACGATCGGCTCGGGTGGCGAGACGGTGCGTGCGAGGTCGGCCCCCTCCATCGGCGGCTCGGCGGCGAGCAGCGCCCGCGACTCAGACTCCGGCAGCTCCGAGGGGAAGATCCCGCCCCGCATCGCGCCGCGTTCGCGAATGTGGCGGACCAGCGCCCGGGTGTCGACGCCGGTGATCGCCGCCACACCGCAGTTCTCGAGCCAGTCGAGCCAGCCGCCCTCGGCGGTCGCGCAGTCCTCGCCGTCGTGGGCGTCGCGCATGATCACTCCGCGGGCGTGTGCGGCGTCCGACTCCATCGCCGCAGCGCTGACGCCGTAGTTGCCGATCAGCGGGTAGGTGAAGGTGATGATCTGCCCCGCGTAGGAGGGATCGGTGACGGACTCCTGATAGCCGGTCATGGCGGTGTTGAAGACGACCTCGCCGCGAACGCCCTCGACGTCGTCGACGGCGCCGCAGAGCTCCCCCTCCAGCCGCGTGCCATCCTCGAGCAGGACGTAGCCGGGTTGCGCCGCGCGGCTCACGGCGCAAGCTCCAGGACGAGGCCCTGCACGGCCTTGAACTCCTCGCTCCCGGCCTCGCCCAGCAGCTCGAACAGCGCCGTCTCGACGCTCGTCTGCCAGGCGCCCGCACGCTCGGCCTTCGTCAGCCCGAGCTCCCGGTTCTCGACGGTGCGCGAGGCGACGGCGTCGCGGACGATATGCACCTCGACTCCCGCGGCCAGCAGGTCGAGCACCGTCTGGTTGACGCAGACGTGAGCCTCGATCCCGCAGACGATCGCCTGGTCGCGCCCGCCCAGGTCGAAGCCGTCGGCGGCGGCGGCCGAGAAGACCGTCTTCGGGATCGGCTCGACGCCGTCCGGCAGGTGCTCGGCCACCTCTGGAACCGTCAGCCCGAGGCCGCGCGGATACTGCTCGGTGACGAGGACCGGAACCCCGAGGACGACCGCGCCGCGCAGCAGCGTCGCGGTCGCCGCCGCGACCCGGTCGAATCCCTCGATCGCCTTGCGGAAGCCCTCTTGGACGTCGACGATGACGAGCGTCGCGCGCTCGGGGTCGAGCTTCGGGGAGCTCACGCGACGGCGCCCATCCGGAACGCCCGCTGGCGATAGGCGACGGAGCCGGCGACGATCGTCGCCGCCGGCCGCGAGCGCAGCTTCCAGCCCGTGAAGCAGGAGTTGCTCGAGCGGCTCTCCCAGCCGTCGGCTCCCGCCTCCCATTCAGCTTCGAGGTCGATCAGCGTGATGTTGGCCTCCGCATCCGGCGCGATCGTCGGGATCTCGAGGTCGAACAGGGCGGCTCCGGCGGTCATCCGCTCGATGATCGTCTCGAGCTCGACGATCCCCGGCTCGACCAGCGCCGTGTAGAGCACCGGGAACGCCGTCTCGAGCCCGATCACCCCCATCAGGGCCTGCTCGAACGGCACCTCCTTCTGATGCGTAGCGTGCGGGGCGTGGTCGGTACCGATGCAGTCGACGGTACCGGAGCGCAGCGCCTCGATCAGCGCCTGCCGATCGTCCTCGCTGCGCAGCGGCGGATTCATCTTGAAGCGCGCATCCAGGCTGCGCACCTCCTCGTCGGTAAGCACCAGGTGGTGCGGGGTCAGCTCGGCCGTGATCGCCGCCCCCCGCTGCTTGGCAACCTCGATCGCCTCGACCGACCGCCGTGCCGAGAGGTGCTGGACGTGCGCCCGCGCATCCTCGTGCAGGCAGAGCGCCGCGTCGCGGGCGATCATCGTCGATTCCGAGACGTCGGGAACGCCGGCGAGCCCGAGCGCCGCCGAGACGACCCCCTCCCCCATGACGCCGTCGCCGCTGAGCTCGGGGTCCTCCTCGTGGAGCAGGATGTTGCCCCCGACCAGGTGCTGGTACTGCAGCGCCCGCCGCATCACCCGGGCCGAGGTGATCGGCAGGCCGTCATCGGAGAAGCCCAGAGCCCCGGCAGCGCGCATCGCAGCCATCTCGGTCAGCTCCTCGCCGCGCATGCCGACGGTGACGGTGCCGACGAAGCCGGTTGGCACCGAGGCCTCGCGGTCGGCCTGCTCCCGCATCGCCGCGACCGTCTCGGGCTCGTCGGTGGCCGGGTCGGTGTTCGCCATCGCGACGACACCGCAGAAGCCGCCCGCGGCCGCGGCCCGGGTACCGGTCTCGAGGTCCTCCTTGTACTCCTCGCCGATCTGACGGAGATGGACGTGGGGGTCGAAGAAGGCGGGCATCGCGACCAGGCCCGCGGCCTCGATCAGCTCGGCGCCCTCGGGCAGCTCGGCTTCCCCGGGGGCCGCCAGCTCGGCGATCCGGCCTTGTTTGACGACGACGTCGCGCGACTCGTCGAGACCCTTGCGGGGATCGAGGACCCGCGCCCCGCGGATCAGCAGCGAGCCCGAGTCACCCCGCCAGTTGAGATCCGCGACCGCGCGGCTCATGCCGGCTCTCCGATCGTCGGGGCGCCCTCGGGATCGATCCGCTCGATCGCGTCGTCGACGCCACGCACCGGCCGCGGCCGCTCGGACCCGGCGAGGATCTCGTAGAGGATCGCCATTCGCACGAGCAGCCCGTTGCGAACCTGCGCCGTGATCAACGACGAGGGCCCGTCGATCACCTCTGGGGCGAGCTCGATCCCCCGGTTGATCGGCCCGGGGTGCATCAGCAGCTGCCGGGCCCCGAGCCGCCGGGCGTCGATCTGGTAGGCGACCGCGTACTCGCGCAGGGTCGGGACGAAGCTCTCCGCCATCCGCTCACGCTGCATGCGCAGCGCATAGATCACGTCGGCCGAGCCGAGGGCGTCGAGGTCGTAGCTCACATCGCAGCCGAAGGCCTCGCCAAAGCCGGGCGGGATCAGGGTCGGGGGTCCGGCCACGGTCACCTCGGCGCCCAGCAGGCCGAAGGCGCGGACCGTGGATCGGGCGACGCGGCTGTGAGCGATGTCGCCGACCACCCAGACCCGTTTGCCGTCGAGCGATCCGAGCCGTTCGAGGGCCGTATAGACGTCGAGCAGCGCCTGGCTGGGGTGCTCGTGCTTGCCGTCGCCGGCGTTGACGACGGCTGCGTCGGTCCATCCGGCGACCAGCTGCGCCGCGCCCGCGAGCGGCGAGCGGATCACGATCGCCTCAGGGTCGTAGGCGCTCAGCGTCGCGATCGTGTCCTTCAGCGACTCGCCCTTGTCCGCCGAGGAGCCCTGCGCCTTGATCGAGACAACGTCGGCGGAGAGGCGCTTGGCGGCGAGCTCGAACGAGGCGCTCGTGCGCGTGCTCGACTCGTAGAAGAGGCTGACGATGGTCCGGCCGCGCAGCGTCGGCACCTTCTTGATCTCGCGCCTGCCAACCTCGGCGAAGCTCGCAGCTCGCTCGCAGATCCGCTCGATGTCCTCACGGCTGAGGTTCTCGATCGAGAGCAGGTCCCTCATCTCTCCCCTCCTCCCAGCGGCGCCGCGGCGCGCGCCTCACCGATCGTCATCTCGTCGACTCCGTCGACCTCCTCGAGCTGCACGTTGACCCGCTCGTCGAGCGCGGTCGGGAGGTTCTTGCCGACGTAGTCGGGGCGAATCGGCAGATCCCGATGGCCCCGGTCGGCGAGCACCGCGAGCTGCACGCGCCGCGGCCGGCCGTAGTCGAAGAGGACGTCGATCGCAGCGCGCACCGTCCGGCCGGTGAAGAGCACGTCGTCGGTGAGGATGATCGTCCGCCCGGTCGGGTCGAAGTCGAGGTGAGATGCGTTGACGACCGGCGCCTCGCGCGGGTCGCGGAGATCGACGTCGTCGCGGTAGAAGGAGATGTCGACGTCGCCGAGCGGGATCTCGGCGCCCGAGAGCTCGCAGACGAGCCCGTGCAGCCGTCGGCCGATGATCGCACCGCGCGAATGGATGCCGACGATAGCCAGCGCCTCCGCATCGGGGTTCTTCTCGATTATCTCGTGCGCTATGCGCACCAGCGTGCGGCGTAGGTCGTCTCGGTCGAGAACGATCCTGTCGCTCATACGCGCTCCTTCCCGGCCTCGCTGGACCGTGCTTAAAGGAACCGACGCAGTCAAGGTAGCACCCGCGGAGGCGAATGCAAACCAGGCCCTCCGGTGAACCGTCCCGAGGCCCCTGGGGACCCGAACCGCTCACTCGGCGGGGAGCCGCTCGGCGGCCAGGCCGGCGGGTAGGCGTTGGGTAGTGTTCGTTCCGTGCCGGCCGCCGTCGATCAGCTGATCGCCGAACACGAGAGCGCCGGGCGCCGCTTCCGCGCCGGCGGCGTCGAGAGCTTCGTCCGCGAGGCGGGCGATGGCGTCCCGGTCGTCTGCCTGCACGGCGTCCCGAGCAGCAGCTTCCTCTATCGCAAGGTCAACGACGAGCTGGCCGCGCGCGGGTTGCGCGGCATCGCCTTCGACTTCCCCGGCCTCGGCCTCGCGGAGCGACCCGAGGACTTCGACTATTCGTGGTCGGGCCTGGCGCGCTGGAGCGGGCGGGCGATCGACGAGCTCGGGATCGATCGCTGCCACCTCGTGATCCACGACATCGGCGGACCGGTCGGGGCCGAGTGGGCTGTCCGCAACCCCGACCGCGTGCTGTCGCTGACCGTGCTCAACACGCCCCTCAACGTCGCCACCTTCCACCGGCCCTGGTCGATGCACCCGTTCTCGATTGCCCGCGTCGGCGAGCTCTACCTGCGCTCGATGTCGCGCTTCGCGCTGGTCCAGCTCTTCTACCTGCAGGGGATCGGCGACCGGACCGCGGTCAGCAGGGACGAGATTGGCGTCTACTACGACCTGCTCAAGCGTGAGGACGGCGGCAGGGCCTTCCTGAAGATCATGCGCGGCTTCGAGCTGACCGAGGAGAAGCAGGATCTGCTCTGGAGCGGGCTCGCCGAGCGCCCCTACCCCGCCGCCGTCGTCTGGGGCAAGGACGACCCGGCGCTGGGAATGGACCTCTGCCAGATCGCCTGCGACGTGCTCGACGTCGATGAGCCGAACCTCGTCCCCGCCAAGCACTTCCTTCAGGAGGACCAGGCGCCGGCGATCGCCGGCGCCGTCGCCGCGATCGCCTGAGCCGGGCGCCCGGGTCCCCGGCTCGCCACTCAGGTCTCGTTCGGCCCCTCTTTCAGCGCCCCCTCCTTGACGAGGTGCGGCCTGCCCCTCTCGGGGAACGGGATCTCGACCAGATCGAAGTCACGCGGAGCGACGGCGTCGGGGAACTCCTCGCGCGCCTCGGCCAGCAGCTCGGGGACGAAGTGGCGGGCCGAGATGTGAACCAGAGCGAGCAACTCGACCCCCGCCTCGGCCGCGA
>Ga0210084_1000180_pt1 | contig 10843 bp, 9 predicted proteins | sample China_Galinas_Co_3_FD_184863 | JGI IMG/M metagenome (GOLD analysis project Ga0210084, IMG submission 184863) | Wetland microbial communities from San Francisco Bay, California, USA, that impact long-term carbon sequestration -... | ecosystem: Environmental > Aquatic > Marine > Wetlands ... | reverse complement strand
CCGGTCACTTCCAGAATCGTCGGAACGATATCGGTGACATTCTGAAACTGCCTTCGCCATTCTCCTTTGGCCTTGATGGCTTTGGGGTATCTTATGGCCGTGGCGGACATGGTTCCGCCGAAATGGGACGCCATTTGCTTGGTCCACTGGAACGGGGTTGAGGATGCGTAAGCCCATGCGACCGAATAATGGTTCGCCATGTGCGGCCCGCCCCAGGCATCCAATCCTCCGAACTCTTCAAGTTTTTCCAACTGCTGTTCCATGGTCAGCGGCGGAAAACCATTCTGCATCAACAGCTCGGAGAATGTTCCCGTGGGCGTTCCTTCCGCCGTGCAGCCATTGTCGGCGGTCAGGTAAATCACCAGGGTGTTGTCCAACTCGCCCATTTCCTCGATATGGTCGATGACCCGTCCGATGTGATAATCGACGTGTTCCAGAAAAGCGGCATTGACCTCCATCTGCCGCGACAAATACCGTTTCCCCTCCTCGCTGAAGGAATCCCACTCGGGGATGACTTCCGGCCAATCCACCATTTGGGCATTCTCCGGAACCAAACCCAGTTTTTTCTGGCGCTCCAGCAGTTGCGCCCGGTAGGCATGCCAGCCGTCATCGAACTGTCCCTTGTATTTGTCGCGCCATTCTTCGGGGACCTGGATGGGCGCATGAACGGCACCCGGCGTGTAGTACATGAAGAAGGGGACATCCCGCAGGCCTTTCCAGTTGTCCAGCCACTTGATCGTCTGATCGGCCATTCCATGGGAAAGATGGAACTCTGATCCATCGACATTGGTTTTTGGCGTTTCAATAGGTGCGGTGTTTTCATACAATAATGGATGAAACTGGTTGGTTTCACCGCCCATGAATCCCCAGAAATACTCAAATCCCCAGATACCTGTGGGCCAGCTCTCAAAAGGACCGGCAGGTGAGGCCTCTTCCATCGGGGTATTGTGCCATTTGCCGAATGCTGCCGTGGCATATCCATTGTCGGTTAAAATCTTGGCAATAGATGGTGTGCTGTAATCAATTTGCGAATTGTATCCCGGATAACCGGTGGCAAACTCTGATATGATACCGGTTCCGATCTGGTGAATATTATAACCGGTCAATAACGAGCCACGGGTCGGGGAACAAACTGCGGCCACAGACATATGCGTATATCGAATGCCTTGATCACCTAAACGGTCGAAAGTGGGTGTGCGCATGACCCCCCCATACGATGTTGCATTCGAATAACCCGCGTCATCCAGCATGATGACCAGGACATTGGGAGCATCCTTGGGAGCTTTTTTCTGTCCGATAAAATAGGGTTTTGAGTCCGCCAGTGTTTTCCCCTGGACCCCTTTCCATTCCTCCAACGGATAGGGAATGGCGTTGCCGTCGCCACTCTTTTGCGCGGCTGCTACCTGACCGCAGAACGCAATGGCGAAAATACTTAAAAACAAAATTACGGTCTTTAATGATTTCATTGTTTCCTCCATTTGTTTTTCTGTTCGAAATCGCAAAAAATTCGAACTTGATTATTTTATCTTTTCAGCATCGCAGAAGATGCCAAGAAGAATTGACCGAATTTTCATTGCATCATTGTTAAGATTCGTCTTCATTTGATCACATCCCCTTATTTAGTTGGTTGGGCTGATTTAAAACCGCCAGGATAGTCCCAATGTGATACCATCCTGGACAACATCGTACAGAAAGTCATCTTTTTCGTAATCCACATCCAAATATCGGTAGCCCAATGTCGTGGAAAAACCTTTGGTCCATTGGTAACCCAGGTTGATATTGGCGTCCCAAAAAAAGTCGGATCCCGCGTTAACACCAAATCCGCCAATGCCAATGCCGCCACTGATAAAAAACTTTGAGTCCCCAAGTGCTGACATGCCTTTCAGGCCGATTAAAGGATCAAACCAGTCCTCGCTGTTGGATACGCTTCGCTCCGGCAAAAGGCCGGCTTTAAGAGTCAATTCCGAATCAACGGACAAATACCGAACCCCTGCGATGACATCCAGAAACCGGTTTTGACGTTCTATCAGGCGGTATAATCCTGCGACCGATACCATCCAGGATTTTGTTTGCGAATCAACCGCAGAATAAAGAACGCCATATGGTGCCGGGTCCTCCATTTCGATATCGGTGTACACAATATCCGTAAACAGGCCGAAACGCCCTTTGCGCGCCCCGCCGACCAGCATGCCTGCTAAATTGATATTCCCCCAAATATCGTCGTAAAAGTCGATATCGATATCGGCCGGGGGCAACCCCGGCAACGTCGCCACTTTTCCATTTTGGCCTGCCAGCCAGGCATAAGGGGCCAGTTGGAATTCCCATTGATCCCCGCTGGTCGGATCCGCACTGGCAGAAAAAGGGAGTATCTGGAAGAAAAGTAACACGCAAAGCAATAATATTGAAAATCTATATGTGTTACGTGACATATTTACCTCCAAGTATTTCATGAAGCGTTTCATGGGAGACCGCACTTAAGTTAATTTAGGGAATAGTTTAGAGATTTAGGTTTCCTCCTTTTCTAAAATTACAGAAAGTCTTCAAAACAGGTTCAGCAAAACAAACCTTTATATTCTGAATTCATTCAATTCTTGCAAAATTTCTTCTTCCAGCTCTTGCATAAGAGTTGTATATTCTGTCCTGCGTAAAGGCGCGATATCTGTCTCAGACCGATTCCAATGATCCAGCGCTTTGACACACTTCCGGTAATCCTCACACATGGTCTGAAAGCTCTCATTTTCTCTAAAAAGCCGTTTTGCATCGTCTTTGTGTTCAGGGAACCGTTTCAAAACATAGAATACGGCTGTTCGGATAACCTTCATCAATATAGCGCCTGATTGGTAGAGTAACGTAAGTCTAAAAAGGAAACATGTGGATTCGAAAAGATTCTGTTAAAAAATATTGATTTTTTTTGCTGTAGTTTGTAATTTTTATACTTATCTAACTTGATTCATTTAATTTGTCACCCTAACTTAGGGTAAACTTTTATCCTAACCTTTAAACAAGTTGTTGGTTTTAAAGAATATAAAATTTGTCTTGCTTCCACCATAGGACAATGAATATGGCTCAACAGGAAAACATACCTTTAAAAATCCTTTCCCAGCAGATACAAAACTTGGGGGTTGAAAAAATCGAGCAGCAACTGCAGCGGATTCTTGACAGTCAGGAGTTCAATGCCGCCAAACAGCAGCGCAAGTTTTTCGAATTTGTCGTTAAAGAGACCCTTGCCGGAAGAGCACAGGAGATTAAGGGATACACCATCGCCACCTGCGTGTTCGGCAGAAGTGATGACTTTGATCAGAATTCGGATCCCATCGTCAGCGTTCAAGCCAACAGACTCCGCCGGGCCTTGGAGCGCTATTATCTGGTTGCGGGTAAACAGGATCCGATCCTTATCGACATCCCTAAGGGAACCTATGTACCAACATTCTTTAAACAAACAAGGATTAGATCGGATACAACCGTTCTTGACAGTAAAATTCCGGTGGAAGGCTTTGAGGGTTCTTGGCCCTCAGTGCTGATCCGACCTTTTGAGAATTTGACAGGCGATTCGTCTATGAATTGTTGGTCAGTAGGGTTGGCAACGGAGCTTGCCACGGAGATTACCCGGTACCAGGAGATCCGTGTGCTGATATATGGCAGGGAAGGAGTTGGGAAAAGGGCTTCTGATACAGTTGCCCGTTTTATGGTTAATGGAAGCGTTCAAAAAGACGTGTCAGGAATCAAAGTGGCCGTCAATTTGATTGATACGTCAACGAACATGCAAATTTGGGGAGACTCGCACCGGTTTGATCCTGATGCTACCCAACTGATTGCTTTCCAGGAGGAAGTTGCCAAGGCGGTTGCCGGCAAAATCTCTTGCGAAGATGGCATCATCTCCAAAATCCTGACCATTGAATCGAAAAACAAGCCACCATCCGACTTGAAAACTTATGAAGCCATTCTGCGATATTACGAATACGATCAGGTCCTCACTCCTGAAAGCTTTTCACGGGCGATGGAAGCCTTAACGCTTGCCATGGACATTGAGCCGGAATGCGGTCAGGTCTGTAGCATGATTGGACGCCTTTATGCCAATATATATAGTCTTGAACTTCCCGGTTATGAAACGGCTCTTGGAAAAGCTATCGAATTTGCCGAAAAAGGAGTTCGGTTGAATCCTGACAATCAGCGGGCCAGAGGCATATTGGGTTTTGTTCGAATGCTTGACAACGAAATTCCGGCGGCACTGACAGAAACTGAAAAGGCCTTGAATTTGAATCCCAAAGCACTTTTTATATTAGATGGAATTGCCTATCTGATGACCCTGCTGGGGGAATGGGAACGGGGACCGTCTTTGATCAGAAAAGCCATGAGGCTCAATCCCTACTATAAACCCATCGTCCATTATGCACTTTGGGTGGATTGTCTCCGCCAGGAAGAATACGAACGGGCGCATCTTGAAACGCAATGCTTAAGAAGACCCTCGATTTTCTGGGATCCGCTGGCAAAGGCAGCCACTTTAGGGTTATTGGGAAGATACGAAGAAGGAAAACAGTTTGTCAAGTCCTTGCTCAAACTCAAACCCGATTTTCCAAGTCGCGGTCGTATACTGATCAAACATTACATCAAGTTTGATGATATTGTTGAGCGCGTTATTGAAGGCCTGCAAAAGGTCGGACTTAAAATAGGGTAAAAAGACCATCCAGATCTCACCAATAGCAGACTGCCTATAAACTATTTCCGCATTTTATTTTTCGAAACGGTATCTTCATCATGCCGCTTCAGGAAATATAAACGAATCCAAACGACTACCGTAATTTTGCTTCTTCTTTTTTTGCCTCAAGAATTATCCCGATAATACGGTCTGGATAATCCGGAGGAAACGCCCAGTAGCGCAGGCCATGCTCATTGTAATTTTCCACTAGTCCGCGTTTCAATGGATCGGCATGGAATAAAAATTGAACCAGAACATCACTGCTGATCCAAGGATGTCCATACCAGAAATCATGTGCACCAGATGACAGGCCGATAACGGTCTTCTCGTCAACACCGATGATATCTAACCCGGAATGGACACTGGCGTCTCGGCCCCATCGAGCGGCCTCGGGGCTAAGATCCTCGGCTTTGGGTCGTCCGGCCCTGGACACGCCGTGATGCCATTCTGCCATGGCCAGGACCGTGTCCTTAAGATTGATGGTGAGTGTAACGCTTCGGGGAATGTCAAGATACGTTTGAAGATGTTCTACAAAGATGTCAATACCAATGTCGGCACCGGCAAAGTAAACTTCTCCCAAGCGCAATTGCCGGCGGCTTTCTCCTTTTTTCTCTCGTCCCAAGATGGCCATCCCAGGGCTTACAATCTGGGAGCCCGCGCTGTAGGCAAGGATATTTATATTTTTCGCGGTGGTGTATTCGTTCAGCAGAGTGATGAGGCGCATGAAGGCAGGAGCCGATTTTTGGGCATGACGGACATCCGTGCCATAAAAGAGTAGATTTTCGGCTGATGGCCACAAAAAAGCGAGAACCACGGAGTTACGGCCTGTGAAATGGCGGTACTGAGCTGCCTGTGCGGCCGCACGATAAACGCTGGAATTGGCGCCATGGACATACACCATGATGTCCTTGTCAACACTGCGGGCAAGGATATCATTAATTGATGCAGCAAGGGACTCAATTTCCTTCGGAATCATAAAAGATTCGTCGTCAAGAGGAATCACCGCCAATTCTTGAAGATATTCCAAATACAAGGCCGGTCGATCACGATTTTCTTCAGAGGTCGACCACTTGAAGATCTGCCCCCAGTCTGTTTCCTTGCCGCCTATGGTGAAGTGAGCAATGCCCAATCGCAGTTCGTTGCCCGGAAAAATGGTATAGGTTCTGCTATCACCATCTCCTATGGGGGTGCGGTTCGTTGCATAGATCACCTCAACGCGATTGCTTTCCTCCAAGTTGGGATTGATGCTGAAGGGGTTAAGCTCTCCCGTGGCCATTATCGCAGGTGTCGGCATGAGGTAAACTGTCTTATGACATCCGACCGCCGCAACAGATAAAAGTCCTATGATCAGATATAACAGAGATCTATAATTGGCCATATGCATGTTTGGTATTAATGTCTTCTGAATGAAGATACAGTCTTTTCGACATTTTTATCTAAACATCGTCATAATCTAATTCAATGACCTTTTTCAGTTCTTCTTTTTCCTGATCATTGTTCCATCTTTCATAAACTGTCTTTGCCGTTTTTCTGGCGATTTGATCTCTAAGTTTTCTGGCAGATCCCATGAATCTCGCATCCAAGTCTTCAAGAATCTTTGTTCCGGCAAAAACATCTTTTTCAATTTTTGCCATAGCCTCTTGTAATGTACAATTTTCCGGATCAATCTTGGAGAATTTTACCGCCATACTGTTTTTTGCCATAGCGCTTTTTTCGGCAATGAGACGCCCCCCTTTTTTAATTGAGTCAAAAAGGGATTCTTTCTTTTCGGATATACGCCGTTGGATTTGTTCCTCTATAACATCATCATTGATAGGTTGTTGGGCTTGTTCCTCTATAATATCATTATTAATAGGTTGATCTTTTTCTTCCATAATTTCCTCCTTTCATGCAGACAACCCTACCTCTGTGAGAAATGGGATTAATTTTAGGCTATACACCTCTACATTTTTAGTGTTTATTCCACAAGGGATGACCATTCCTTGAGATATTCAGACGTGTCACCTTTTAAAAATCAACTTCACGGAGATTACCATTAAATTACTTTAATGATTCAGCTGCCTTTAAATATGAATCACACGCTTCGATCTTGTTTTTATCTTCACCTGCTTTTTTAATACACTTTTTATAATCTTCGACTAAATTGAGTCTCTCTTGGGCAATTTTAGATTGATAATCAGCGCTTTTGGCTTGAGCCTTGTGGGCCTTTTTTTCTGCACTTCCACAAGCCACTATTAACGTCACAACGAAAACTATTGTTAAAGCCCTTAATAGTTTCATATTTACTCATTTTATATCCCATTATGAATTTAAATAGCCCAGATCCTAGTTTTAATAAATTGCATATTAAAATTAGATTTTCAAGATAAATATTATTAACATAAGAGACTGGAATTACGTCGATTATAATTAATTGAGTCCGCGGGGAGTTTTTCTTCTAAATCCTTGAATATAAGCCTCCTGCTTCGCTTCCAGCCCGTAGGTTTACAGGCCGGCTTCCGGATCGTAAAGTCTACGGCTCGGAGAGAGGGGAGAGCGGAATGGATGATCTTTTTTAAATCGGATGCTGTTTGAGTGGCTTAGTCCCGCCATATAGGCGGGATTAGAAAGAACAGGCGCTGGCCGAAATCGTCTGCCTGGACAAAAACCTAACCATCGGGTCCAAATTGATCAAAAAGGCAATGATACCCCATATCGGATAATCATCATCCCAAAAAAAGTGCCGAAGGCCTGACCACGATCGGTAAACCTTCGGCGACAGATTTATATATCATTCTATTGCAGCCCTCGCTCTAAAGCATTTAACGATACCGGCAAAGCGGTTTATTTTTCAACTGGTTTGCTTTCAGGGGCTTCTTTCATTTCAGGGGCCTCTTTGGCTTCAAGGGCATTTTTAAATTCTTTTTTGGGAATTTCCTTGACTTCAGAGTTCTGCAACGTCACTTTGGTTTTGGTCTTTTCATCCTCAAATTTTATGGCGCCGCCCTTTTCATCTTTGATTTTCGTTGTGTAATAAACACTGCCGCTGGCCGGGTCTTTGACCATGTAATAGCCACCGCAGCCCACGATCCCGACAAAGAAAAATAGCGCCAGTAAAATTACTAAAACTTTGTGTCTCATTTTTCCTCCTTTTTTATTGTAAAATATTCACTTTTTCAGTTCTGGCATTCATCCTTTATAAGAACGTTTTATTTTTATAATATTAATATGTCAAAGACAAGCTATAATTTTTTATTAAAATTCCATATAATGGGATTCTGTATGTCACGTACCGGTCTCCGGTCGGCGAAAACGATCACTTCTGCAAAAACCGTTTTATAACTGCGATTCAATGGGAAAAATACTCATAAAGCCGATACCGAAACGTCTCCAGAATCCCGTGTAAGGATCAACGTCAAAAGTGAGTTCTTTTCCATCGACCACACCGTGCCAGAGAAGCTTTTCGTCCCCGTTTTCATCTTTTTTTAGTTCCAACCGGAAAGCAAGCTGTTCAATGTTTTCTTCAAACCATTTTGCCATCTCTTCGGCGATTTCAGGTACTTTCAGCACGACGCCAATTTCGGTGTTATGCAGTAAGGCCCTGGGATCGAGATTCAACGAGCCGATGAAGACTTGTTTGCGGTCAAAAACAAACGATTTGGCATGCAGGCTGGCTTTGGATGATCCCCCTTCGCCCTTTTTTTCTTTACGCTGTTTCCGGGTCAATTTTTTGTTCAACTCATAAAGCTCGACACCGCCGCGCAGCAGGTCCTTGCGGTATTTCATATAGCCGGCATGCACCATCCCCACATCGTTTGAGGCCAAAGAATTGGTCAGAATGCGCACCCGAACCCCGCGTTGGACCAGCTGGGTCAAAAAAGCGGTTCCCGGTTTGCCCGGTACAAAATATGGAGAGAATATAATCAGCTCTTTTTCAACCCCTTCCCAATAGGGTTTGAGCATCGGCGAGAGATGATATTGGGTTTCGCCGAAACCGTGAAGAAGTTTTTCCGGCTGATCAAACACGACCTCTGCATCTCCCCACCTGAATTCAATCTGGTCTTTTCGGATTTTGTTGGCCAGGTCGGAATTACCTAGCGCCTGAAGATATTCGGAATCGGTTTGATCGGCCACATATTTGTTCAACTGCCCTCGCAGTTCTTCGACCTTTTCAGGTATCGGCAGCTCACCTTTGAGAAGTACCGGGACAGGATAGGCCAGTTCACTGTTCCAATAACGATCAAAAACCGAAGAGACCTTTTTGACTACCGGCCCGATGGCCATCACATCCAGATCCGCAAAAGCCAGATCAGGATCGGCGTCAAAGTATTCATTGCCGATATTGCGTCCCCCGAGGATGGTAATTTGGTTGTCCACTGTGAATGTTTTATTATGCATACGCCGGGTCACAGAACCCAAACGCGTCACAAATTGGGAAGTCCGACCCACATTCCTACTAAAGGGATTGAATATCCGTACCTCAATATTGGGATGGCTGTCTAAAGCAGCCGCGCCTAAATCCCTGCCGGCAAGGTCCATATCATCCACTAACAGGCGCACCCTCACGCCTCGGTCGGCTGCTTTGAGTAGAAGATCGGTAAACAGCTTGCCAACAAGATCGTTGTGATACAGGTAATATTGAACATCGATACTGCGCTCGGCGTGTTGGGACAATACCGCACGGGCTACAAACGCATCCAGGCCGTTGCCCAACAAATGGAATCCGGATTTTCCCGGATGTGCCGCTCTTTCCTTTGCACGCACCTTGCCGAAAGACGTATTTTCCGTATCGGTCAACGCATACGATTTGGGGCGATTAAAATCTTTTGGTAAAGTGGCACAGCCGACAATCAAAAGTATAAGCACCGCTGTCAATAATTGAACAATAATGGTTGGTCGATACATGTTAAACCTCTTATTTTGGAATACTCAGACGATGATAATATATATCTCAAAATCCACGATAAATCAAAAAAGGTTAATCCCGAAAAATGATTTGCCTTATCGTGAAAACGATATCACAATGTGTTTAGGCATCAAAAAACTTTATGATATTGCAGAAGTCGTCACAAATATCGTTTGGTCATAAGGTGTTGACTTACAATAGATAAATTCAATGCGTTTATAACTGTTTATTATCGCACGTATCACAGGATTACCCAAAAGCTATATGTTGGAGTGATTCTAAATAGTTTTGAAAACAGATCCTATCGTTCCGATTGCAGGTCAACGAGAAGCCGCTGGAAGGCGCGCGCCTCGCGCAAGAGCCGACCGGCAACCTCGCGCAGCCGTTCCACCTGCTCCTTGGGCAGCGTCAATCTCGTCTTCACCCGCTTAAAATAGAGGCGCTCGGCCGGGTCCTTCAGGGAGTCGAAGGTGACCTGCGCCACGTACCCACGCCGCTCCGGGCCTTCGGCCGGAGCCTCAGCCTGCCACGCGGCCAGTTTATCGCGTACCTGCTCCACCATGTCGAAGGAGATCCGGTCGACCGGGATCGACCACATCTGGTCTGTCAGCGTGGCGGTATCCGGCGGAGCGGGGGAACGGTCCCAGTCCACTTCGGGGAAGCGTAACGCGTTCACAATGATGACAACCACCTTGTGGGCCTGGCGAAGTAACGGCAGCAATGTCCCGTCCGGGTCGATCTTCAGAATTTCGAAGGCCCTAATCACCTCGGTCAGACCGAGATTTTCAGAGAGACCGCCATCGAAGAGGTGAATGTACGGGCGGGCCGGGTCCTGGTATGACTGGAGAGCGCGGGCGTGGAGCAGAGCGCGACCTGGCGTCTCGGACTCGCCGATAGCAGCCTCGGCGGCGGCCTGCCAGGCTGGCGCCTTCCTGCCGCAGGTCCCGCCGCGGTTCTCCAGGGTGATGGGCGTGAGCAGCGGAGGCAGCGCTGTCGAGGTGGCAATGGCACGTCCCAGCGTTACCCGCGAGAGATCGCCGCAGATAGCGTCGAAGTAGTCCTGCGTAAAGCTGAACCGGGCGCCGGTGGTGACATCGGTGCCGTTTATGATCACGAAGGGCCCGTTGGCCCGCTTCAAGTCGCCGAAGGTGGCATGGTTGAACACTGTCTCGTCGTAGAGCTCGGCGAAGAGATCCGATTTTCAACCATGCCACCTTCGGCGACTTGAAGCGGGCCAACGGGCCCTTCGTGATCATAAACGG
>Ga0210084_1000179_pt1 | contig 10863 bp, 8 predicted proteins | sample China_Galinas_Co_3_FD_184863 | JGI IMG/M metagenome (GOLD analysis project Ga0210084, IMG submission 184863) | Wetland microbial communities from San Francisco Bay, California, USA, that impact long-term carbon sequestration -... | ecosystem: Environmental > Aquatic > Marine > Wetlands ... | reverse complement strand
AAAATAAAAGTTATGCCGCTTGGAAGCATCCATGAAGTAGCCTGAACCGGATGGAAATATCGAAAGAAAGACCGGGTAAGAATCAGTTGCTGATGACAAAAGGCCGGCCGACAACGTCAAAGGCCGGTACGGCAATGGAATCTTGCCAGTGCTTTTCAAACATTTTTCTTTTGAGCAGCATGACTTTAAAACTCTCACCTTTTTTGCCATCATCAAGGCCGGGATCAACCTCCACTCCGCTAATATCGGTTAGAATAAATCGTTGATGAAATTTTTCCCCGCCAGACCGTTCTGCCCATCTTTTCAGTCTTACACTATAGCCGGAAGGAATAAGTTGCGGCAGTTTTTCCTGGCAGGTATCTTAAAAAAAGCTTGGACCTGCTTTTTTTGACGTATGAATTTCAATGCAATTTGGAAAAAATTACCACTTATTAATCTTACAGATATTATTTCCCAAAAAATGTTGAATGATTTCATTTTGTTTTCTATATTACTGTCATTAAAGTTTCTCACGCCGTTTCGTTCCGTTAACAAAACGAACGTTCTTCCAATCCGTCATGTTTAGACAGACTTTCATATAAAAATTTAACCCGTTGGAGATGTAATATGAAATCGATTCGCTCTAAACTCTGTTTTTGGTCAATTTTGGTTGTGTCTTTTTCCTTTCCCCTATTTTCGAGCGCTGCCGATCAAAACACCCCGCCATCCGAGACCCTGACCATGGCCGAAGCGATTCAGATCGCCGTCAATCAGAATCCCCAAGTCAAGGCCGCCGGCTTTCAGGTAAAGGCGGTGGAATCAAATACCATCCAGGCCCGGTCGGGTTTTTTCCCGCAGATCGATTTTTCCGAAACGTTCAATCGCACCACCAATCCCATGTGGGCCTTTGGCACCAAACTGAATCAGGGAAGTATTACCCAAGAAGATTTTGATCCTTCCAGACTCAACGATCCGGATGCCATCAACAACTTTGCAACCGCTGTCTCCATGTCCTGGTCAATTTATGACGGCGGCCGGACAAAAATCGGCTGGGAACAGTCCAAACAGAACCAGGAAATTGCATCTTTAATGCTCGAACGAACCCGGCAAAAAGTGATTGCACAAACAGCGGCGGCATATGTGGGACTCCTGCTTGCTCAGAAAAATATCCTCGTTTTGGACCAGGCCCTTGAAACGGCACACGCCAATTTAACAATGATCGAATCTCGCTATCATAACGGTTTTGTGGTAAAAAGCGATCTATTGAGGGCCATGGTTCGTATTGCAGATCTTAAGCAACAGCATCTCCAGGGCGAAAGCCGAGTCGAGGTGGCAAAAGCCATGCTGAACGCATCCATGGGTTCTCCCGAAGACAAACCGTTAAACCCGGTAACCCCCTTTGCCGTTGGAGCACAAATAAAAGGGGAGATAGAGGATTGGATTCATACCGCCCTTTCAAAACGTTTCGATCTGAAAACCTTGGGACACCAGGAAGAAATGGCCCGAAAAGAAATCGACAAATCCCGGGCCGGCCACTTCCCAGACTTGCGACTGGTGGGAAATTATGAAATCGATTCGGAAGACTTCAGCGATACGGCGGATAATTATACCTTCGGAGCGGTGGTGAAAGTAAATTTATTCAGTGGGTACCATATTACCGGAAAAACCGAAGCGGCAAAATTGTTTTTGAACCGAATGCAGGAGATACGAAGAGCCATGGAGCTGGGAATACGGGTTCAGACACGGGAAGCATTTTTAAAAGCCCGGAGTTCTTGGAAGCGTATACAGGTGGCCCAAACAGCGGCGGATCAGGCCGAAGAAGGATTGCGGATCGTAAAAAATCGTTATAATAACGGTCTGTTAACGATCGTTGGCCTTCTTGATGCAGAGCTGGCCCACCAACAGGCCCATACCAATTATTTCACCGCCCTTCACGATTACAAAGTGGCCAGGATCGATCTGGCGTTGGCTTCGGGAACCATTGACACGGATTTTCAATAACTCAACCCTCGCATTCTTGATATCAGGCAACACAAACGCAGCGATACAAACATAATTAAATGGTATAAATACAATATGTTATATAAGTTCCGGGGCGTTTATTTAAGGAGTCCATCATGCGGAAAAAACAACAACTCTTTTATTTAATTATAGTTACCGCGGTCTTTCTTTTAATGGGTTGCAGCGAAAAAATCGAGCCGGGAAATGCAGAACAGGTCAAAAATAAGCCGGTTAAAGCTCCGGTTGCCATCGCATCCATAAGCCGCCAGCCGTTTTCTTATGAAGCTGTGGGAACGGTTAAAGCAAAAGCCATAAGTACACTTTCCAGCAAAATTTTGGGGGCTGTCAAGGCGGTTTTTGTTCAGGGCGGAGATACGGTCGAACAGGGACAGAAACTGATTGCCATTGATGATCACCAGGTGTCGGCACAGCTTCGCGAGGCTGAAGCCGCCCTTGCGCAAGCCCGGCGCGCCGAAACTGCTGCCAGCGCAGGCGAAGAACTTGCGATTGCCACCTATAGCCGATACCAGAACCTGATGAAAGATGCGTCCGCCAGTCCCCAGGAGTTTGATGAGATCAAATCTCGATACCAACAGGCCCAAGCCGGGCTGGCCGCCGCCAAACAGCATGTCAAACAGGCCGAAGCTTCGGTATCCGCTGCATTCGATAGAAAAAAGGATGCCTTAATTCGCGCGCCGTTTGACGGTAGAGTCAGCGCTAAAATGATTGATGTGGGAGATTTGGCGGCTCCAGGCAAACCCTTGCTAATTCTGGAGAAAAAAGGAAACTATCATGCAAATTTGGAATTGCCGGAAACGCATATTGGGTCTATAACACACGGCCAAATTGTAACGGTTGTGGTACAAGCCTTAAACGCTAGCCCGATGGACGGAACCGTAGAGGAAATTTTTCCTGCAGCCGACGAAAGGAGCCGTTCGTTTTTAATTAAGGTTAAACTGCCCGATGAAGCGGGACTGCGGTCGGGAATGTTTGCCCGGATTTTTATTCCTTTAGATGAAGCCGGCATGCTGTTAATTCCATCCACTTCGGTGATACACTCCGGACAGTTAACCGGTATATACATTGTTGATGATAACCACACGGCAAGGTTCCGTCTCATTCGAACCGGCAGAATATTCGGAGCGTCGTTAGAAGTCCTGTCCGGCCTCAAGGAAGGCGATCGGTATGTCGTCGTTCCACCGCCCACCCTTTCCAACGGTGATCGTGTGGAGGTTGCCTCATGACCCATAAAATAGGTGTCTCCGGCCGAATCGCTCAATTTTTCATAGACTCCAGGCTGACCCCTCTGATTATCATCGCTTCACTATTGCTCGGTATCGCAGCCGTCATAGCGCTCCCCAGGGAAGAAGAACCGCAGATTATCGTACCCATGACCGATATCTTTGTGAAGATGCCCGGTGCCAGCGCCAAAGAAGTCGAAGAGCGGGTTACAAACCCCATGGAGAAACTGCTGTGGGAAATCCCGGGCGTAGAATATGTGTATTCAACCTCCAGTCCTGGATTTTCCATGGCGGTGGTCCGTTTTTATGTGGGCCAGGACGAAGAAAAATCCATCGTTCGCCTCCAGTCAAAGCTCATGGGCAACTATGACTTGATTCCCTGGGGGGCAACCCCGCCATTGATCAAACCCCGCTATATTGACGATGTTCCGATTCTGGCACTCACCTTCTGGGGAGAGGGTTTCGATCATTATACCCTGCGACGTGTTGCAGCAGAAGTGGAAAATATCGTCAAGCGTGAAAACAATGTTTCCACAACGACCCTGATCGGCGGGATGCGGCGCCAGATCCAGGTGCGTTTTGATCCGGTGCGTCTGGCAGCGTTCGAGCTTGATCTTGAACGGGTTGAAATGATGGTAACCTCCGCAAACCAGGAGTCGAATGCAGGCACCTATCCGTCTATCCACGGCCAGGTTCTGGTTCACACCGGCGGTTTTTTAAAAACGGTTGAAGATGTTAAACGTGTGGTGGTGGGCGTTCACGACGGAAAACCCGTATATCTTCGCGATGTGGCCGATGTTGTGGACGGCCCTGAGGAACCGGAACAATATGTTTTTTTCGGCACCGGCCCGGCGGTCGCTGAAAAGGAAATTTCCAGCCAAAATGCCCCAAAAGGAGGTCATCCGGCGGTTACCCTTGCCATTGCCAAGCGCAAAGGGGCCAATGCCGTCACGGTGGCAGAGAAAGTGCTCGAAAGGATAAATAAGGCCGTAGGAAGCGTAATTCCCGATAATATCCATATTACCGTCACCCGCAACTATGGCGACACTGCCAAAGAAAAATCGAATGAATTGCTCTTTCACATGATGATCGCCATTATTTCAGTGACGATCCTTATCTGGTTTGCTCTGGGGCATCGTGAATCGGGTGTGGTCGCTCTCGCCATTCCCGTAACCCTCGCGCTGACCATGGCTGTTTTTTATTTGTACGGGTATACCTTGAACCGGATCACCCTGTTTGCACTCATATTTTCCATCGGAATCCTCGTGGATGACGCCATTGTGATCGTGGAGAATATCGTCCGCCATTTTCATCTCCCCAAAAACCATAATCGTTCATGGGCTACGGTGGCCATCGAGGCGGTGGATGAAGTTGGGAATCCCACCATACTGGCCACATTGACGGTCATCGCCGCCATTCTTCCGATGGCTTTTGTGGGCGGACTGATGGGACCTTACATGCGACCCATTCCGGTGGGTGCCACAGCCGCAATGGTTTTTTCCATTCTTGTGGCGTTTATTGTCACCCCCTGGGCTTCATTGCGGCTGATAAAGCACAAAGAAACAGAATCATCCCAGGGCCATGAAGCGGAAGATTGGAGCATCCGTCTTTACCGACGTATTATGACGCCGTTGATTGAAACTCGATTCTGGCGGTGGATTTTCCTGATTGCCGTCGTGATGCTCCTTCTTGTTTCGTGCGCCATGGTGGGTATTGGGTGGGTTCGGGTAAAAATACTCCCCTTTGATAACAAGAGTGAATTTCAGGTTGTTCTCGACATGCCGGAAGCTGCCACCCTGGAGGAAACATCCGCGGCCGCAATGGAAATGGGTGATTATCTCAGAACCGTTAATGAAGTCACCAACTATCAAATCTACGTGGGAACCTCTGCACCGTTCAATTTTAACGGCTTGGTGCGCCACTATTACCTTCGAAGGGCCCCCCATGTAGCGGACATACAGGTAAACCTTGCGGAAAAAGGACATCGAAAAGAGCAGAGCCACGCCATCGCGAAACGAGTGCGACCGGCGTTAAAAGGAATTGCCGACCGCTATCATGCACGGGTTAAGGTGGCGGAAGTTCCCCCCGGTCCGCCGGTTTTATCCACACTGGTGGCGGAAATCTACGGCCCCAATTATCATCGGCAAAAAGAGATTGCCACAAAAATAATGAAGGTTTTTGAAGAGACCGACGGCGTTGTCGATATAGATTGGTTTATGGAAGAAGAACAGTCGCGTTACCAACTCGAAGTCGATAAAGAAAAAGCTGCCCTCCACGGAATCAGTTCGGCCAAGATTGCCGGCGCCATAGAGCTGGCCCTTAAAGGGCGCCAGGCGGGACTGCTTCACCAGCCCAGGGAAAAAGAAGATGTGCCCATACTGATGCGCCTTCCGTTATCCGCCCGTGCCGGAATTCAGCGTCTGGAGGCAATTAAACTTGCATCCACCGACGGCAGGATGGTGCCGCTTTCTACCCTGTTAAAGGTCCGAAAAATCAATGTAGATCAAAGTATTTATCATAAAAATCTCATGCCGGTGGTATATGTTGTCGGGGATGTGGCCGGTGTCAAGGAAAGTCCCGTGTATGCGATTTTGGAGATGAAAAACAAAATCGATTCGATTCAACTTCCTGAAGGATATACCATCGCCCAACATACGGCCAATGTACCTTCCAGCAACCGCAAATACGAAATGAAATGGGACGGCGAATGGCATATCACCTATGAAGTTTTTCGGGATCTGGGGATTGCCTTTGCCGTGGTTCTGGTGTTGATATTTGTGCTGGTTGTGGGATGGTTTCAATCGTTCAGCACACCACTGGTCATTATGGCCGCCATTCCTTTTTCATTGATCGGCATCCTGCCCGCTCATTGGGCCCTGGGCGCTTTTTTTACCGCAACATCCATGATCGGCTTTATCGCCGGCGCCGGAATTGTCGTCAGAAACTCCATCATCCTGGTGGATTTTATTGAATTGCGCTTGAAAGAAGGGGTGCCCTTGGATCTTGCCGTCATCGATGCCGGTGCCGTCCGCTTCCGCCCCATGATGTTGACCGCCGCCGCCGTGGTGGTGGGTGCTTCGGTCATCCTGTTCGATCCGATTTTCCAGGGTCTTGCCATATCCTTGATGGCCGGCGAGGTTGCATCCCTCCTCTTTTCAAGGATGACGGTCCCGATCCTCTATTTTCTCGATAAAAGATGGGAGTTCGCCCATAGACACCAAATCCCATCGGAAAAAGCGTTGCCTAAATAAGCACCCGGATTTAAAAAAAGAGCTGTTTTTATTTTCAAGGACTGTTGAGAAAAACTGTGCTTTGGTATTGACTTTTATAGGAATGTATGATCGAGAATAAGTTGTTTTACTTATACTGTGATCATCTAAAAGGCAGGAGGATATCAATTGTACGGCTTTACTGCAATATCTACGCATAACGGCTGGGCCATGGCAATTGCGGGCGCTTTGATCGTCTTTGCCGGTTTGCTAATACTGGCCACTGCAATATCTCAACTTCACAAGATATTGATGCTGTTGGAAAAAAAACATCCCGATTCCAAAAGCAACCAAAACATTCCGGAAAACGATGACCCTGAAAACCAGGAAGACAAACCTGTCTCACCCTTACCCAAAGAATTTCCCACAGATCTTAATGAAATTGCGTGTCTTTATAAACCGTTGATCGACGAAACTGGGGATACTTTTTATCTTTCCGATTTATATGAAATTGCGAGAAAAAACGATTTTCCACACCCCCACATAACGTTTACGGCCTTTCGTGAGTCTGAAATATTGGTTCCTTGCGGTGACGGTGTTTTCAGTTGGAATCCACCGACAGAAAACGAAGACAATGTTAACGGATAAAGGTTAATCCATGGATCTACTTTTTCAATTTTTATCAAATACTGGTTATTATCTGGCTGACTACCGAAACGTTATCATGATCGTGGTCGGTTCTGTTTTTTTATATCTGGGGACGGCAAAAAAATACGAACCGCTCCTTCTTGTCCCTATCGGTTTTGGAATTTTGGTGGGGAATATCCCTTTTTTCAAAGGATTCGGACTCGGCATATACGAAAATAACAGCGTTCTGCACTATCTGTATTTCGGTGTTACCACGGGTCTGTACCCATCAATCGTTTTCTTGGGTCTCGGCGCAATGACTGATTTTTCCTCTTTGCTGGCAAGGCCCAGTCTTATGCTGTTGGGCGCCGCAGCTCAGATGGGAATATTTTTTACACTATTGGGCGCTCTCGCCCTCGGTTTTTTACCCAAGGAAGCCGCGTCCATCGCCATAATCGGCGGCGCCGACGGCCCCACATCCATATTTCTTACTGCCAAGCTGGCACCCCACCTCATCGGCCCCATTGCCATCGCCGCATATTCGTATATGGCATTGATACCGGTAATTCAGCCGCCCATCATGAGACTTTTGACCAGCCGCAAGGAGCGGTTAATCCGGATGCCGGAACTCCGGGATGTATCCAAAAAAGAACGGATCATTTTTCCTGCCGTAGGCGTTATACTCTGCTGTTTTCTCGCTCCGGCTTCCATACCGCTTCTGGGAACGTTCTTTTTCGGTAATTTTCTAAAGGAATGCGGTGTTGCCGACCGCCTGGCCCAAACCGCCCGTACATCAATTATTGATACAGCGACAATACTTTTAGGCCTTACGGTCGGGGCCAGTACCCAGGGAGATGTGTTTCTAACCCCGAAATCTGTGGCTATTTTCCTCCTTGGTGCCGTGGCTTTCAGTATCGCAACAGCCTCCGGGGTCATTTTTGCTAAAATTATGAATCTCTTTCTTAAGGAAAAAATCAATCCTCTGCTGGGAGCAGCCGGGGTGTCAGCGGTTCCAGGATCCGCCAGAGAAGTTCATCTGGTGGGTCAATCCGAGGATCCCGAAAATTTCCTTCTCATGCATGCAATGGCCTGCAACTCTTCGGGAGTTATCGGATCTGCAATCTGTGCGGGTATTTTGTGGAGTTTTATGATTGTCCTTTAAAGACATAAATCTTCACTCAAATCCTTCTCGTTTCAACAGTTCACTATACCAGACCGAGAAATCAAACATACCCCGGTATCGTTCATCATCATTGACAATTCCAAGGCAAATCTCAAACACGCCCCTTCCGTATGCGTTGCTGTATTCCTCTGAGCCCATCGCCTGTAAAAATTCCCTGACCAGGGCTTGGGTTGTTCGCTTGGTTTTATCCTTTCGGATATCTATGGGATCTTTCGGTTCCTGAAACGGATCCCATTTTTCATATCCCTTTTTCAAGATGTGTTTCTGTCGCCGCGGAGACATGCTGTCGAATATTGCTTTTTTCCTTTTTGCCTCGTCCTCGGAAGATATCTTCGTCATGTTTTTATCCCTGTTTTTTGGGGTCGTCTTCTTTAATTCCCAGATAGCTCTCGTCATACTCCGTAAGAATCGCCATGGATAACGGGACGAGCATTTCTGCCATCTTCACAAACTTGCTATTAATCCGGCTTACAAATTCAGCAGAAATTTCGTAAAGCCTTTTTTGAATCATGTCCAGGTTCACCGTAGGATATTCCTGCCCCTCTACAAAACCCGATCTACCGCAGGTATGTCCGATTCCGCCGATGGCGGTGGGCAATCCATAAAGCCGGCAGGTAATCGGCCGATATTCATAAAGATCGCACAGGCCTTCTTTGTTAAGAAGCGGACATCTGACACGCTCGGCGGCCATTTCCACCAATATGTCCACCTCGTTTTTCCCGGATTCTTTATCTTGAAATGCTTTTCTCTTTATCTGGTAAGTTTTTCGATCCGCACGGTTCGATTTTTCCAGGAGTTGTTCTTTTTCCTTGCCCTTGAATTTTTTATAGAACTGATGATTAATATAAATTGCTTCGATCAATGAAAGGTCAAACAGAGCATGACAACAGTCCTCGCATTTAACTTCACATTTTACACATTCTGGAAAATCTTTTTGTATCCGCAAAAACAGTTCATCGGCCGTTGATGAAATTTTTTCGTATTTCTTAAAATACGGTGTAAAGTCTATCTTCATGATTTAACTCCTCTGGAACAATTTTGTTTTTTGGAATACGCCGGCCAAACAGTGCATCCGGCACATCAATTATTCCCGCGACGATAATATTTTTTAAAATATATCGTTGGGTTCAATTGTTTCACGTGAAACATTATTTCCCGATACAAAACCGGCTGAAAATCTGATCGAGGACCTCTTCCCTGGCAGAAACGCCGATAATTTCGCCGAGACGGTCGATGGCTTCCCGGATATCGATGGCGATTAACTCAAAGGGCGTCCCGTTGCGAACTTCTTGTGCCGCGGAAACAGCAAGTTCCAGGCTCTTCTCAAGGGCAATTTTGTGCCTTAAATTTGGAACGATTCGGTTACGAACTTCTATGGGATTTTTTCCTGTTGCAAGTTGTGCGATTAAATCCTTGAGTCTCTCCAGCCCCCTGGCGTATAACGCTGAAATATTGACCCGGGGGATGTCTCCCCATGGATCGGGAATGGCGATATCAAAGTCATCTTCCACCAGATCGATTTTATTGATCACCATTATCAGGCGTTTTTGTTTGGCGGTTTCGAATATTTTAATGTCATCTCCGGTCAATGGATCACTGGCATCCATCATAAAAAGTATCAAATCTGACCCATTTATATATTCCTGGGTCTTTTCTATGCCGATGACTTCAACCGGATCATCCGTATCATGAAGGCCCGCGGTATCTGCAATGACTACGGGGATACCATGAATGTTCAGTGTTTCTTCGATCAAATCCCGGGTGGTGCCGGGAATGGGGGTAACAATGACGCGATCCTGTTGTATAAGCCGGTTCATCAGGCTCGACTTCCCCACATTGGGTCTGCCGATAACCGCCATTTTAAGACCGTCTCGAAAGTATCGGGCATTTTCATATTGATCGACCAGTTTTTTCAAAACTTCGATAACCTTTTTCTCCAAAACTTCGATGGCTTCGTCGGCATGAATGATTTCGCCCACATCGTCGGGAAAATCGATGGCAGCTTCGGCATCCGTCAAAATATCCAACAATGTGCTTCTTGTGGATTCAATGGTGGTTTTCAACTCACCTTTAGTCTGTGAAGTTGCAATCTCGAGGGACTTCTCGGTTCTGGAGTTGATAATATCGATGACCGCCTCGGCCTGGGTCAGATCGATACGGCCATTGAGATAAGCTCTTTTCGTAAATTCTCCCGGCTCGGCCAGCCTGGCACCGCTTTTCAATACCAAATCGAGAATCGAACCCAGCACCACGTGGCCGGAATGGGTGTTTATTTCAACGACATCCTCCCGGGTGTATGTCCGGGGTGCGTCCATCTTAGACACAAGAACTTCATCCAACACTTTTCCGTTTTCCGTATTCACGATATGACCATGATAGAGACGATGGGATCTTAAGGAAGAAAAAAAGGGGGGGGTCCTGTCCTGAAGTTCATACGGTGGATCACAGGATCTTTGAAAAATTGATGCAGCTATTGAACAAGCGTCTTTACCGGAGATTTTAATAATCCCGATACCGCCGCTGCCGATGGGTGTTGCAATGGCGGCGATAGTATCACATTCCATTTTTTTTAACAATTAGGGTCAGTTTAAGCTCCCTACAGCCCCGTTGAACCAGGATATTC
>Ga0210084_1000178_pt1 | contig 10912 bp, 6 predicted proteins | sample China_Galinas_Co_3_FD_184863 | JGI IMG/M metagenome (GOLD analysis project Ga0210084, IMG submission 184863) | Wetland microbial communities from San Francisco Bay, California, USA, that impact long-term carbon sequestration -... | ecosystem: Environmental > Aquatic > Marine > Wetlands ... | reverse complement strand
AAAAACCATTTCTCCTGAGCTATACTTTGCTTGTGGGATTTCCGGTGCCATTCATCATGTACTGGGGATGAACACCGCCAAAGTAGTAGTCGCCATTAACAAAGACCCTGAGGCGCTTATATTCAAGAATGCCGACTATGGTTTAGTTGGCGATGTATTGGAAGTAATACCGGCTTTGACTAAAGCACTGAAGACAGACGACGGATGACAGACGATGGTGATAAGAGGGAACAAGGGGGCTTGCCCCCTTGAAGCGACGGAAGACAGATGACGGCAGAAACAACCTTTAATCAAAAGCTTTTGCGGGGGGGTGCGCGCAAAGGGCAAAGCGCAGGGCGCAAAGCAAATACTACGATTGGTGCTATGCGCAAAGCTCCATGCGCCATGCGCCTTCTCCCTGGTCGCCGAAGGCAAGGAAAACAAAAATGGCAAATGATGAATTAGATGTTATAATAGTCGGTGCGGGGTTAGCCGGGTTGGCTTGCGCTTATGAAACCGCAAGTGCGGGGCTGCAAGTGGCAGTATTAGAGAGAGGTGACGCTGCCGGTTCTAAAAGTCTTTCCGGGGGGCGATTGTATTTGCAGCCGGTACAAGGGGTTTGCGGGGACTTTTTAGAGAATGCGCCTTTTGAGCGGCCCGTGGTTTCGGAATCTATTGTTCTGACGGATGATAACTCCAGTATGACTTTTCGAATCGATAACGGGAACATTTCCGAATCACCTAATTCGGTTACAGTGCTCATGAGTCGTCTGAACCGGCATTTGGCTGAAAAAGTTACTGAAAAAGGGGCAATGGTACTTCCCCAGCAAAAAGTAGATGAGCTTGTCAGGGAAAATGGAAAGGTGGCGGGTGTAAAGATCGGACCTGAAGAGCTGCGAGCCAAAGTGGTGGTGGCCGCGGATGGAGTGCTGTCTTTTATAGCTCAAGAAGCCGGGTTGAGGTCCGGACACGCTGCCGGTTCGTATGGGGTGGGAATAAAAGAGATTATCCAATTGGAAAGTTCTAAGATCGAGGACCGTTTTAATCTGGCTCCCGGTCAGGGCGCTGCCAGGCTGTACATGGGCAAAATTACGCAAGGACTTCCCGGCGGTGGTTTCATTTACACCAATATTGACACACTGTCTATCGGGATTGTGGTGCATATGAAAGCGCTCCGGGATTGGAAATCTGAGACAGAGAGTTGGGAACTTCTAGAAATCTTTAAAGCACGTCCGGATATTGCGCCTTTGTTAGCTGGCGGCAAGACTATTGAATACGGCGCCCATCTCGTACCTGAGGGTGGTTTCAAGGACCTGCCGAAACCGGGGATACCTGGTTTGCTCCTGGCAGGAGATGCGGCCGGTTTTGTATTGAATACCGGTAACACGCTTCGCGGTATGGACCTGGCATTGGCTTCGGGTGTATTGGCTGGCAAAAGCATCCTGGAAGCCGGCAAAACAGACTTTAGCCCTGAGACCTGCCTGAACTATTATGAACAAGCTCTAAAAACCAGTTTCATCATGAGCCGGATGAAAGCCTACAAAACAGCACCGGACCTGTTAACACTATCACGTTTATACGACCGTTACCCGCACCGCATGGTTCAACTGGGTCAAGAGATGTTCCGGGTGAATGCGCAAGGTCAGGGCATGTCCTTTTGGAAGGCCTTTAAAAAAATCGCATTCAAAATCCTGGGGTGGAAGGGGATGAAAGATATGTGGCGAATAATAAGGATGGGAAAATGAAAATGAAAGTAGAAGATAAAGTGGCATTATGCGCGATAAAACATCATAAAGATAGTCATATCCAGGTGGATGAGGATGCTTGCCTGGGCTGCGAGACAAAAGTTTGTGTGAAAACATGTCCGGCTCATCTTTACACCATCGAACCTGAAACGGGAAAGTTAACAGTCGATCATACCGGCTGTCTCGAATGCGGCACCTGTATGATTATTTGTCCCCTGGAGGCAGTCACCTGGAAATACCCGGAACCGGGCTTCGGTATCTACTACAGGTACGGCTAGCCCCATGGCATGGGTGACCTATAAGGCCCCTTTTAAATAATTAATTGTCAATTGTTAATGGTTAATTGTTAATGGAATATAAATCTAACTTTCAGCCCTATACATTTTATTTTGAGCCTTTAAAACGGATGGTTTTACTGGCTAAAAACAAATTTTTAGGCAGTAAAAAAAAACTTTTAGCCCTTTAAAACCCTACCAATGACAGAAAACAATCGATGAAAAAAATTTCAAAAAAGGGTTGATTTTTCAAAAAAAATGTGTTATTGATATGTTTCAGATTAAGCATGTGGTTAAAGGTGGTAGTTGTGTGTGACTTTGAGCTGGGTACGATCAATCAATTTAATGGTGCAATTGTCCAAATTTCTAAGGATCCCCCCCCTCATTCTACATCATTATTTCAGCCATTTACGAAACTGGAAACGGAACCTTTAGTTGCTCCTTGATACATAAACCCACCTTAAATTCATGAAGTGGATGATTATATAGAAAAATCCTGTTGGATAGGCACAGGGTGAGAAACGCCAATGGCGGAAGCTTATTCGAAGTTTTCGTTGATACGGCAAGCGACACATTGAACAATGAATAAATTGGCTGATGTAAAAAAAAATATCCTTTCCGTGCACAATGAAGGAGACATTCTTTTTATTGTACCACCTTTTGTCACTTCCAGGACCCCCATCATGGGACCTCATATTCTTCAATCCATCGCCAGGGAACAGGGGTATAAAACCGATATTCTACATCTAAATCTTCTTCTCGCCTCGATTATAGGGATTGATTTGTATGAGAGCATCTGTTACGGCCAACCCTTTCGCATGTTAGGTGAACGATTATTTGCCAGGAGCGCTTACGGTTTGCCGCCATTAGGAAAATCGCCGGAACTATGTTTAGACCCGGCCAAGTCGGTATTTGGAAATGAACGTAAAAGCCCTCTGGAAGAGTTTGAATATAAGTATTATAAAACCATCGATTTCGATCTTGACACTTTTTTTAAGATAGAAGCCATTTGCAAATGCTTTATAGAAAGAGTTACTCAAACAGTATCCTCTTTTAATTATAAAATCGTCGGGTGTTCCACCAACTGGGAACAAAACAACTGCTCTATTGCGCTTATCGATGGACTCAAAAAAATCCGCTCCGATATTATAACTTTAATGGGCGGTTCAAACTGTGAAGGAGAAATGGCAGATGGAATCGCTTCATTAAGTGATTCCATCGATTACATTTTCTCCGGGGAAAGCGAATTCACCTTTGCAGACTTTTTGAAACAGTATAATGCAGGCGATCTACCTGCCGGACGCATAATCGAAGGTCATCCAGTGGAAGATTTGGATAACATTCCTCTACCTGATTATGAAAGTTATTTTAAACAAATAGACTGCTTTTTCACTAATGATCCTCCAAAAGGAATTGCAATCGGTTATGAAACCAGCCGGGGATGTTGGTGGGGGAAATGTTCTTTTTGTGGGATGAATGGCAAACGTGAATGTTTTCGGCAAAAAGAGGTAAAAAAAGTTATTAATGAATTGGAAGAGGTCAACGCCCGTTACCCGGGGTATAGGATTTTTGTGATCGATAAAGTAATGCCCGTTTCTTACCAGGAGGAATTGCTCCCTTTACTTTGTGAAAAAAGAGAAATGTCTTCCATCACCTATGAACAACGCCCGGACCTGGAACTACAAGACCTGATGAACCTCAAAAAAGCCAAAATTAATGTCATCAAACCTGGAATAGAAGCACTCTCAACCGGTTTATTAAAATTAATGAACAAAGGCGTAACGGCAAGGCAAAACATCTTGCTGCTCAGGTATGCAAGATCCCTTGGGATGTTGGTTTCATGGAACCTGCTTTGGGGTTTCCCCGGCGACCGAGCTGTTTTTTACCGGGAAACGTTGAAGATTTTGCCTTTGCTCCATCATCTCAATCCCCCGGTGGTATTCCGTCACTTATCTCTTGACCGGTTTAGTCCATATTTTGAAAAGGCACAGGATTTCGCAGTGAACCGCTTGCGCCCCTGGGCCGTTTATAAAACGGTCTACCCGGATTGGACCGACCTGGACAAACAGGCCTATCGTTTTATCGGCGATTATCCCAGTGAAGCCCATGAACACCCGAAGTTAATCCATGAAATCGCTATTGAGGTAAAAAGATGGGAAAAATCATGGAAAAACACTGCGCTGATCATGACTCCTTTTGCTGATTACTACATTATCCGTGACAATAGGGGCGTATCCGGGAAAAACAAGAATCACATCTTAGATGCTTTACAGGCAAATGACATCATGACTTACGGTGATTATCACGAATCCGAAAATCGAAAATGGGCGGTGGAAGAGAAACTGGGAGTGGTTGTCGACTCCTGTTATGTCCCGCTTGTTACCGCTTCCCCGGAGATGCTGATGGGATTTGAACGAGAATCATGCAGGAATTAACTCATACATTAATAAAGGAAAAAATCCTCCCGGTTCTTAACGGTGGGGAAATACTATTGACTATCCCGCCTTTCGGAAGTATTAACGATATCGCTTTAGGTCCCCATATTCTTCGGACTCTGGCCGTCGAAAAGGGATATAAAACAGATATTCTCTACCTGAATTTGCTTTTGGCTTCAAGAATAGGAGTTGAACTTTATGAAGAGATATACAATTCACCTGAATTCTGGATGCTAGGGGAACGGCTCTTTGCCAGAAGCGCCTATGGCTTACCCCCGTTGGGGAAAAACCCCGAATGTTGTGCAGATGAAGCCATGTCTATCTGTGGTAAGAAGAAACATGTAAAAATGTTTTATGAGAGGAATCATCAGTTTGACCCGAATAAGTATTTACAAACGGAACAAATTTGCAAATCGTTTATAGATGAAGTTATACCGATCATTACCTCGTCAGATTACAGAATTGTCGGCTGCACAACTTCCACGGTAGGTTCGACGAATTGCTCTATCGCGCTGTTATCAGGTATAAAAAAACATTCTCCCGGTACAGTTACGATCATTGGGGGGAGTAACTGCGAGGGCCAAAAAGCAGAAGGCATCGCTTCTTTAAGTGAAGCCGTCGATTATATTTTTTCAGGAGAAAGCGAAACCACATTCCTTGATTTTCTAAAGAAGTATTCCGCTCTAGAACTCCCCTGTCAACATATCATACGAGGTGAACCTCTGGGCGATTTGGACGGTTTCCCTATACCTGATTATAAAACCTATTTGAATCAGGCCGCGTATTTTCTTGGAGAAAGCTATCTTAAAAATGTAAAAACCTGGTATGAAAGTAGCCGAGGATGCTGGTGGGCGCAAAAATCAAAATGTACTTTCTGCGGTTTGCCCCGGAGAGCATTTGTACATAAATCTTTTAATAAAGTCTTTTCCGACCTGAAACGATTCAAGGAGTTACATCCGGATAGAATGCTCTTTATGGCTGATGTTATCATGCCCTCTTCTTATCAAGAGAAACTGCTGCCGCTTATAAGTGAAAAAGAAGAATGCCCATCGCTAGCCTACTTGTTAAAAGCAAACCTTGATTTGAAAGATCTTGTTAATTTAAAGAAGGCAAAGATCAATTGCTTATTACCGGGGATAGAATCATTGTCAACGAACTTACTGAAATTAATGAACAAAGGAATCCGCCTCAAAGAAAATCTTCTATTATTACGAAATGCCTTGAGTCTCGGCATATACTGCTACTGGACTATGCTGTGGGGATTTCCACATGATGAAATTTCCGATTATGAGGAAATCTTACGTATCCTTCCATTGATCAGACATTTACAACCACCCGCCGAGTTTTTACCTGTGTTAATCATGCGTTTTTCCCCTTATTTTAACGATCGACAGTATTATAGAATTGATAAAATACAGCCATGGAGAGTGTTCAGCATGATATATCCTGATTGGGCCGACATAGAGAAACTTGCTCTTTATTATGCCGGTGAATTCCCATCCGGGTCTTATGATAACCCGAAAATAATCCGGGAGATTGCCAATGAGGTTTCATCGTGGAGAAACAAATGGAGAGATTCAAGGTTGTTTATGAATTATTTTTTAGATACCTATGTCATCTATGATAATCGGGATCTTCATAAAAAAGAGAAAAGCCATGTTTTGAATTACCCGCAGGCAAAAGAACTTATGACATGTTCTTTATACAGGGAATCGGAAATTCAAAAATGGGCGGTGGAAGAGAAGCTGGGTGTGGTTGTCGATTCCCATTATGTTCCGCTTGTTACCTCTTCCCTGGGATTGTTGTTGGAATTTGAGGAAAAATGTTAAAAAAACCGAGACTAAAATACTGTTATTTTGTCGAATTCCTGAACGACGAAAAGGTTTTGTTATCATCGGAAAACGATAATGTCTTATTATCCGGAAAACTATACAGCATCTTACTGTCTGAAATTCAAAACGAGGGCGTTTCTCTAGAAGAGTTGGTAACCAGGCTGCAAGGAAAGTTTTCACCGTTTGAAATTTTGCACGCCCTGAATGTATTGGAAGAAAAAGGTTATATTACAGAGGAGTCACCGGAGCTTCCACCGGGAGTATGCGCATATTGGAACACCCAGGGCCTGGAGGTAAAGTCACTACTTAAGATATTGCAGGAAAAAACGATTTCTTTTGAATCTGTCGGTCTCCTTATGCAAGACGTGTTCCGGCAGGTTTTCGGTTCAATTGGCATTAAGACAGGTGAAACCGGGGTATTAAAGGTTATTATTACCGACGATTATGAACGAAAAGAACTTCGGCGGATTAACCGGGAAGCGATTGATACAAAGCACCCCTGGATGTTGCTCAAACCGGTGGGCGTGAAATTATGGATAGGCCCTATCTTTCTGCCGGGCATAACCGGCTGCTGGGAGTGTTTGCACCAACGGCTCAGCCTGAATCGACAAATCAATACCTTTTACAAACTACAAAAAAATACCGGGGAGGATATCAGGGTACCTGCTTCCGGTTTACACCTATCTTTACAGATAGCAGCCAACCTTACCGCCCTGGAAATTGTAAAATGGTTGTATTTTGGGAAAAACGAAAACCTGGAAGGCAAAGTCATGACCTTTGATACAAAATCCCTGGAAATCGGAACACACATGCTGGTAAAACGTCCCCAATGTAAGACCTGTGGTGATTCTGCATATAAGCCGGAAGCCAGGCCAATTATTCTCAATAGGAATTCATCATATTGTAAAACATCTTTTGGTGGATACCGGATGAGTTCTCCCGAAGATACCTTAAAAAAACATCGACACCATGTTAGTCCTATAACCGGTGTGGTGCAGCGATTGGAACCCTATTACGCTGCTCATCAAGGCGCCCCCATATACAATTATTCATCAGGGCATAATATTGCGCTTCGTAGTAAAACATTATTCTGGCTAAATAAACATATTCGCAGTGGGAGCGGTGGTAAAGGAAAAAATTGGCCCCAGGCAAAAGTCGGCGCACTGTGTGAAGCTATTGAAAGATACAGCAGTACCTATCACGGAGATGAACCTTATATCGTCAGCAACTTGCAGGAATTAGGCAAAAATGGTATACACCCCAATACTTGCATGAACTTCAGCGAAACGCAATATCGGAACAGGGAAGCCATCAACCTGAATTGTTGGAAATTTTATTCTTTAGTTCCTGTTCCTTTTGACTCATCGCTGGAAATGCATTGGACACCAGTCTATTCCTTAACCGAGAAAAGGTTCAAATACTTGCCTTCATGTTTTTGTTACGGTCAATACCCGGCGGAAGATGAATTAAATCTTTTTTCGTATCCGGACAGCAACGGTTGTGCAGCGGGTAACTCCTTGGAAGAGGCCATATTACAGGGATTCCTTGAATTAATCGAACGGGACAGTGTGGCGCTGTGGTGGTACAACATGTCCAGGAAACCCGCAGTAGATTTACGTAGTTTTAACGACCCTTATTACCTGGAATTGATCGGATATTACAAATCACTAGGCCGAAGTTTATATGTATTGGATTTAACCTCCGATTTACAAATCCCGGCATTTGCAGCCCTTTCTCACAGGAAAGATGACAAAAAGGAAAATATAATCTTCGGATTCGGCGCTCATGTAGATGCCAGGATAGGTATAGAAAGAGCTTTAGTCGAACTTAACCAGATTTTACCCATAGCCAATGTGCCTGAAACGGACCGGGTGCAGGGAAGATATCGAACACAGGATAAACAATTTGTCGATTGGTTAAATACTGCCACAATGGAGAATCAACCCTACCTGGTGCCATTGGAAAATATGCTCGTAAAAACAGCTTCGGACTATTCCCCGATATTTAATCCCAATATCTACGACAGCCTGATACATTGTTTGGATACTGTCGAAACCCATGGATTGGAGACTCTGGTACTTGACTTGACCCAACCGGATGTGGGATTACCTGTTGTGAGAGTGATTGTACCCGGGCTGCGGCATTTTTGGCGACGCCTGGCTCCCGGGCGCCTGTATGACGTCCCCATCAAGATGGGTTGGGCGGATGTGCCGCTAAAAGAAAATGAGCTAAACCCTATAGGACTATTTATATAACTTAAATACTTCTAGCCAAAATTACATAAGATATCACACAGTATAAAATAAAAAATACAAAGGAGGACTTAATCATGGCTGAAAACAGCGAGAAAATTAAGGCAGAGTCAATGAATGATTTGGAGAAACTCTGGAAAGGGATTTCTGAGTATCTTTCAAAAAAATCCACTGAAATTATGAAAAATTTGCTGGAAATTGCGTTCTGCATTTTGGACTTATTGAACAGTTATTCAGAGGACTCCGACACCAAACAAGGTGGCTCCATCCCCGGTTGGTACGACGACCTGGATAAATTGATCACTGCGCTTAATAAGTTTAAATTGTCCAGGAAAATTGACGATATTTGTCAGAATTACCTGATTCTAAACGCTATCTGTATTATTCCTGTAATTGAAAGGATCGTCAAAGCTTATCCGCTGAAGTTTTTAAATGATTTCGTCGGTTTGAAGATACCCGAAGATTATAATGAGAAAAAAACGACAGTGGTATTTGATGAAATAGGCGAGACCCGTTGGCCCGGAGTATATGTTTTGCCAAAGTTCGAAAAAGAGGAAGGCGCACGACAATACTCATTCAAAGAAGCTCCGTCAAAAGTAATAGAAGATTATTTTAGCAATAAGGATAGTTTTCATAAGGTCATTAATCGCCCCGGGACGGGCAGGTTGGTTATAAATGTACCGGAGGATAAAAATAACTGTCAAAAAATAATCGTTCTTCCCTGGTTTTCAACATTCACTGAACTACTCACTGAATATCATTTCGCCGATGATAAGGAGCCCGCAATAATTTTAACCACCGGTTGTTAACTATATATATCCCGAAGGTCTCCCGTTTTTTATGCCAATACCCAGGGGTATTTTTTTACCCTTATTCCGTCTTATAACTGGAGTACATTATTATCGCTTTTGTTCTCGTGAAGATAATATCAACTGTTTCTTAGTCCGGGTGATCCGGGAGGAATGTATATGCTATAGGAGGTGGCTTATGAAAATAGTAGGTTTTTTAGTAAGGGAGAAATTACACCATGACAAAATTTTCTCAGTATACCGGGCGATAACAGAAAAGGACAGCGTCCCATGTATTTTAAAACTCCTGGATAAAAAAGCAATCCCGAATTTTGAAATTATAAATGAAATAAAAAATGAATATGAGTTCCTCAACATGATCGATTCCGAATATGTCATAAAAGCCCTTGATTGGATTGAAGATAAGGATTACGCTGGTATTGTATTGGAAGACATAAACGGCAAACCGCTAAAAGGCGAAATAAAAAAAGGAATGTTTTCCATTGAACGGTTCATTAAATTAGCGGTTCGGATCACAAAGGGGCTGGTGGCCATTCACGATCAAAATATCATAAACAAAGACATTAATCCTACCAATATCATTTGGAACTCCAAAACTGATAGTCTGAAGCTAATTGATTTTAATATCGCTTCAAAATTCGACATGAAATTATCCTACCTCGGCAACCCGGAAAAACTACAGGGCACACTTCCTTATATTTCACCCGAACAGACAGGGCGCTTGAACCGCAGGGTGGACCAACGCACTGATTTGTATTCTCTTGGTGTAACCTTTTACGAAATGCTGACCGGTCAACTACCTTTTGATCATCGCCGCCCGATGGAATTCGTTTACTCTCACCTGGCCCGTGATCCCAAACCACCACATTTACTCAATCAACAGGTACCGGGAGTATTGTCGAAAATCCTGATGAAGCTGCTTGCCAAAGATCCCGAAAACCGTTATCAATCGGCGGGGGGACTGAAACACGACCTGGAAAAACTGGTGGGCCCGGGCCCAGTGGACTTTAAGTTAGGAGAAAAAGATTTTTCCGGCAAACTGCAAATTCCGGAGAAGCTTTACGGGCGGGAAAAAGAAATTGCACAACTGCTAAGTATATATCGAGAAGTGACCAAAGGAGCAAAAGAGATGATAATGGTGACCGGTTTTTCCGGTACCGGCAAAACCGCTCTGGTCAATGAAATACATAAGTCTATCACCAAAGACCGGGGCTATTTCATCAGTGGCAAATTCGATCAACTGCAGCGGACGGTTCCTTATTTTGCCTTTATCCAGGCCCTCAACCAATTCTGTCATTTGCTCATGACCGAGAAGCAGGAGATACTTGATCAATGGAAAGGACTTATTTTAGAAGCTATAGGGGCATTGGGAAAAGTATTAACCGATATTATTCCTCAGTTGGAACTGATTATCGGAAAGCAGGACGACGTCCCTGAATTGGGCGGTGAAGAATCTAAAAAACGTTTCCACTATGTTTTTCAACGATTCTTGCAAGCCATTTCCAGGGAAGAACATCCCCTGGTTATGTTCATCGATGACCTGCAGTGGTGCGACCTTGCCTCTCTCAATTTGTTACAGGCACTG
>Ga0210084_1000177_pt1 | contig 10920 bp, 12 predicted proteins | sample China_Galinas_Co_3_FD_184863 | JGI IMG/M metagenome (GOLD analysis project Ga0210084, IMG submission 184863) | Wetland microbial communities from San Francisco Bay, California, USA, that impact long-term carbon sequestration -... | ecosystem: Environmental > Aquatic > Marine > Wetlands ... | reverse complement strand
TTGGTGGGGAACGGGCGCGGGGGCGGGCGCGGGCGCCGAGGAGCCGCCCGAGTCCCCCGAGGTGGGGTCGAGCGCGGTCCCCTCCTGGCCGCAGTCCTTGAAGCCGTATTCCTCGGCCGCGGCCCGGGCGTCGGCCTTGGCCTGCGCCAGCTCGCCGCCGAGCGCATCGTAGGCCGCGGTGTCACCCGACTGCGCCGCCTGCTGACGCTGGGAGTCGATCGAGGCCTGCTTTCGCAGCGCCGCCGCGTAGCGACCCAGGGCGCCGTCTGGATCCTCGGGGGAGTCGAGCTGGTTGACGCTCGCCAGCAGACCGCGCGTGATCTGCTCCTCCTGGGTGGCCAACAGGGCGAGGTCCTCGCCCGCCGGACCCGCCGTGAGGCCGGCGATCGCGGCGTTGGCCTCAGCGCACCTCGGGTCGAGCTCGCTGATCACATCCGACTGCGCGGTGGCGCCCGTCGGCTCGGTTGCCGTGGTGCTGATCGTCTCGACCGCCGCTCCGTCATCGCCGCCGCATCCGGCCGCGATCGCCGCGGCGGCGGCGACGGCGACCAGCACCCTGATTCGAGCGTTCATCAAGGGCAGAGTAACGGCAGCCGCGGCCGACCCCCGCCGAAAACGGTGCCCGGGCCACTGGGAAAACTGGGGATCTAGGACTCGAACCTAGACTACGAACACCAGAAGCTCGCGTGCTGCCGATTACACCAATCCCCATCGCCTCGCCGGCGAAGCGCCGGGCCTCGAAACGATAACCACAGCGATCGAGCGCCGTCAGCCGCCGACCCCGAGATCGCCGAGGTCGGTCTCGGGGTCGCTCAGCGCCGCCGGATCGGCCAGCGGCAGCGCCGAGTCGATCATCCGGCGGGCCTCGAGGAGATCCTCGGAGCGACCGACCGAGAGGGCGGCGTCGACCCGCCCCGCGTTCAGGTACCAGGCGGAGAAGGACCCACGCTCGCGGTCACCGCGAAAGACGATCTGGTCCCACGCCTTCGCGTAGCCGACGTACTCGAGCGAGGCCCAGTCGGCGAGGTCGCTGAAGAAGTAGGGAATCACCGCGTAGGGCTCCCGGTGGCCGAGCATGCTGCGCGCGGCGTGCCGTCCCTGCTGGAGGGCGACATCCCAGTGCTCGACCCGGAGGCTGCCGCCGAAACGGTCGGCCGGGTATCTGGCGCAGTCGCCCGCGGCGAAGATCCCCTCGACCGAGGTCTCGAGCGCCGAATCGACGACGATGCCGTCATCCACCTCGAGGCCGGCCCGCTGGGCCAGCGCCACGTCCGGCCTGACCCCCGCGCCAACGACGACCGCGCCGGCCTCGATCTCGCGGCCGGCCTTGGTGAGGACGCCACTCACCCGCCCCTCGCCGAGGAAGCGGTCCAGCTCCTCGCCACCGAGGATCTCGACCCCCTTCGACTCGAGCAGGTCCTGGAAGTAGCGCCCCACCTCGTCCCCGAAGACCCGTGACAGGAGCACGTCCTCCAGCATCACGATCGTGCACGGCTTGCCGCCGGCGGTCAGCGTCGCGGCAACCTCGGCGCCGATGTAGCTACCGCCGATCAGCGCAACGTGATCGGCCCTCGCCGCGTCCTCGCGAATCGCATCGGAGTTGCCGAACGCGCGCAGGTAGTTGATCCCCTCGAGCTGCGCCCCCTCGACGCGAAGCAGGTTGACCATCGCCCCCGTCGCGATCAGCGCCTTGTCGAACGCGACCTCTCGCTTGCCCTGGAGCGTCGCGATCCGGCGCTCGGCATCGATGCCCATCACGCTCGTGCCGGTGAGCAGTTCGACGTCGTTCTCCTCATACCACGACCGGTCGTGCACGTAGTGCTCCTCTCGGGGCCCCGCGCCGCGGAGGTACTCCTTCGAAAGGGGGGGACGGTCGTGGGGCGGATCGGGCTCACGTCCGACGAGCAGAATCGAGCCCGTCGCGCCGCGCCTGCGGAGCTCGGCCGCGCACTGCGCCGAGGCGAGCCCGCCGCCCACGAGCAGGTAGTCGACTCTCTCGGCAGCGGCATCAGCCATACCGAGAAGCTAGCGACCGGGAGCTATGCGCGTCCGGGCCGGGTCGGGCGCTAGGCGGCGGAGCCGAGGTCATCGGTCCCGCCCAGGTAGCGGGTCAGCTCGGCCTCGAGCTCGGGATCGAGCACGGCGAGCACCTCGTCTCCGGGGAGCAGCTCGGTGTCGCGGTTGGGCACGAAGCCACGGCCGTCACGCAGGACCGAGATCAAGAGGCTCCCCCTCGGCATGCTGAGATCGCCGACTCGCCTGCCGACGACGGGCGAGTCGTCACCGAGCGCCATCTCGATGATCTCGAGGCCCTGCTCGGGGAAGTCGAGCAGCTGGATCAGGCCGTAGCGCGGCACCTCGTGCTCGATCAGGCGCAGAATCAGATCCGTGGCCGAGATGTAGGGCCTGATGTCGAGCAGCTCGAAGTGCTGGCGATTTCGCGGGTTGTTGCAGCGGGCGATGATCCGGTCGACGGTGTACTTCTCGCGGGCGACCTGACAGATCAGCAGGTTGTCCTCGTCGTCGCCGGTGACCGCGATCACCATCTCGGCCTCGCTGATCCCGGCCCGCTCGAGCACCCAGAGCTCCGAGGCGTCGCCGTAGAGGACCCGGTGCTCGAGCTCCTGCTCGACGACCAGGTAGCGGTCGCGGTCCTGCTCGATCAGGGTCACGTCGTGTCCCTTCTCGAGCAGCTCGCGGGTCAGGTTCCAGCCGACCTTCCCGGCTCCGATCACGAGGATCCTCATCGGGCGCGCCGGCTCGGTCAATGCTCGGCCCCGTCCGGCTGCGACTCGGGATCTCGGACCGCCTCGTCCAACATCTCGATCGCGACCCCCGTCGGGCTGATCGTCCGCACTCCCTGTAGCTCGTACCACTCCGCGCGCAGCGGATCGAGGACGCGGGCGATCACGGTCGGGATCTCGAACCGTCGACGCGCGATCTGGGAGATGACGATGTTCGTGTTGTCGCCGTTGGTGGAGGCGATGAAGACGTCGGCGCGCTCGATTCCCGCGGCGAGCAGCGCGTCCACCTCGAGTCCCTGTCCGACCGTGAAGCTGCCGCCGGACTCGACCCAGCCGCGGCCGAGCCCGGCCTCGAGCCGGACGAGCGACTCGGGGTCCTCGTCGACGCACGAGACCTCGTGGCCCGCATCGAGCATCCTGCTGGCGAGCGAAGACCCGACGCGACCGACACCGACGATGAGCACGAACACCCGTCGATCGTAGTCGCCGGGGCGCCGGTGGCGCGGGAAGGGGTCGGACCGGCGGCGGCGAGGGGCGGCCGTCGGGGCCGCCCCTCGCGCAACGGCTCGGCGATCCCGCCTACAGGGCGATGATCGGCAGCATCAGGAGGGCGACGATGTTCGCCACCTTGATCATCGGGTTGATCGCGGGGCCCGCCGTGTCCTTGTAGGGGTCACCGACGGTGTCACCGGTCACCGACGCCGCGTGGGCCTCGGAGCCCTTGCCGCCGTAGGCACCGTCCTCGATCAGCTTCTTGGCGTTGTCCCAGGCACCTCCGCCGGCGGTCATCGAGACCGCGGCGAAGAAGCCGACGACGATCACGCCGATCAGCAGGCCGCCGAGCGCCTGGGCGCTGATCAGGCCGACGACGACCGGAATCACGATCGGGATCAGCGACGGGAGCACCATCTCCCGCTGCGCCGATGCGGTCACGATCGCCACCGTGTCGCCGTAGTCGGGCTTCTCGGTGCCCTCCATGATCCCGGGGTGCTCGCGGAACTGCTTGCGCACCTGCTCGACGACCTGACCGCCGGCGCGTCCGACGGCCTCGATCGAGAGCGCCGCGAACAGGTAGACCATCATGCCGCCGATCAGCAGGCCGATCAGCACCGCCGGATCGCCGAGCGAGAAGTAACCGTCGGCACCCGACAGGGCGGCAACCCCGCCCTCGCCGGCCTCCTCGTCGAGCTCGATCTGGAAGGCCTTGAAAAGGACCAGGGCGGCGAGCACGGCGGAGCCGATCGCGTAGCCCTTGGTTACGGCCTTGGTCGTGTTGCCGACCGCATCGAGCGGATCGGTGACGTTGCGGACCTCCTCCGGCATCTCGGCCATCTCGGCGATGCCGCCGGCGTTGTCGGTGATCGGGCCGAATGCATCGAGGGCGACGATCAGCCCGGTCAGCGAGAGCTGGGCCATCACCGCGACGCCGATGCCGTAGATGCCGGCCAGCTCGTTCGCGCCGAGCACCGCCACGGCGATCAGGATCGCCGGCAGGGCGGTGGCCTGAAAGCCCTGGGCGAGCCCCTGGATGATGTTGGTCGCGTGACCCGTCTGCGACGCCTCGGAGATCGCCTTGACCGGTCGGAAGCGGGTCGAGGTGTAGTAGTCGGTTATCACGAACAGCCCGGCGGTGACGCCGATGCCGATCAGCGCACAGACCCAGAGGCCGGTCACCGAGGCGTCGGCCAGGGCGCTGCCGGGATCGAGCACGCCGAGGTCGAGCGGGTCGGACATGAGCCAGTTCGTGACCGGGTAGAAGGCCGCGGCGCTGATCAGGCCGCTGACGATCAGGCCCTTGTAGAGGGCGCCCTCGACGTTGTCGGTGCTGGTTCGCACGCTGAGTGCGCCGACGATCGAGGCGAGGATCGCGACGCCGCCGATCACCAGCGGGAACAGGGCAACCTCCCGCGATACCTCGAGGTCGAAGCTCAGCAGGCCGAGCAGCATCACCGCGACCGCGGTGACCGCGTAGGTCTCGAACAGGTCCGCGGCCATGCCGGCGCAGTCGCCGACGTTGTCGCCGACGTTGTCGGCGATCACGGCCGGGTTGCGCGGGTCATCCTCGGGGATGCCGGCCTCGACCTTGCCGACCAGGTCGGCGCCGACGTCGGCGGCCTTGGTGAAGATACCGCCGCCGAGTCGCGCGAAGACGCTGATCAGCGAGCCGCCGAAGCCGAGCCCGATCAGGGCGTCAACGGCCTCCTTGTCGGTCTGGTCGGTGAGCACGAGAATGCCGAAGTAGCCGGCGACGCCGAGCAGCGCCAGGCCGACGACGAGCAGCCCGGTCACCGAGCCGCCCTTGAAGGCGACATCGAGGCCGGGCCCGACGCCGCCGCGGGACGCCTCGGCCACCCGCGCGTTGGCGCGGACCGAGACGTTCATCCCGATGAAGCCGGCCGCGCCCGAGAGAACGCCGCCGATCACGAAGCCGATACCCGTCTCGATGTTCTGTAGGAAGGTGATCGCGATCGCGAGCGGGACGGCCACCGCGGCGATGATCGTGTACTGGCGCTTGAGATAGGCCTGGGCGCCCTCCTGGACGGCCCCGGAGATCTCCTGCATTCGATCGTTCCCCGGGGACTTCGCCAGCAGGGCCTGCGTGACGAGCAGTCCGTAGAGAACGCCGGCGCCGGCGCAGACGAGCGCGATCAGGACGCCATAATCGGTCAGGAACTCAGTCAAGGTCGTTTCCCTCCGTAGTGTGGGTGATCAAGGCAAGGCCGCCCCGGAAAACGGGATGGGGCGGCCACGAGCGGTGCGCAGTGTAGACGGATCCGGGGTGGGTATGCGGATCTGATCGGAGCGGGCCGGCGGCTGCGCTCAGCTACCGGGAGTCCAGAGCTTCGACGGCCGCTGCCCGGCGGGCGGCGCAGCGCCCTCCCCCGCCGGGGCCTCGCCCTTGCTGCCGGGCGGCGGGCCGGCGTCGCCGCCGGCCTGATCGGCGTACATCACCTGGATCTGGGAAAGCGCGTTGCGCACCTCGCGCTGTGGCTCTGGCTCGAGCAGCTCGACCAGCGCCCGCACCGCTTCGATTCCGACGCGCGCCTGCTCGAGGTCCCGCTCGTCCTGTTTCGCGATCCGGCGCGCCGAGAGGTTGAGGATGCTGACCGTGCTCTGGGTGACGACATCCTGGACGCGCACCTTGCGCATCTCCTCCTCCATCTGCCTCAGCATCTCCTCCTGCTCGGCAGTCATCTCCTGCTCAGGCTGCGGTTCGGCCTCGGGGCCAGACTGTTCGTCGCTCATCGACCCCAGCCTACAGGGAGCCGGCGATCAGCGACCGGGCTGCTGGCCGACCTGCGCGGGTGCGTAGGTGCGCTCGGTGTCGGCGACCGCCGAGCGGTAGATCTCCTCGATGCTGAGGCCTTCCGCCAGGCCCCGGCGGGCCCGCTGCGCGCCGTTCGGCCCCTCGACCTCGGCGTCGATCCCCAGCGCTTCGCAGGCCGGCGCGGTCCACTCCAACAGCCGCTCGACCGCCGCGGTGGCCTCGATCTCACGACGCGATGCGAAATCGATCAGTCTGCCGTCCATCCCGTAGCGGATCGCCCGCCAGAGGTTCTCCTCGACCTCACGGGCACGGAGCGGCGCGGCCAAGAGGCCGTCGTCGTAGTCGAGCGCAGCCTGGGCGGTACAGGCCATCATCAGGCCCGCGAGCCGGAACGACTCCTCGCCGCGGCTCTGGGCGTCGCAGATCCGGATCTCGACCGTGCCGAACAGATGATGGGGCCGCACGCTCCACCAGAGCTGCGTCGACTCGACGATCGAGTTGGTCGCCTCGAGCAGTCCGACGAAATCGGCGTAGTCGACCCAGGCGCCGAACGGGTCATGGATCCCGCAGCGGGGGAAGGTCCGGGTGAAGATCTGCGTCCGCATCGACTGCAGACCGCTGTCCCGGCCGTCGAGGAAGGGCGAGTTCGCGGACACCGCCAGCAGCGTCGGCAGCACCCCGCGCAGGTGGTCGCAGACCGCGATCGCCCGATCGGCGCCGCGGATGCCGACGTGAACGTGCAGGCTCCAGGTCTGGTTGCGCTGGGCGACGTAGCCGAGGTCAGCCCGCAGCCGCTGGTAGTGCGGCGTGTCGATGATCTCCTGGTCTAGGTAGCTGGCCCACGGGTGAGTTCCCATCGCGGCCAGCGCCAGGTCGCGCTGCGAGGCGAGCGCGAACAGCCGGCGTCGCACTTCCTGCTGTTGGACGATCGCCTCGGAGAACGTCTCGGCCCGGCCCGAGCGGATCTCAATCTCGGTGTCAATCAGCTCGCCGCGGGCCGATTCGGCGAGCAGCTCATCCTCGGCGCAGGCCGCGATCACCTCGTCGAAGCGGTGGGCGAGGTCGAGTGTCTGGGGGTCGAGCAGCGCGAACTCCTCCTCGATCGCCACCGTGAAGTCCTTCGAGCCTTCGAAGCGCTCCCGGGCCCCGACCAGGTCGAGGCCCTCGTCCCGGGCCATGGTCATCGCAGATCCTCAGGTCAGATAGAAGTAGAGCGCGTACAGCAGGTCGACGGCAGGGCTCGAGGTGTGGACCGTGACCTCGGGCGGCATCTCCAGGAGCCTGTCCGAGTAGTTGAAGATGATCGTCACTCCCGCCTCGACCAGCCGGTCGGCGACATCCTGCGCCGCGTCGGGCGGAACGGCGAGGACCCCGACGACGATCTCCTCGTCGGCGACGACCTTGTCGAGGTCGTCGATCGCCCGAACCTCGACCCCGCCAAACTCCTTGCCGACCAGCTTCGGGGAGCTATCGAAGATCGAGACTATCCGGAAGCCATGGTCGGCGAAGATGTCGGAGGAGGCGATCGCCTGGCCGAGGTTGCCGGCCCCGAAGAGGGCGATGTTGTGCTGGCCGGAGGTGCGCAGGATCTTGCGGATCTCCGCGACCAGCGAGTCGATCTGGTAGCCGACGCCTCGCTTCCCGAACTTGCCGAAGCCCGACAGGTCGCGACGGATCTGGGTCGAGTTGATGTGCGTCCACGAGGCCAGCTCCTGGGAGGAGATCGTCTCCTTGTCCATCTTCCGCGCCTGGATCAGGACCTGCAGGTACCGCGAGAGCCGCGCGGCGACGCCCAACGACAGCCGGACCGGCGCGCCGTCGCCGTCGAGCTCGTCGATCGCGACGGCGTCACCCTGTTCGGCCCCGGCGGCAGGGCTGTTGGCACCGAAGCGCTCGCTCATGCCCCAAAGGTAGCGAGCCGCGCGCGGACGGCGTCGAGATCGACCAGCAGCTCACTGATCCGCTCGCCGTCGATCTCGACCACGGGGATACGCTCGAGCAGGTCGCGATGCAGGTCCTCGTCCGCCTCGATGTCGACCTCGGCGAGCTCGAACCGGAACCCCTCGCCACGCAGGCGGAGCAGCCCGAGACGGGCCTCCTCGCAGAGATGGCAGCCGTCGCGTCCGTAGAGCCTGAGCTCTGGGGAGCCGCTCATCGGGCGATCGGATCGAGCTCGAGGTAGTCCGGAAAGGGCAGCACGGGAAGGTACTCGGCGGCGGCCCCGATCATCGCCGCGTTGTCGGTGCAGAGCTCCGGCTCGACCAGCTTCAGGCGAACGCCCCGCTCCTCGCAGAGCCGCCCCGCCCGCGCCCGCAGCGAGGTGTTGGCCGCGACGCCGCCGCCGAGCGCGACCGCCTCCCAGCTCCCGGCGTCGAGCGCCCGGGCGAGCTTGCTGACCAGCTGATCGACGACCGCCTCCTGAAAGCTCGCAGCCAGATCAGCGCGGCTCGCGGCGAGCGCCTGGTCCGAGAGATCGCGAACCACGTAGGCGAGCGCGGTCTTGAGGCCGCTGAAGCTGAAATCGAGCCGCGGGTCGCGGCTCATCGCCACAGGGAAGTCGAAGGCCGAGGGGTCGCCGTCGGCGGCGCACCGCTGGATCGCCGGGCCGCCCGGATAGCCCAGCCCGAGCAGGCGGGCGGCCTTGTCGAGCGCCTCGCCGGCGGCATCGTCCAGGGTCTGGCCCAGCAACTCGTAGCGGTCACGGTCCTCGACCCCGGCGAGCAGGGTGTGGCCGCCGCTCGCGATCAGCGCCAGGAACGGAGGCCGCAGAGGCTCCGGCTCGAGGTAGGCCGCGGCGACGTGACCGAGCAGGTGATCGACCGGGATCAACGGCTTGCCGGCGGCCGCGGCCAGGGCCTTTGCGGTGCTGACGCCGACCAGGAGGGCGCCGATCAAGCCGGGCCTGGTGGTAACCGCGATCGCGTCGACGTCGTCGAGGGTCGTGTCGGCCTCAGCCAAAGCGGCGTCGACGACGGGGTTGATCAACTCGACGTGATGCCGCGAAGCGACCTCGGGCACGACGCCGCCGTATCGCTCATGGGCCGCAGCCTGTGAGGAGATCACGTTGCTGAGAACGGTCGAGCCGGCGGTCACGGCGGCGCAGGTGTCGTCGCAGGACGTATCGAGCGCCAGGATCATCCGTCGGGCTCGCCGAGCCACATGATCAGGGCGTCCTCGTTGTTGTCGTGGTAGTAGCGCACGCGGCGGCCCGCGGGCCGGAATCCGAGCCGCTCGTACATCCTGATCGCAGCGATGTTCGACACGCGGACCTCGAGCGTGTAGCGCTGCTCGCGGCCCGCCCGCTCCCGCATCGCCTCGATCAGCCTCACGGCGATGCCGCGACGGCGCTCCTCGGCGTCGACGGCAACGTTCATCAGATGCCAGATATCGGCGTACCGCGAGCAGACCAGGTAGCCGATCAGTCCCGACTCGGTCTCGGCGGCCAGGCAGATCCCGGACGGCTTCGAGAGCTCGAGCACGAACATCGCCAGCGACCACGGTGCCGGGAATGAGCGCCGCTCGATCGCCAGCACCGCGGGGAGGTCCGCGTAGGTGAGCCGCCGGATGGCGACGCCTGCGGCCAGCGGTTCGCCGGTGAGGATCGCATTCTCGCTAGCGGCCGTCTCGCTCACGCCATCGCTCCGCATCGGGTCTTCGCAGGTACAGGGGCTTCACGTCCTCGGGCGCTCCCGCCTCGATCGCCTCTGACGCGGCGTAGACGTGGCGGGCCGAAAGCCTGTGGGCCGGATGCTCATCGGGGAGAACCTCGATCCCAACCGCCTCCAACTCGCCCCTGAACCTTACCGCGCCGTCGCCGGCCGCAAGCGGGACAGCGAGGCCGTCGAACGCGCCCGCGAACGAGTCCGGCCGGGCCACCGTCGGCGGCCCCGCCGCCGCATCACCGGGGCGCATGATCGCAGCGAAGACCTGATCCCGACGCGCATCGATCACCGCCAGCCGCGCCCGCCCGTCCGCCGCCGGGATCCCGACGGCGAGCGCGGCGGTGGTCTCGACCGGCGCGAGCGGCAGCGGCAGCGCCTGCGCGAGCGCCCGCGCGGTCGCGACACCGATCCGGATCCCGGTGAACGATCCGGGCCCGACCCCGACCGCGATCCTGCCGACCCGCTCCCAACCACCGCCCTCGATCACCGCCTCGTGCGCGGCCGCGAGCAGCGCCGGCCCGTGTCGGGGGCGGCCGTCGGGACCGGGCCCGACCCGGCGCTCGGCGACCAGCTCGCCGCCGGCCCCGAGACCCGCGATCGTGTCAGGCGTCGCCGTATCGATCACCAGCGTCATCGTTGTCGTCCCGGCGGTCAAGCGTCGATCGCGATCTCGCGCCGGTCGCCGCCCGCGTGCTCGATCCGAACGGTCGCCGCAACCGGGCCGATCTCGGCAGCACCGACCTCTGGCCACTCGACGAAGGCAACCGAGTCGGGGGTCAGGTAGTCGTCGAGCAGGCCGGGTTCCTCGTGCTCGAGCGAGCCAAGCCGGTAGAGGTCGAGATGGGAGACGGGCACGGGCCCCGCGTACCGCTGCCCGATCGTGAACGTGGGCGAGGTGACCGGGTCGGTGACGCCGAGCGCTCGGCACGCGCCCCGCACGAACGTCGTCTTGCCGGTGCCCAGCTCGCCGGCCACGAGCACCACGTCGCCGGGCCGCAGACGCTCGGCGAGCTGCGCGGCCAGGCGCTCGGTCTGATCGGGGGAGCCGGTTTGATGGCGGGCGGTGTCACTCATCGCTGCGAGCCCTGCGAGACCTGAGAACCACCGAGCGCGCTAAGCACCGAACAGGTCGAGTTGGTCTGTCGTCGGCTCGGCCGCGGGCGTCGAGCTCGCGGCCGGCGGCCCGTCTCCGTCCCCGTCGCGCTTCTCGCCCTCGGCTGCGATCGGGGCCGGCTCGGCCAGCAGC
>Ga0210084_1000176_pt1 | contig 10934 bp, 4 predicted proteins | sample China_Galinas_Co_3_FD_184863 | JGI IMG/M metagenome (GOLD analysis project Ga0210084, IMG submission 184863) | Wetland microbial communities from San Francisco Bay, California, USA, that impact long-term carbon sequestration -... | ecosystem: Environmental > Aquatic > Marine > Wetlands ... | reverse complement strand
CCGGGATTAAAATAAAGAACATACTGGGCTTTGATTTCCTCCCTGATCTCTTCGTATACTTTTTTCGTTTTATTGATATTGGCCAAAGGGAAAAGCATACCGCCGGATAAGGAACAAATTTCTTCCAGGACTTGATTACCGCCTACTTCCCGGTTATCGATGGCATAAATCACCACCGGGGATTTCTTGACCTTCTTTAACAAAGAAAAACGATCGATGTAAGAACTGTTGTCTTCACCATCGGAAAAGACAACCATGAAGTTCCAGCCCGGGGTTTTACTCATTAAATTGAGACTATAAGCAATGGCATCGTACAGCGAGGTTCCTCCCATTACCGGGGCTCGCAGGTCCAGGCGCTCGATCAACTCGTCCATACTGCTGGTAAACCCCATATGATCGAATACCCGGTGGTTGAAAAAAACAAAGGTCCCCTTATCGTTTCCGCTGATTAATTGCTCGGTAAAATCCTGGGAAGCCAGTAAAACATCATGAATTTTATCCCGCATGGAATAACTGATATCAACCACCTGGACCATGTTAAACCGTTCAGTGCCTTTGGTGCTGAGGTGAGAGACCGCCATGGTTTTATCGTCGGTAACCAGGAGAAAGTCCTCTTTTTTCAGTCCCCGCACATAGTTACCCTTTTTATCTTTTATCACTACAGGCACCAATACCTGTTGGACTTCCACTTGATGAGATTGATACACCTGGTAAGATTTGAGTTGGGCATCAGCCAGGACGTTTAATTTTTCACCCCGTACCACCGCCTTAAGGGTGTGATTTTGTCCCTCGATGCCGAAGGAATGAGTAAAGACAAAAGGGGGTGCGGTCAATTCCCTCACCAACCGGCCATCCAGGTAAACCTCGATCACCCGGACATCTTCGTTATCGATGTTTTTTAGTTTAAGTTTTACTTTACGGTCCCCTGTCCACAGGTCGTCTTCTTTTGGAGATAGGAAAACCACCCCGGGCTTTTGCGCCTGCTGAGCGCGGACAACGGTTAAAGAAAAATTAAACATAAACGTTAATAACAGGAAAATAACGACTGAAATACCTGTAATGCTGCCTCCGGCGGCCACGGGGGAGGCGCATGGAGCATGGCGCTTTGCGCACAGCGTGAATCGCGTTTTCGCTTTGCGCACTGCGCTCTGCGCTTTGCGAATTCCCCTGGACCCCGCAAAACTTTTCATTAGTTTTTCTTTGATCATTTTAACCTCAATATTCCTAGTTTTCTCATTGTATTGTATATTCGATTTAAATAGAGATAATTGAATACACTGTACATGTAATAGGTTCGATGGTAATCAATCCTGGAACCGCGAAAAAAAAGGTCCGCCGCCGTAAGAAGATACCGGTAGGCCATACATCCCATAAGCCGCGGCGGCATTTGCTCCAGATAGGAAAGATAGGCGATTTTTACTTTCAGTTCATCGATCATTTCCGCGGAGGTCCACCGGGAAGCAAAAAGCTGGGCTAAAGGCACGGGGAAAAGAGAATACCGGTAAGGCTTGAGTGTGCCAAAGGTATAATAGTATATAGACCCCAATCGGTTCATCTCTTCCCGGATTGCCCGGTACAGTGCGGGCTCTCTAAAAGTTTCCAATTGCTGCTTTTGTGAGAATTCCGCCAATGCCGTCCCCTTGTTAAAAAGACCTTCTCCCAACCGCAGCAGTTGGCTGAAATACAGCAAGGCATCGGAAGATTTTCCTTTTGAGCCGGGGTTTCCCAATTTCTCTATTATCCTTCGGTATCGATACCCGGCAGTCATTCTCATCAATTCATCTTTCAGGGTCTCCCGGAGACCGGGATTTTCCCGGGATTTTTCCAGTAATTCTTCTGCAAATTTTACCAAAAGCCCGGTATATTCCTGGGCCCGGTTAATCAAGGGATAAGGGAAAATGTCCAGGATATTGGCAATAATCGGTACACCCTGGACCGGCTGATACCCGATGGCTTTGCCAAATATATGCTCGCTGTAAGGAAACGCCAGTGTAATATTTAAACGGGATAATCCCCCCTCCAGGTGATACCCGGCCACCAAACGCCGTCTCTGGGAAACAGCACTGTGGTTCCAGGGATTGGTTCCTCCATAGGGGGAAAAATCATGGTGCCACGTCAGGTTGGGATTGAGAAATACCGGTAATTTTGAATTTTTTATGGTCACGGCGTAAATAGCGGTTAAAAGAAAGTTCTTAAGTTCCTGTAGTAAACAGTCTTGTTTTATCTCTTGAATAATGGCGTTGATTCGGACCTGCGGGGCCTGCTTTGCTTTTTTTGCCAGCAGCCGGTTCACGTTCTTAAACAGTTTGGAGGTAGAGTAAGTTTCCGGTAACGGCTCCCGGACAAAGGTGACATTTCTCCTTGAAAAGGGGTTGACATTACTTCTTATTTTTTTTAACCTTTCCTCTTCGATCTCTTCAGGCAGAGGAAGTTGTCGAAACGCTTCAAACAATTGTTTGCCCATTTCTTTATAACTTTGGGACGAGGTGGGCGAACCGAAATAATCCAGCAAGCGGTTGATTTTAACCAAAAGAGACAACCTGGTGGTCGATTGCTTTTCAAACATGATTAATATATGTTTCTTTAATACCGATGAAGTTTCCAATCGATAGGTCTGATTGTGAACCACCACCTCCGGGTCAGCCGGCAACAGGAAGTCCCAAAATGATCGGTCCGTTTCGGAAGGGGTCAAATCAATTCCCAGGTGTCGGGCCAGGAACCGGAAAATATTGTCATATAATGATTCTTCGGATAAAGGTATTTTAAGCAATTCTTTAACCAGCCGGTCGTATTGATCGTGGTCCGGTGCGTACTTTGCCTTCCGGGCCAGCAGTTCCAGCAGAGATTGAAAAACAGCAGCAACGGTATCTTTTCCTTTCACGTTTTTAAAGGACTTTGCCCAGGAAAACAGTTCCAGGACCGTTTGGGGGTCCTTGATAGGAATTTTCTCAATAAAATCCACCAGCACATTGTATTCGAGATAATTTTCATAAAGAACCCGGATTACTTCCGGGGTTAGAATTTCCGGGCGAAGGAAAAATTTACAATAAATAGGGATGAAGCGTTTTAAACTGTCCTTTTTCTTTGACGTTTTGAGTAAATACTTCAATAATTCAAAACCGCTGCTTTTATTTCCTTTGCCGGTTTTTTTTGTTTCTTTTATACCCATGGCTTCTGCCCAGGCATCGATACCCCCGGGAAACTCAATTTCTCCATCCCGGGTCTTCAGGGCATAAACCAGGATAAAAAAACCAAAATCTCTTAACCCGGGTATATCCAATCCTCTTATTTTTTCTTTTTTGTCCAGTTGCACCAGGTGGTAAATTTCCCGGAATTTTTGTTCATTGAAATTACACCAGACCTTTTTTTGGGTATCTTCCGGGAGAAAAAAAGTAAAGATATAGAAATAATTTAACTTTCCCCCATCTTTAACAGCCAATTGTTCCAGGAATTCAAACGGGCGGTGGAGATAATCGCTTCCCGTCAATTGATTCCAGAAAGGGGCTGCTTTGGGATGGGGGGCGCCGGGCAGAACCAATTGACCGTTTTTTACTCGCAGCGCATGGGACAGCACAAACATTCCGCACAACAATCGATCATCGTTATAAATCTTTTTCCATGCATTTAGATTTGGTCTCAACCGGTTAATATAATCGATTTCCCGGTCTGAGAGCCGGTAAAGTAATCCCACCAATAACAGGAAACGTTTATCCCGGGTCAGAATTTCCGCAAACGAATCAGGGGTTAATTCCAGTCCGGTTATTTCCCGCAAAAAATCAAACGTCCAGGGAATACCGGCCTGGAAATCTTTTAATTGGAGATCAAACCGGTGCGTTTTGTTTAGAACTCTTTCCAAACCCCAGGTATTGATCCCCAATATTTGGTAGTAATGATTGGCTTCATAATGGGGAGGCGAGTAGGATTCAACCAAACGGTACCGATGGTTTGCATCTTTTTTAAGTAACAGCCCCATTTGTTTAAAGACAAACTTAGCCACGGCGGATTCTTGCGGGTGTTTTAAATCCAGGGAGATTTTTCCCGAAGGGTCCCCGGCAATTTTATCGATTAGATATTCTTTTAATATACGATGCCGGAAAATAACCCTTTCTATCCTGTATTTTAGCGTCATTTTCCGGATATTGGTATACAACTGGCGGGCCCTTTTATAATCTTCGTATTTGTATCTGAAGGCACGTGACTCCAACAAAGCCACTTTCAGTATTTCTTCGAAAGCCGGCATTTGTTCAAACAAAAGGGTTTCGGTCAAATGGTAAATAATATCTTCTTCCGTGGCGGAAAAGGATTGCATATAAGAAACAAAGTTGGTAATGCTGCCCGGCAGTTTTACAGTTGATCCCGGCATAAGAGACACCGGGAGTATTAAAAGAACCGACATCCCCACGCCGGCGATGGACTTAAACATTTTCACCGCAATAACTCCTTGTATAAGTAATATATTATCTTCAAAGGAGTAAGGCAACAGCGATGCCAAAAAAAATAAATAGAAGTGTCCTAAAATTGGGACATTGACAATTGACAATTATCAATGAAGGAAAACTGGAAGCCAGACCATAACTATAGTATAATAGAGAATCGATATGTACCATATTAAAACCTTGGAGGTCAATATGAAAGAAAAAAAGGTTAAAACAGTGCGCACTCCTATCTATCGCGATGCGGCTTTCTTCCTGGAAGCGGAAGAAACAATGAAAAAGGCGTTTAAAGATGAGAAAGATAATCCCAGGTCACCGGGGATTTATATCTATTCCAGGTACCGCAATCCTACCGTTGTGGCTGCTGAAGACCAAATCATGCAGTTGGAAGGAGCCAAATGGGCACTGCTGACCCAATCGGGCATGTCTGCCATCGATGTTGCCCTGTCGATTTTTCATAAAGCAGATGAAACCGGGACATGGCTTTTCTTCAGCGAAATCTACGGGGGGACCAACTCTTTTATCGACCGGGTACTGAAATTCCGCCGCGGGATTAATATTAAGCATTTTTATCCCGGCGGCGATCAATACGATTTGAATCAATTAGAGAAATTATTAGCAGAGGAAAAACCCGGATTGGTTTACTTTGAAGGGATATCCAATCCCATGCTGGTGGTATCCGACTGTGAGTCTATTATTACCATGGCTAAACAGTCGGGTGCCGTAGTGATTGTAGACAATACCTTTTCTACGCCGTATCTCTGGCATCCGCTTGAAATCGGGGCGGATATTGTGGTGCACAGCGCCACCAAATACTTATCCGGTCACAACAACATAACTGCCGGTGTGCTCTGCGGCAGTGATGCGCAAATGGAAAAAGATGCCATCGAATATCGAAAATATGTTGGACATATGCTCTCAGCGGATGAGGCCTATCGCCTGGGCACCCAGCTCAGGACATTCGAGCTGCGTGTTGAGAGACACTGTGAAAATGCCGCCAGGTTGGCAAAGGTCCTGGCTGCGCATAAAAAAATTGCCAAAGTACTTTACCCGGGTTTGGAATCCCATCCTACCCATGCCCAAGCAAAAAAATTATTCAAAGAAAAAGGATTTGGCGCCATGATTACCTTTGATATCAAAGGAGATACCCCGGAAAAACAAGGTGAAGCAGCCCGGCGATTTATATCTGCTGTCAGTGACCGCATCCCTTTAGTGCCCACTTTAGGTGATGCCGGGACCACGATACTTCATGTAGAATCCGTTTGGGGCGAAAAGTATCCTTTGCCCGGGATGATTCGTCTCTCCGTTGGCATTGAAAAATACCGGGACCTGGAAGCTGCTGTTCTCAATGGGTTAAATCAGATAAACATTTAAACAAAAGTTTTTGTGGGGGTCCAGGGGGCAGTTTTTTCAAAAAGCGCCCCCCTGGCCGCCGGAGGCATAAATTTGATAATGTTTGAATAATTCCCAAAATCTGGTAAAATAAAAAGGTTATGAACAAAAAGATTACTTTTCCAGGGTGGTTGTTTATTTTTATTTTTGTTCTTGCCAATTACCCGGTTGTTTCCCTGTCGCAGGCAGACCCGGTAAAATCCCCGGGTTCTTTCCTGCACCATGTGTGGACCAACGATAATGGCCTGCCCATAAATACGGTAGTGAGCATTACCCAAACACCGGACGGTTATCTCTGGTTAGGAACCGAGGCAGGGCTGGCCCGGTTTGACGGCATCAAATTCGAGGTTTTTAGCCATGAAAACACACCGGCCTTTTCCAGCAGCCTGATCACTTACTTAATGGTTGACCGCGGCGGGACCCTTTGGATCGTTACCCAATTTGGGGGAATTGTCCGCTGCCAAAACAGGCGATTTGAAGCCTTTGCTAAAAATTCTCCTTTGTTAAGTACTGAAACCTGGTGTATGATGGAATCCACTGACAGCTCCCTTTGGATCGGCACCAGAAAAGGACTTTGTCGTTTCAACAGGACTGCACTATCGAAAATTATTTTACCGGAGAGTCTCTCCTCCCATGTAGTCAGGACCATTGTCGAGGATAGAAACGGACGAATATGGGTAGGAACTCATGATGGCCTGGTGCTGATTAAAAAAAGGGGTACCCATTTTGAAACCGAACATATCGGTCTAAAAGGGATAGAAATCTTTACCCTGTTCGAAGATCGAAAAGGGGCGCTGTGGATAGGAACACAAGAAAACGGATTATTCAGATATTGGGGAGAGCAAATGCGCCCCTTTACCGCCAACCACGGCCTCACCGATAATACCATCAGGGCCCTGTACGAAGATCGTTTCGGCAATTTATGGATAGGGACCAACAGCGGTGGTATAAATATCTTACCCGCGGATTTCGAAACGAATGGTAGTAAAACAGGATACGTTCCTATCTTTGCTTTCCCTAAACCGGAAGAATTCACCAGCCGTGTTATTACCAGTTTTTACGAAGACCGTGAAGGTACTTTGTGGATAGGAACAAATGGCGGTGGACTTTACAACCTCAGGGAATCGAAAATCACCACATACACCAATAAAAACGGTCTCTCCTTTAATAATGTTTATGGTGTTTTCCAGGATAGCAGCGGCAGGGTATGGGTAGGCACCAAGGGATACGGTGCCAATTATTTCGATTTTAAAGATAATCGATTCCATACGTTGACCACCCGTGACGGTTTATCCTCGGATTCCGTGGTTTCATTTGCCCAGGACCTTACCGGCGCCCTTTGGTTTGGCACCCTGGGAGGTGGAATCAACCGTTATAGAGATGGAAATATCACAGTCTTTGACCAGCGCCACGGACTTTCCAGTAAACTATCCAGGGCCGTTTATGTTGACCCGGAGGGCAATATATGGGCAGCCACCATTAAAGGTACAATTTACCGGTTTGTAGACAACCGGTTCATATTAGCCCTCGATGTGAAATTCAGGGTAAATACACTGTATAAAGATTCCGAAGGAAACTTCTGGGCAGGAACTTTAGGCAATGGACTGCTGCGGCTGGATGTGGAAAAAGGTACATTTGCAGTGTTCAACGAAAAAAAAGGATTGTCCAATAACGTCGTATCTTGTATCCATAGGGATGCAAAAGGAATACTATGGATTGGTACTCTTAACGGACTTAATCGCTTCCAGGATGGAGATTTTACCGCTTTATCCCAAAAACACGGCCTGCCGGATGATACGGTATATTGGATACTGGAAGACCATAAACATGACTTTTGGATCAGTTCTAACCGGGGTATTTACTGTATAAGCTGCCAGGAGATCAATGACTTTTTCAAAGGAAAGATCGATACATTGAAACCCTCAGTATATGGAAAAGAGGCCGGGATGCGCAGTGTAGAGTGCAATGGCGGCAATCACCCCGGCGGATGGAAAACCCATAACGGCAAACTCTGGTTCCCCACCACTAATGGGGTGTCGGTCATTGACCCGGTAAATATAGGTATCAATAAGGTCCCCCCACCGGTGATCATCGAAAAAATTGTCATCTCCGGGAAAGACTATCCAATGGCTCAACCAATAACGGTATCTCCCGGCAAGAATCATCTAGAGGTCCACTACACGGCCCTCAGTTTTATTGTCCCTGAAAAAATCCAATTTAAATATAAAATGGAAGGGTATGAAAAAAAATGGGTGGATGCGGGTGTGAACCGTTCCGCTTATTACAACGATCTGCCCCCCGGAGAATATCGTTTCCTGGTGATTGCCTGCAACAGCGACGGCGTATGGAACGATACCGGCGCTTCCGTCCGGTTCCAATTAAAAGCGAGTTTCTATCAAACGCCGCTCTTTATCATTCTCCTGGCGGTAATACTGGTTTCAACCCTGCTCCTCTATTGTTACTTTAAAAGATGTAAGCTGCTTCAACAATTCACACTGAAACGGAAAACCATGAATTCATCGGCAGCACCGGAGTCGGGAGAAGACAAAAAGTGTATCCAAAAGCTTTTTTACCTGGTGGAAGAAGAAAAAGTCTATAAAGACCCTAATCTTACCATAAAACTCCTGGCCTCAAAGCTGCTGATCAGTCCCCGGAGTCTTTCCCGGATTATAAACAATCAATTGAACACCAATTTCTATGAATTTATCAATGAATATCGAATAAAAGAAGCGCAGCAGATGTTATCGGCGCAGGCAGACCATCAAGAATCAATTCTTGAAATCGCTTATGAGGTCGGTTATAACTCCAAGAGTGCCTTTAACCGGTCATTTAAAAATTTCACCGGCATGACGCCCTCTGAATTTAGAAAAAGTCCGGAGAATTCCCATTCATAATTTATAGTTTATAATTTTTCATTTATAATTTGAATTCTCAGACCGCCTCCCAGGTGTCATTTTGTACAAGACGTATCAAATCGCGATTCAGTGCAGTCTCGATATCTACATCAATACTTATTCTTGCCGAAATTTTGTACTACTTCGTGAAAAAGGACGAAAAAAAGTCCGAAATCTAATATTCTTAAATTGTTAAATGCCAATATTTAACAATTTAAAACAGCCTGGAAGTTTTAAAAGATGATGAAAAAAATGAACAGGTTGATCGATATCGCGATGTTAGCTGTCCTTTGCAGAGTCGAAATAAATATAGTACAGGGAACAACTTTGAAATATAAAATGCCCGGGGAGCTTTCTTAGAGACTCCCCGGGTTTTTTCTTCTCCACCTTAACCTCCATCTCGCTAAAAATAGAATTTCCCATACATTATCAAAAATATATATTGCAATACTGTTTCATTTCATTTAAAATACTGGCATGACGGAAGATAAAATAAATAACGCCAGTGTGGGAACAGAAGACACAGAAAAACACAATGTGCCACCCCCGGGAACCGACCCAAAATCATGGGGGCGGTTTCAATTGGTAGAACTCCTGGGGACCGGTGGTATGGGCGATGTCTATAAAGCCTATGACCCTAACCTGGGACGCTACATCGCCTTGAAAATACTTCGCCATGAAGAACCGGAAACACTAAACCGGTTCCTGAGGGAAGCCCGGGCCCAGGCAAAAGTAGAGCACCCTCATATCTGCAAGATTTATGAATCCGGCGAGTGCAATGGGCATCCCTATATCGCGATGCAGTATATCGAAGGGAAAAACCTGAAAGAATTGGACCGGGATTTGACCCTGGAAGAAAAATTAGGAATTATAAAAGAGGTGGCCCTGGGTCTGCACGCAGCCCATCGAAAAGGACTGATTCACCGGGATGTCAAACCCACCAATATAATGGTGAGCCAAACAGATGAAGGTAGTTGGAAACCCTTTATAATGGACTTTGGTATTGCCAGGGAACAGGAAGCTTCCGGGCTTACCTCTACAGGTATGGTGGTGGGCACACCGTTTTACATGTCTCCCGAACATGCCAGGGGAAAAGTGGCCAACCTGGACCGCCGCAGCGATATCTACAGCCTGGGCATAACATTGTATGAACTACTCACCGGGATTGTGCCCTTTCAAGGAGATACACCGGTAGAAGTACTAATAAAAGTTATGGACAAAGACCCCCAGCCGGTTCGTAAAATTAATCCCCGGGTCCCGGTGGACATCGAGACCATTGTGATGAAATGCCTGGAAAAAGACCCCAACCGGCGGTACAGCTCCACCAAAGAACTGGCCGACGACATCCGGCGCTACCTGGACGGAGACCCCATCATGGCCAGACCCGCTACCCTCACCTACCGCCTCAAGCGGAAATTAGCCAAGCACAAATGGCCCTCTATACTGGTGGGAAGCGCTTCCCTGGTAATAATCGTTTTAATCGGCCTGTGGCTCCATACCCAATGGACCGCCTCGCAGCGCGCCATGATCGCTCAACAATTGGGCCAGGAAGTGGAAAAAATCGAAAGTACTATCCGCTATGCCCATCTATTACCGCTTCACAATATATCCCGGGAAAAAACCATCATCCGGGAACGAATCAAAGCGATCGAAGAAAAAATGAAAAAAGTGGGGAAAGTGGCCCTTGGTCCCGGACACTACGCAATGGGACGGGGCTTTATCGCCCTGCAAGAATACGCTAACGCCAGGAAACACCTGGAACAAGCCTGGGCTGGGGGTTATCAAACCCCTGAAGTGGCTTATGAACTGGGACTGGCCATGGGTGAGTTGTATCTCAAAGAAAGCGAAATCGCCAACAGGATCGATAATAAGGAACTGCGAGAGGCCCGTAAAAAAGAAATAGAAGAAATCTTTCGGGAACCGGCCGTTAAATTCTTACTACAAGCCGGAACAATTCGCGATAAAACACAAGATTACATCGTTGCCCTCATTTCTTTTTATGAAAAAAAATACCAAAAAGCCCTGATTACATTACAAACCGCCATGAAAACAGCTCAAGAAGGAACACCATGGCTATATGAGGCTTATCTGTTGGAAGGAAACATCTTTTTAGCTATCCTGGGGGAAAATCCCAATTATAAAGAAGCCATGGAAATCTTTCCCCGGGCTGAACAAGCTTACCAAAAAGTGATCAAAATCGGTGAAAGCGATATCC
>Ga0210084_1000175_pt1 | contig 10944 bp, 5 predicted proteins | sample China_Galinas_Co_3_FD_184863 | JGI IMG/M metagenome (GOLD analysis project Ga0210084, IMG submission 184863) | Wetland microbial communities from San Francisco Bay, California, USA, that impact long-term carbon sequestration -... | ecosystem: Environmental > Aquatic > Marine > Wetlands ... | reverse complement strand
GTTTATTATTGCCAGGTTATAGATTCCTAAGCACAATTCATTTAATAATTTCCCGGCTATTTCAAAGGCTTTCATATGCGGTGTTTTGAAGAAATCGTCATCTGTGTGAATCCCCTGTTCTTCAGCGTATGAAGGGATAATAAATCTTTCCTCGAATTCTACTACTTCTGCTTTTTCTCTTCTTCCTTTGATAAAATATCCCATATGAGTGGCTTTATTACTTTCAGCGATTAAAAGATATTTAAAGGGAATATTCTTTTGTTTAAAATACCGGCTGAATAGTGACAAAAAATTGTGCGGTTGAGTTTTTATCGTATATACAATTTTTGCTCCATATTTTTCAAGATCAGGATGATACTCGGTTAAACAGAATATTTCCAATTTTAAATCCTCTTGAATCCAGTCCAGGTCCCATTTTTTTCCTTTTTTGGCGGCTTGTTCTTGTAAAAATGGCTTAGCTCCTAATAAACTTGCGATCCGGGCTCTTTGTCTATCGGACCTGAAATTCAAATCCACAAAAACATCCCTGTTTCCCAGCGTGCGAATAGAGCCATTTTTATCTTTTATTATTATGGGTTCAATAAAGGGATCAAAGACCTGTTTTTTATGGTACTCCCGGATGATTGAGAGTGCTTGATTGAAATCATCGGCAATATGTCCTTTTCCTTTGACCAGTAACTGGTAATCTTTTTTTGTCCTGGATTCTACATAATCCCGGTCCATGGCGATTCCCCTGCCGATTATCCAGGCGATGCAGTCTTCGGCATTATATTGAGCCAACAGGTCTTTCAGCTTATAGAGAAAACCATACTTTTCACCCTCTTTTTCGATAGAACTTTTCAACGGGGAGTCCCTTCCATCTAATATCGCCTGGATTCTTAATTTAGCCGGATCGAAATTATATTGATTAAACACCATCTTTAAAAAACTTTCCAGGTGATTCCAGCAGCTATGAACCCTGCCGTCATTCCCGTGTTCCCCGGAGACCATAAAGGTAATATTAAGATTGACATGATTGTCTAAAGCTGTTTTTATGGATTGATTGAGCACGGGATTTTCAAAGAATTTTCCTGTCTCTATATCAATTGACACTTCCAGGGGAATTTGTGGCGCTACAACCAGGTTTCCCAGTTGTTGATGGCCGGTCTCGGAATTTCCCTGGACTTCCGGACTTAGATTCTCGTAACCGGCCTCGATACCCGACGTTTTCGTGGAAATAGACGGATACGTTTCCCGGAGTCGATCCAGGTAAGGGGTATTGGCTGCCCACACCGCATATTTTTTTTCCCTGGCAGCATGGCGGATGACCTTTTCTATTTGTGCAATAAGTTTAAGATTTGCTTCTTCCTGTTTGAGTGCATCAAAAATTTTTTTGATAGTCACCAAATTATCTTGGGTTAAATTTTCAAGTATCCTATTGTTCTTTTGGAAATAGACATTCAAAGGATTCCGGTTAAAGAAGAGGATGAAAGCGACTTCATCCGGTATATTGATATTTTCCATCACGACTTTTTCGTAAATATTTTCGCTGAATCCTGTCTTTAAATCCGGCTGTAACTCTTTGAAACTTGATTTAAGGATATCGATTTCCAATTCCGGGTCATAGCCATAGCCATCGATTACAATCTCTAATATTTTAGTATCCATTTCAATCCTCTAATTGATCTCAAAAATGGCTTTCCGACTGTGCAGTCAGGTGCCTTCTCAAAAAACCACGATTAAAATTACGAATTTCTACTGCGCTCTTAAAATAGTTATTGGTAAAAGCGGCCATCAGTCTTTGCATTCGCATAATCATCATATAAAACCAATATTACCTTATCGTATTCAACATATCTATGGTAATTTTAAGCAAACAGAATACCACACTTTAATTTTTATTTCAAATAAATTTTTTGTAAATCAGCAATTCTAATTTTAGCCTTAAGAGAAAGAAATTTTAAACAGGCGGACACTGGGGTTTTATTCTTGATTTGATTCTTTCTTCCCAAGCCAAATCCTGGCCTGACAGGAAAATAATCAATTCTATGGTGCCTTAATGGGATGCACCGGTGTAAAGCCTTGAGACCTCTTTATCATAAGGAATCCCAAAAAAATGAATCAAAATCCAAGAAAATGGATATTGGGAAGAAGACCTGAGCAATTTCAAGTGATTTTTTGATTTTTGTTATTTTTATTTGGCTGGAAATATTGAATCGATGAAGGGGAATGTATTGGATGTAAACTACCTTTATAGAATAAATAGAGATGGTAAAACAGCGGCCCGGGGCCACATTTTATGAGATCATACCGGCCATCTTTTAACCGTTTTTAAGCTTCATGGATAAAAAAAACACAATTGGAAAGAAAATTGCAACTATTTTTCATCATGATTTTTCGACTAATATATCTTGAATATGTGGACAAATCCACACGTTGGTTGGAGGGGGAGTAGTGGATGCCGTTAATAGCAGCACTACCCACCATCAACCACTTTATTATACTCGTAAGCTATTGCATAGAAAAAATAAAACTATAGGAGGTCGCATGAAAAAAGTCGTTGTGCTTTTTGCATTTATGTTTATGGTTGCCGGTTTTGCCGCTGCTCAAGTACAAACAGGTAATCTAAAAGGAAAAGTGTTTGAATCCGAAAGCATGGGTTTGCTTCCGGGTGTGTCGGTGAAGATTGAATCTACTGCTCTAATGGTGCCGTCAATGGAAAGAACCACCAATAATGAAGGTGCTTACCGATTTTCCGCTGTCCCCATTGGTAGATACACGGTGACATTCTACCTGGATGGATTCAAAACTATCGTCAGGAAGGGCATTATTATAAATGCCGGTGTAACCACCCCCCTGGATATTATTCTTGAAACTTCCCCGATCCAGGAAACCGTTGTCGTCACAGGTAAATCCCCTACAGTGGATAAGCAGGCAACCACTAAAGTAGCAATTCTGAACAGTGACTTCATTAAAGAAATTCCCGGAACACGGGATCTTTCAACATTTTTCAACATGGCGCCCGGTGTAACAGGCAGCACCACCCACGGCAGTTCGGTTCGAGACAACACCTACAACCTGGATGGCGTTAATGTTACCGACCCGGTCACCGGTACCCAGGCCGGGAGCTTCAGCATGGATATCGTGGAAGAACTCTCCGTGCAAACCGGTGGTATCACCGCCGAACAGGGCAGTGTCCGGGGCGCCGTGGTTAACGTGGTTACCAAATCCGGCGGAAGCAAGTTAAGCGGTATGGCCAGTGCTTATTACCGGGCTGAGGAGCTGCAGGCCGATAACACCAAAGGAACTGTATTTGAAGGAGAAGAAAGCGGATTTGATTACGAAGTTGAACCGGGATTTAACCTGGGAGGCCCCCTGGTGCAAAACAAAATCTGGTTCTTCCTCAATGCCTCCTTCAGGAAATCCATCGAATATGTTAATGGTTACCCTTTTAATGAGGAGAGTAACGCTCCTTATGACGAGACCAGGTTATATCCTTATTTTAAATTGACATTTCAACTAAACCCGGACAACAAGCTGGTGATGTCATATAACTTTTCCGACCTGAAGCGGAATCATCGTGCGGCCACTTATCAGAGAGAAGTTGCTTCCACCTGGCTGCAGACCACCCCGGTTCATACCTTTAACCTGCACTATACCCGGTTTTTCGGCACCGATTTCTTCATGAATGTCAAGGGAGCGGCCATGCTCTATGAACTGAACCTGATGGCCAAGAATGACTCGCCGCGGTTCTATGACTATACCACCAGGCAATATACCCAGAGCTATGGGTATGATGATATCTACAGGAGAAGACGGTTCCAGTTTATCACCGATGCCACCCGATTTGTGGATGACTGGCTGGGCGGCGATCATGAGATCAAGGCAGGTCTGGAAGTCGAGTACTCTTATGACTCGAGATATCGAAGACATAACCGTGACCAATACGGGGTGGGTCCCTATTTCTATACCAGGAATAATGGTGAAGCCTACTTTGCAATTAATTATCAAGATTTCACCAGGAAAGACAGGAAACTGGTTATCGGCGGGTTCCTCCAGGATTCCTGGACCCTGTTCGACCGCCTCAATATCAACATCGGTTTAAGGTTCGATCACCAAAAAGGCATCATTCCCAGGCAAGGAGAGGATAGAATCCCTGAAGTCTATGCCGGTGAAACCTATGACCCCCGTGTCACTGAAAGCTTTAATCCTATTGTCTGGAACACCATTGCCCCCAGGGTCGGTTTGACCTATGATGTCGGCGGCGATGGAAAAACCATAATAAAGGTGCATTGGGGCAGGTACTATATTGCCAACATCTTACAGTGGTTTGTCACCACCAATCCCAACAGCTTTATCTCCTGGAGATGGCGACTGAATCCCGATTTCACCATCAGGGGCGACCGGTACTCCTTCAGCGCTACATCCGGGACTGAAATGGACCCCGACCTGAAATCCCCCTACCTGGACGAACTTAATATCGGGATTGAGCGGGAGCTCTTCAGGGATTTCAAACTGGGTATCCGTTATATAAAGAAATGGGACCGGAACCTGATAGAAGATGTCGATGCCAATGGCCTGGACGTGGATGCCCTGATGAGGGGCGATGATATTTTTTCAGTCTGGACCAATTATGCACCGGTTACGGTGACGGATGACTATGATGGCAACACCCAGACCTTCTGGGAACTGGTGGACCCCTATGTACCCTGGAAGGGTTTTATCACCAACCCCCCGGGTGCGGAAAGAAACTACGATGGTGTAGAGTTAACACTGGAGAAACGTTTTTCCCGGGGTTGGTCTTTTAGTGGATCCTATGTTTACGCCAAATCACGAGGACTGGTTGGAACCGATTCTGATGACAGTTGGAGTGGAGCCTCTTATTTCGATACTCCCAACGCCCATGTCAATGCGTATGGAAGTTTTAACCTGGAAAGACGGCACCAATTCAAACTCAATCTCCTGGTCAAGGGGCCCTGGGGCATCAATATGGGCGCTTTTTACCGCTTCCTGGGCGGCAGAAGGTATCAACGGCAAATCAGGAGCATCGATTATGGTTTGGACCTGAACCAGGGAACCGTTACCAACTATGCCGAGAAGAGGGGAACCAGGAGATATCCCAATCTCTCCATCCTTGACCTGCACCTGGAAAAGATGTTCAAAATAGGCAAAATAAGATTGTCATTGTTTGCCGATATCTTTAACGTCTTTAATATCAACACCGCTACATCTCTCTGGGCAACATCCTCATCCGGCACCAGCATCAATGGTATTCCCGTTAATTTCGGCGATACGGACGGCATTTACGATCCCCCGAGAATTTTCAGACTGGGCACCAGGATCGAATGGTAGAAACAGAACAGAGTAACGGATAGAATTAAATTTTAAGATGTAAGATGTAAGTGTTCCAATATCTCAAATAAAAAGGAGGCACTAAAAAAAAGTGCCTCCTTTTTTCTACTTTCTTTTTGCCGGACAAATTCCCGGGGTCCTGTCCTGATGGGAAGAGCGGCAGGTCCATGGTTCCCGGGTGAGTCTCGTAAGATAAACGTGGGAGACCTTTTTATAATAATACATCCCAAAAAAATGAATCAAAATCCAAGAAAATGGATAATGATAAAAAACCACGGCATTTCCAATTGTATTTTAATTTTTATTGTGAGGGAAATTTTAAAAATTTTCTTTTTTTATTCAATATCATCTCGAATCGTTTAGACTCTCATAAGACTCATTATAAAAGGATTAGATGGAGCCATACCGGTGATGGAAGGGGATTCAATGGTCTTTAACAGAACCGAACACGTTATTTTTTTAACAATTCCTGCGGGATGTAACCATCAATGTCACAAATTGGAAAAATAATTGCTTGTAATATTACGGCATGGTAAATAGAAAAATTTTTCTATACAGGAATCATTCATTGTGTTGCCGGGAACGGCAAACAGTGAAAGAAACACGCATGTCACTGCATTAAAATTAAAAATAAAAATAAAAAATAGGAGGTCGCATGAAAAAAGTCATTGTGCTTTTTGCGTTTATGTTTATGGTTGCCAGTCTTGCCTTTACGCAAGTACAAACAGGTAATCTAAAAGGAAAAGTGTTTGAATCCGAAAGCATGGGTTTGCTTCCCGGTGTGTCGGTGAAGATTGAATCCACTGCTCTAATGGTGCCTTCGATGGAAAGAACCACCAATAATGAAGGTACTTTCCGATTTTCCGCTATCCCCATTGGCAAATATACGGTCACATTCTCTCTTGAGGGATTTAAAACGGTTGTCAGGAAGGGCATTATCCTGAATGCCGCTGTAACCGCCAACCTGGATATTATCCTTGAAACTTCCCCTATCCAGGAGACCGTTGTCGTTACAGGAAAGTCCCCGACAGTGGATAAACAGGCAACCACTAAAGTAGCAATCCTGGATGATGACTTCATTAAACAAATTCCTGCAACACGAGATCTTGGAACTTACTTCAACATGCTGCCCGGTGTGACAGGCGACACCGCCCACGGTAGTTCGGTTCGAGACAACACCTACAACCTGGATGGGGTTAATGTTACTGACCCGGTTACCGGTACACAGGCCGGGAGTTTCAGTATGGATATCGTGGAAGAGCTCTCCGTGCAAACCGGTGGTATAACCGCCGAGCAGGGCAGTGTCCGTGGTGCCGTGGTTAACGTGGTCACCAAATCCGGCGGCAGCAAATTGAGTGGTATGCTCAGCGCCTATTACCGGGCTGAGGAGCTGCAGGCTGATAACACGAAGGGAACAGTATTTGAAGGAGAAGAAAGCGGGTTTGATTACGAAATCGAACCGGGACTTAACCTGGGTGGACCCCTGGTACAAAACAAAATCTGGTTCTTCATCAACGGCTCATTTAGAAAAGCCATCCAATACATTAGCGGTTATCCCTATGATAAGGATACAAACACCCCTTATGACACGCTTCGTCTCTACCCCTATATAAAACTCACATTCCAACTGAACCCGGACAACAAGCTGGTGATGTCATATAATTTCTCAGACCTCAAATTGAATCACCGCGCTGCCAGTTATCGTTATACAGAAGACTCCACCTGGAAACAGACCACCCCGCTTCACACTGTTAACCTGCAATTTACCCGGTTTTTCGGGACTGACTTCATCGTTAATATCAAGGGCGGCGCCATGCTCTATGAACTGAATCTCATGGCAAAGAATGACCTGGTGAGTTTGTATGATACGACTACAAGGCTGTATTCCCAGAGCTACGGATATGATGATCTTTACAAGAGGAGACGGTTCCAATTCCTCGTAAATGGCACTCGATTTGTTGATGACTGGCTGGGCGGCGATCATGAAATCAAGTTTGGCGCGGAGGTCGAGTATTCTTATGACGCACGAAATTTCGCTGCTAATTATACCGACGACGGGTATGGGCCCTTTTTCTATACCCATTATGATGGTGAACCATACTATATGGTTCAATATCAGTCCTTCACCAGGAAAGACAGGAAAGTGGTCATCGGCGCGTACCTGCAAGACTCATGGACACTTTTTGATCGCCTCAATATCAACATCGGTTTGAGGTTTGATCACCAGAAAGGTATCATTCCCAAGCAAGGAGAGGAAAGAACGCCTGAAGTCTACAATGGTGTAACCTATGATCCTCGTGTCACTGAATCCTTTAGCCCGATGACCTGGAATACAATTGCTCCCCGGATCGGGGTGACCTATGATGTGACCGGCGATGGGAAAACTGTAATAAAGCTGCATTGGGGCAGATACTATATCGCCAACATCTTACAGTTCTTTGTCTATACCAATCCCAACGCCTTTACCACATGGTATTGGTGGCTCGACGAGAATATGAATCCGGTGGGTGACCGCTGGTGGTTCAGCGCTCAATCAGGCACTGATATGGACCCTAACCTCAAATCCCCCTATTTGGATGAATTGAATATCGGGATTGAAAGGGAACTCTTTAAAGACTTTAAACTGGCGGTCCGTTATATCAAGAAATGGGACAGGCAATTAATTGAAGATATAGACAGGAATGGTCTGGACGTGGATGCCCTGATGAGAGGCGATGATATTAACACAGTATGGACCAATTGGGAACCGGTTACGACTACAGACCCCTATGATGGGAGCACCCAGACCTTTTGGAACCAGATCGATTCTTACGTGGCCGGATCATATTATATTACCAACCCGCCGGGCGCGGAAAGAGATTACGATGGTTTAGAAGTAACACTGGAGAAACGGTTTTCCAACAATTGGTCCATGAGTGCTTCTTATGTTTACGGCAAATCACGTGGACTGATTGGAACTGAGTTTGGTGACAGTCACACCGGTACTGCTTATTTCGATAATCCCAATACTCATGTTAATGCATTAGGGAGTTTTAACCTTGAAAGACGGCAGCAGTTCAAAATCCAGGCCCTGGTTAAAGGACCCTGGGGCATCAATATGGGCGCTTTTTATCGTCTCCTGGGCGGCAGAAGGTATCAAAGGACAATCAATAGCGATGATCTTGGTCTGCCCCTTAACCAGGGAGATGAAGACGTCTATGCCGAAAAAAGAGGTTCCAGGAAATATCCCGATCTCTCTATAGTTGACATGCACCTGGAAAAGATGTTCAGGATCGGCAAAGTAAGATTATCGTTGTTTGCCGATATCTTTAACCTCTTTAACATCAACACGGCTACGAATCTCTATGAATATTCCTCAAGATCAACTTCCATAAACGGTAACCCGGTTGTTTTCGGTGATACGGAAGATATTTACTCTCCACCGAGAATTTTCAGACTGGGCACCAGGATCGAATTCTAGTAATGGAATAATGGAGTAACGTAGTAACAAAGTGGAATAAGTTTTAAGTTTCAATATCTCAAATAAAAAAGGGAGGCACTTTTGAGTGCCTCCTTTTTTTTTGCATGGATGCATGGATGCATGCATCAGAAATGATAGACCAGACGGGCATAAGTTACCAAAAAATTGGGATCAGGGACGCCTTTGGTAAAAATGTGATGATAATTAACCCCCAGATCAATGCCCCAATCCGTATTTAAAGAGTAAGCCGCACCTATTCCAAAATTAAATCCCGGTGTTAGAACACCGCTGCCGGATAAATAAATCCCCGGCCCCACATTCACAAATATCCCGAAGGGTACTTTCGCCACTTCAGATTGCAGGTTAGCCGAGATATTCCACCACTCCATCTCCATATCATCATTTGAAGAAGAATCAGAACTGAAACGGTTGTATCCCACCATTCCCTTCAATGAAAATTGAGTCGATAGTCGATACCCCAGGTGACATCCCAAGTTGATATCAATGCCGCGGTCCTTGCTAAAAGAATAAGCAGGAATACCCACCCCGCCATAGAATCCCAATGATCTTTTTTTAAACCCGGGAATTTTCTCAACCGTGGTAAAATGTTTGCCGTCAATAGTGAATGCCAATTGCACGCCGGTTTTAAGACCCCGGGGTGAAATACTGATCTCTCCTTTATAAGTCCCGTCCAGTTGATCATTAAGCTTTATTGGACCGGTGCTTTTTTCTCTTTTATAATTAATGTTTACTTCCACTGTATGCCCCGGGCCCATGAAGTTACCAAAAGGGTCTTTGGGGACCAGCTCAATATGATAGAGATATTGAAGGGGATCGTCCGGGGTTGTGTCATACCAGCGGATATCCAATAAAGAACGACCGGGATGCAGGTTAGGGACCACAACTGCCTGTTCTGTTTTCTCCCGCTGGAAATGCTTCCCAACGGCCCGGATTCGGAAGCAATAGGTCCCTTCTTTAATGACATCCGTATATTGATTGGTATAGATGCCGTCTTCCCTGGTTTTATCCCCGTGGGTGCCGTCGTCATACAGGCGGAGTACCAGCGGAGGTGTGCTTTGAAAAAGTACAGAGTGGACACCACCGCGTTTCCGGGTCAGGTAGACAGCTTTGCGCTGCTGCCGGGAAAGACTTTCTTCACCAAAGGTCCCGGGGATAGTCTCCAGCTCCCGGGGACTGATTTTATTGAGGGCATACCAATTACCGATTGCTTCCACGGGACGGCTCACCGCCGCGGTTACATCCGTTAAACCGGTTACCGGTTGTCCCGTTTCACCTTCGGTAATGACGGCAGTAACGGTAATCGTATCACCGGTTTCATAAGTGGTCTTATCAAAACCCGTGTTCATTTTCAGTGCCGAGTCTGTTATAATCGTGTAAAAGTAGTTGGCTTTCCGGCCATTTTCCAGGTCATGGGCATCGATATCGATTGTCCAGGGGTTGATTCCTGTTTTCCCCGGCTGCTGCAAAAATCCCTCATCCAGGGTGATAAGGGTAAAGGTTTCTCCTCTATGAATACCAACTCCTTTACTATTAGTGGTAACCGGTTTTCCGTCAGAGGCATTTATAATAAAACCCAATTTTTCCCGGTCCGGTGTTTCCCAGCTCAAAAGAAAACTGAGTTTTCGGTCATGTTGGTTAACCTTTACCGGGTGAGTGATTGTTTCTCCTGCTTTTATAGTCCCCCGGGAATCTTTTACCGGTTCCAGGTTCAAGAGGGTGGTGAATATCGACTTTAAGGTCCCGGGCAGGGTCATTCCCGGGTTGGTTACATGAAAGAATTTCCCTTCCAGGTGTTCCTCCCGGTTCAGCGCCAACGCTGCCAGGAGATTGCGGTTCACATCCAGGTATGCGTTTTCCCCGAAGCCGATGGCGTGAAGAGTTATGTTGTTTTGGTCCAGGTTTTCGATACAGGCTTCCAGGGTGACATCATCGATGTTTACCGGGGTAGGAAAGTTGTGAACGCCGTCGCTGATAAGGATGATGGATTTGTGTTTTTCTTGCCCGAATATTTGCATGGCCGTGTCGATTCCCTTGAATAACGGTGTGTATCCCTGCGCCTTTAAGCAATTGATGGTTTTGATGGTATGATTGATATTGGTTTCCGAAACAGCAGTCAAAGGATTAATGGTTTG
>Ga0210084_1000174_pt1 | contig 11031 bp, 6 predicted proteins | sample China_Galinas_Co_3_FD_184863 | JGI IMG/M metagenome (GOLD analysis project Ga0210084, IMG submission 184863) | Wetland microbial communities from San Francisco Bay, California, USA, that impact long-term carbon sequestration -... | ecosystem: Environmental > Aquatic > Marine > Wetlands ... | reverse complement strand
ATATTGAGGGTGGAAACCGTGTCCGATGTGGTGTGGTAGTAGGGGGTTATATCGCTGTCATGTTCTTCGATAGCCAATATTGCCGGATAACCGTTGTTCCAAAATGCGCTGTGGTCGCTTTGGGTGATACCATCCGGATCGAGAATTGGGTTAAGATTACTGCTCAGGCTGTAAGTATTGACCACATCGACAAAGGTATTGGCTATAGCCAGGTCGTCCGGGTACCCGGGATTGCTGGTAATTCGGGTATGCAGTCGCAGGTCCGGTCCAGCGGTACCATCATAGCTGATCATATCCATATTGTAGACCGCAACAATATTGTCACCAGCCCCGTAAGCCATGTCGGAATAGGCTTGGGCGCCCAGGAGCCACTGTTCTTCACCGGTAAAGACCGCGAAGCGTACCGTACGCCTGAATACTTGCTGGCTGAGGAGTTCCGCGCTCACCATCACGCCTACCGAACCGCTGGCATTATCGTCTGCACCGGGGGCAATGCCGCCGGAGGGCATATCATCCAGGTGGGCCGTGATCAGTACGATCTCACCGGGATGGGTGGTTCCTGTAATTTCACCGATGACATTCCGGCCCGTATAGCCTGAGTCCTCCCAATTTTGGTAGCTCACGGTCAAACCCTGGTCCTCCATAAATTCATACACGTACTGGGTGGCTTTTTCAACGGGGGTCCCTGAAGCAGTGTGACGTGTCACTATGGTATAACTGCTGCCTCCAATGGTTACCGGGTTTTCACCACTGAGGTTCCTGACTAAAGTGTCCACTTTGGACTGGGTGACCTGGTTGATCAATCCTTCGATGACAGGATCGTAATCAATTGCCAATGTGTAAGCATCCGGCCGGGGGGTCACATCCAAAACCAGGGGGGTATGACCCAGCCACTTGACCTCGACCCCTAAATCGCCGAAAGTCCTTGCCTGTTGAAAGGTAGACCGGATAATCACTTGTTCGCCGTCGTCGAGCAGGACATTCATCAATTGGCCTTTTGGCACCCGCTTATTTTTGGAGAGCATAGAGAGAATAAAATACTCTGCTCCCCGGGCATTTTTGTCCAGGATGAGATATTGGACGCCTGCCCGGTCCAATTGAGTTTGCGAAGCTATCACCAGCGCATAATCTTTACCGGTGGCATCCTGCAAGTGCGCGTAAACAGGGAGCTGCAGGTCATTTAACATTCCCGCCACTTCTACCCGGGCTAAAACCGGGGGAGATGCACTGGCGCTGTAGACCAACCCCTGACTAATGGTGCCCAATGAAAGAATTAACAACAAAAATACAAGCTTGACAGAAAAAATACTGTTTGTACGTTTCATCTGATTACTCCTTAATTTTTATTTTTGTGATATTGATATACCAGACTCAAATTAAGCCTCCGTCAGAGAAAAGAGATAAAGAATTGGGCACCTGGTAATATTATAGATGATATTTGTAAAAATTTCAACCTTTTTGGTTCTCTAAATCCACCGCCACTTTGCCTCCTGCGGCCAAAAACCTTTCAGACAATGGTCATTGGTCATTAGTCATTTGTCATTAGTGAAAAAAGAAAAACCCTCTTTAATAGGTCGGGGCTGCCAGCCCCTTCCGAACTTCCAAAAGTTTTTCATTGGGATGGTTCGGATACTCTTTTTTTCTTTGTGTCCCTTTGCGTATCTTTGTGGCTAAAATTAGACGGTGGATTTAGATTCCCTAAAATTCACATCAAATTTAAGCGGGCAATTCAAATTTTGTGGTGCCAGGTTAAAATTATAATTCCTGTTGTTGTATTTCTTTCTTGACAATTTACCGGTTTTTCTTATAAAATATGAAATGATAATCATGTGGAACAAATACCATAAATACGCCAATTGGCGTAGATTCACAGTTAATGCCGTGAAAAAGGAGGAATAATAATGGATTTAGGTTTAGAAGGCAAGAGTGCAATTGTAACGGGAGGCAGTCTGGGTATTGGTACCGCTGTTGCCCTGGGGCTGGCAAAGGAAGGCTGCAATGTCGCTATTAACTACCGGCGCCACGATGCCGAAGCCAAAGAAGTTGTACGCAAAGTCGAGGAAATGGGCCGCAAGGGCCTGGCGGTTAAGGCAGATGTTTCCAGCTACGATGACGCCCATAACATGGTAAAAAAAGTCGTAGAAGAATTCGGTGGCCTGGATATCATGGTGTGCAACGCCGGTATCAATTGGGACGGTGTGATCTGGAAAATGACCGAAAAACAGTGGGACACAGTGATCAACGTCAACCTCAAAGGCTATTTCAATTATAACAAAGCCGCTGCCATGGTTTTTAAAGATCAAAAGGGCGGTAAAATTGTTAATATCTCTTCCATCAATGGCCTGAGGGGCAAATTTGCCCAGACCAACTACTCCGCTTCCAAAGGTGGAGAAATTGCCATGAGCAAAGCCCTGGCTAAGGAGTTGGGAAAATTTAATGTGAATGTTAATGTGGTGGCCCCCGGCATGGTAATGACGGAAATGGCACTGAACATTCCCCCGGAGTTTCTTAACAAAGCAGTGGATGAAACGGTTATGGGCAGGATCGCCTCTCCCGGGGATTGTGCCAATGTAGTGATTTTTTTATGTTCGGACATGTCCCGTCATATCACCGGAGAAGTGATCAAGGTTGACGGCGGTCAATACATTTAGGAATAGGAGGCTGGTAACAATGACACGAGTTGGAATTATAGGAATCGGACACGGCGTTTTTGGCCGTCGCAGCGACGCTACTGTCCAGGAATTGGCTTTTGAGGCCTTTAGAGCTGCAATGGAGGATGCCGGGATAGACCGGGATGCCCTGGACGCATCGGTAATCGGTTCTGTTCCCGAATATCACAAACAGCGTTCACTTCCCGGGGTTGTCCAGGAGTACTTAGGGCTTAATCCCAAACCCACCTGGTTAACGGAAGTAGCCTGTGCTTCCGGTAGTGCGGCGATTCGCACGGCCTGGATGTCGATTAAGGCCGGCGTTCATAAAGTTGTGGCAGTGATCGGGTGTCAGAAGATGACCGAACTCTCCACCCCGGAAATCCTGGCCCTCATGGGCAGGGTAGGGGAGGTGCAGTGGGAATCTGTGTTTGGGACGACGTTTCCCGCTTATTACTCGATGTTTGCGGTTCGTCACATGCATGACTTCGGCACCACCCGGGAACAACTATTGGAAGTGGCAATAAAAAATCATTATTACGGGGCCAGGAATCCCTGCGCTTTATTCCAAAAAGAAATTACCATGGAGAAAGCAAAGGCATCGGACGAAGTGGCAACGCCTTTGCAGGTGTATGACTGCTGCGCCAATGCAGATGGGGCTGCCTGTGTAATACTGGCCAGTGAAGAAAAAGCCAAAGAAATCTCGAAAAAGACAGTCTGGCTGGAGGGCATGGGATGTGCCACCGCCAGTATGTCGGTGCTGCGACGGCCCAACCTGGTGGGGCTGCCCAGTGCGGTAAAAGCCGGTACAGAGGCCTATGAAATGGCAGGCGTGGGACCGCAAGACATCAAAGTAGCGCAAGTGCACGACTGTTTCACCATCGCCGAGATCATGGCTTATGAAGACCTGGGCTTTTGCAAAAAAGGCGAAGGAGGAAAGCTTATTGCTGACCGTCAAACTTATGTTGGCGGGAAAATACCTGTAAATGTGGATGGTGGTTTAAAGGCAAAGGGTCATCCTATTGGCGCCACCGGTGTGTCCCAGACATATGAAATCGCTAAGCAACTGCGGGGCGAAGCCGGGGAACGGCAAGTCCCTGATGCCGATATCGGGCTTACTCACAATGTGGGCGGCATCGGCCAGTACTGCTTTGTTCAAATACTAAGGAGGGATTAACATGTTCAAATGGTTTGGAAAAGTCAATTTTGCACCTTTCACCAAGGTGACCGATTTTGCTCAATATTTAAAAGACGGACGTCTCATGGGGTCCAAGTGCAAGAAATGCGGGGCCACATCCTTCCCGCCGCGGGCAGACTGCGAAGCGTGTATGAGCGGTGATTTCGAGTTCTTCGAGATGAGCGGCAAAGCCACGCTCCACACCTACACTAAAATTGTGGCGGCTCCCACCGGTTTCGAAGAAGTAGCCCCATACATTGTGGGTGTCGTAGACCTGGAAGAATGCGGCAGGGCATTGGCCTGGTTTGGTGAAACCGTCAAAGAAGAAGAAATCGACATTGGTATGGAACTCCAGATGGTTCCCCAAATTTTCGATGAGCTGGAAGAGATCAAAGTCTACTACAGCCTGGAAAAGCCCGGCACCACCTGGTCGAAAACCAATTCGGCGCGATAGGGGGTGGCACCTCATAAGCGTTTAAATAAGCAGGAATAATTATAAATTATAAATGATAAATGAAAAATTAAAAATGAGAAAACCCCGATTCTTTCAAATTTTTGCCCGAAGGGCACCGCTTCCGTTTTTAATTTTTAATTTATAATTTTTCATTTTTAATTGTTATTTTATGGAAAAAAGGAGGTAATACATGAATAAAGGAGACTTGATGTTTCCCAGGGCCAGGATACCTTATGGCACGTGGGGAAGCAGTTATTTCCCGGCCTGGCAAATGTCGCCGTTAGCTGAAGTCAATATCGGGCAATTTGCCGGGGAAGCCATGAACAAAATCCTGGGTAAGAGAAAAATTCCCAAAAACCACTTAGAATATTTAGTTATCGGATCAACGATTCCCTGGCATTGGAAATTTTGGAATGCGCCGGTAGTAGCCAGTTGTTTAGGTCATCGCATCCCTGGTTTTCACATGGAACAGGCATGTGCTACCGGTTTGCAAGCAACGGTATTGGCTTGTTCCGAAGTCCATGGCGGGGCGTATGATGTTGTTGGCGTATTAACTTTCGATCGTACCAGCGATTCGCCGGTGGGTGTATTCCCTGAACGGCGTGCACATCAAAGAACCATGGCTCTCAGTGATGTCTGGGACAACTTTGGATTTGACCCGGCCACGGGTGGAGCCATGATTAACACTGCCGGCATAGCTGCCCGGAAATACAAAGCAGACCGCCGCGAGGTTGACGAATTGACATTTTACCGGTATGAGCAGTATTTTAACGCCCTGGAGTCAGGGTTTCTCGATCGGGTACTGGTTCCCATGGAAGTATTAAATCTCCAGGGACGGGTAATGGGAAAAGTCGATTCCGATGCCGGTATTCGGAAATTGACCTTACAGGGTCTCAGGGAAATGCGGGAACTGGATACCTGCGTTACCGGAGGCACCCAAACCCATGCTTCGGATGGCATGGCTGCGTTACTGGTAACCACGGAAGAAAAAGCCCGCGAGCTCAGTCCGCGGCCCGAGATCGATATTCAATTTGTGGCCAAAGGTGAGATAAGAGCACATCCCGGCCTGATGCCGGAAGCCCCGGGTCTAGCCGTGCAAAAGATTTTGGCGCGAACCGGTTTAACTATGGATGATATGGTTGTGGTCAAGAATCATAACCCTTTTGCCGTCAACGATGTTATTTTTGCCAAAACTTTAAATTATGACTGGCATAAAATGAACACCACGGGTTGTTCATTGGTTTGGGGACATCCCCAGGGGCCTACTCTCACCCGGATAATCATCGAAGCTTTGGAAGAAGCCGTAGACCTTGGCGGGGGTTATGTATTGGTTTTCGGTTGTGCTGCAGGAGACGTTGGTATTGCAGCTATCTTGAAAGTTACGGAAAGGAGGTAAGCACCATGGCAAACGCAATGAGACAACCAACGCTTCAAACAATGGGATTGGGAACCGTACTGGATATTTTTCAAAAAGGACAATTACCGACTAACACCAGTGAACTGGTGGACAAGGTTTTTGGTGAGCCGGGCAGCCGGGGTTCCTTAGTTATTTCAGGGGCCAACGGTATTGTCGGGGCCGGCAAATCCATGCAGTTAGGCTCCCGTCTGCAGCCTTTCGATATACCGGTTATCGCTTTGGATTTTCCCGGTGTTCCCGACGGTATCGGCAAGCAGTATCCCGGTTTAGAAAGGGCCTTTGGCAAAGCCGGGGCCAATAAGATCATGGAGAATGTCATCCGCTTGCACTATGGCGGGGCTGAACTGCCATCGCAACTGAAAAACTATCGACCGCGGTTCCTGCTGGAAGCCATCCCGGAGATACTCGATATCAAGAAAGCTCACTATGAATTATTCCAGTCGGCTTTCCCGGGAATAGAAATTCGATCGGTGACTTCCGGTTTTCCCATGAAGCAATTGGGAGTAGGGATTGCCCACCCGGCATTTCCCCATGAGATAAACAAAATTTTTGAAATCGTCGAACCGGAACCATCTGCCATAACCCAGCTTTTATGGGCGTTAGGGTTGATGCCTATCACGGTCAGCGATGATTGGTCCTTTGTATTGGATGTGTTATTTTGCGGTTTGACTTTAACCGGTATCAGGTATCACCGGAACTGCAATATGCCCTATTGGAAGATTGACAAATATATCCGCAAGCTTTTGGGTCCCAATCCGTTCCGGGCTCATGATGCTATCGGTGCCAAAGGGGCAAACTTCCTGACGTGGACATGTTTGCACCATCTCAGTAAACACTACGGTGACGTGTTCAAACCCACACCGGAATTGGACGAGCATAAAGATACCGGTGAGAATTGGTATCCTCTCAATCATTTCCGTCCGTTGATCAACTGGACGTTAGAAGGAGATGAAGATGAAGAATTTCAGACCTGGATATTGGGACCGCTTTTCCAGATGACCAGTTTAATGCTTCATGAGAAACGGGCTCATCTTTCTCATATGAATTCCATTGGCGAGTTGTGCGCCCAGTTCCGTCGGGGTGTTTTATCGGTTATCCGCAGTCATGGTGCCGATGCTGCCGTCAAAACAGTGGAAGCTTATCACAAGCTCCATCCGGAAGCAGCTAAAAACGCCTGGCATCCCGGTGCTTTTGAAGAAGTGGAAAGTGCCGAGTGGCAGCAGTTGTATGTCAATGCCGAACATGACGGGAATGCCGGTGTCATTTCCATAGGCCGTGAGAGCTACAACAGCGATGTGAATCTTGAGATGAACCGGGCCATCGATTGGTTAAAGAAAGAGGGAATCGAGCGAGTAATTGTAACCGGTGATTTTCATTTGTCTACCCAGTTGGTGGGAGCCGACACCAGTGATTTTTTCCCTGCTTTAGAGAAAGAGGAGATCGGTTTTAATATTTCCAAAGGATGGTCTCAGACGGCGCGGCGTCTTCACAACGAATTCAAGGTTTCCGTTGGATTTATCAATGGCAAGCGTTGTTTAGGCGGAATGCTGGAGCTGCTCACCCATTGTCATTACCTGGTTTCTATTGATGGTGCCGATCTGGGTATGCCGGAGGTAACTTTGCCGGTGGTGCCGGGAATGGAAGGGTGTCATTGGCCGCTTCGCAAAGCCCGTCCCGGTGATTGGCCGAAGCTTTTGAATCTCTTATTGCAAGGGAGGCCGGTCAAAGCCAAAGACTCTGCCGGTTGGTTAGTGGATTATGCCGGGTCCCTGGAAGAAGCGTTGAAGGTAACGTGGAAAATTGTAACGGATGGCGATCACGGATTAGAATTGAGAAAAGTAGAAGAAGGTGCATTAAAGAACGTTCCCAAAGAGATCAGTGGATTAGCGCCGGGTGATGCCGCGACTGAGGCAGCCAGGAAAGCGATTTTACAGAATGTTCTCAGTTCTTGTGGAACGACGATATCCGAAGCGTTAGATATCCAGGCCAAGCATTCCGCCGGATTTATGTCCGGTAAATATTGTCAGAAAGGAAGCATAGGCGCTGAATATAAGAAGACAATGAAAGTCTAAGAAGCCTCTTAATTAAAAGTTTTTTGGGGGTCCAGGGGGCGATTTTTCAAAAAAGCCCCCTGGCCGCCGGAGGCATAATTATGGATTTTTTGTATATTATTTTGCAATTGGGATTGATATTTTGCATACCGGTAATGATGTGCATTTTTTTCAAATCCTCAACAGCGAGAGTTCTGGTATCGATAGTAGGGGCCATTTTTTTGACTCTTCAAATCTGCTCGATTTATTTTGGCGGAACTCTTATCGATTATAAATTTTATATGCACCTGAATATCGCTGACCTGCAGATGGTAACAGGATTCTTTATTGTTCCTGTTATCGTCATTGCAGCGATTTTCCCGGCGCTTATTTTTGCGATAAATTGGCTTGGAAAGCATGCTCATAAAAAAAAAATAATCAAAAAACCATATGCAGCCATTGCCATCATTCTTTCGCTTGTTTTCCTGGGATTGAAGGGTAATGCACTGGGAAACATTTTCGAAATCATTTCCATCGTTAACACCGGCGATAGAAGTTTTAATCAAGCTTTGAAATCCTTAGGAATCCCACCGGATCAATATGTTTTACCTGGAGAAGTAGAAGCGGCCAAAGGTAAAAACATCATTGTTATATCCCTGGAGTCGCTGGAAAAAGATTACCTCAGCGATACCTTCGCTCACATAACGCCGAACCTGAGAAAGTATTCCGAAACAATGACCTATTTCGATATGCCGCAGAGTTTTGGCAGCAACTGGACTACCGGAGCTATTTACACACTTTTGACGGGTGTTCCCGCGCTATTCCCCGGGCATGGTAATGAAATCTTCCAGGAAACCAAATCGGTCAAGATCACGGGAATCAGCCATGTCCTAAAAAAAGCAGGATACAGGCTCGCCTATTTAATTGGCAATGCTGATTTTGGTGGAATAGAGAACTTGCTCACCACATATGGGATTGAAACGAAATCACAAAAGGATTTCAAAAATAAGTATTCCTCGATCCCGGATTTTGGCCTCCATGATAAAGATTTATTCGCGGAGGCAAAACAAATAATTTTAGACTTTAAGAAAAAAGGAAAGCCTTATGCCCTTTTTATGTCAACTGTTTCCACCCATTTCCCCGATGGGGTCTATGATAAAAGGATGGAAAGTGTCATAAGCAAGCAAAAAAATGACCTGGAATTTATGGTGGCTGCGGTGGACTACTTAATCGCCGATTTTATCGGTTTTTTGAAAAGCCAGGGTACTTTTTCTAATACGGCAATTTTCATTTTACCCGATCATCTGCTAATGGGTAAGACCGCACCGGTTCTCCGGAATTTTTCCAAAGATAGAAGATTGTATTTGATAACAAATATAAAAGAGGAACTACTGAGTTTCAAAACCAAAGATAGTTTATATCAAATCGATTTGCCGAAAATAATACTGGAAGGTGCTCAAGTCGAACACAATGCCAAATTCCTTACAGATTTTATTAAAGATAAATCACAATATATCGAGAAGAACAAGAAAAATTTGTTCGCTCTGAACAAAGCGTCTTTATCCAAACAAATTTGGAGTGGAGACCTGACCATATCGGTCAACTCTGTCAAACAAATAGAATTGAAATCAGACGGTGCAAAATTGGTCATCGATGATATCGATAATGAAAAGCATCCGGTTAAAGTATTTGTTTTCGATGATGAAATGAGGCTGAGAGCCAACTCGGAAATGATCATTAATGCCCTGTCTTATTTCAAATTTTTGGATTCAAGATTATATTTGATATTAAAAATCCATCGGAAAGGAATTTCAGCCTACCTGCAAAAAGGGAAAGGAGTGGGTACAGTCAAAGCAGGGAAGGATCAAGTTATTTTTTTAAAGGAGGAAATTGAAGCGCTTAAAGATTGGAACAAAATAGTTCCAAAACCAGTTGGGGCTCCCGATTATTACTCGACTATCGATTTTATCTATTTAACAAGTTCAACCCTTGAATACCACGCCGCCAAACCCAGTCGAATCAAAGTAGGGAAACAACAATTCTTCGTATCAAAAGGAATTAATTTGCTGTATCGGGACAAAGGCAGCTTTATTGTAAAAAGATTGAGAGCTTTCGGGAGATTAAGAGCGATCGACCGGTTAATCGGAAGGATAAAGGGCCTGAATGAAAACAAGCGGTTTTATGCACTGATTGTCCACGGAAGTGTCCCTGGAAATCTGAAAAATTATGGTAAAGAATTAAATGCCCTGGGCTTTTCGAAACTAATGGACTTGAAACCCGGAGAAGCTTATATCGGATATTCTTATAAAGGGTTTATCAGCGAGTATTCAGCAAAAAACACATTATCCTTCATACTCCCCGCCCGGGACCCGGTCACATTGCGGACAGATGCACAAATCCAGGAAGATGCCCGCGATGTACCCAGGTTTATTGCCCACGCTGGTGGGCAAATCGATGGCTATATATATACAAACACATTGGAAGCGCTCGATAATTCTTATAAAATTGGTTTTAGACTATTCGAGTTAGATATAATCAAAACGTCCGATGACCGTTTTGTGGCAGCTCATGATTGGCAGGCCTGGGCGAAACGAACCGGTTACAAAGGTAAATTGCCGGTTAGTTCAACGGAATTTTTAAAACATAAAATTTGGAAGAAATATACCCCATTAAATATGGAGCGGATAAACAAGTGGTTTATTCAACACCCTGACGCGATTTTGGTTACCGACAAAATCAACGAACCCGGGAAATTTTCTGAAGTTTTTACTGACAAAAAGAGGTTGATGATGGAACTTAAGACAATGGCAGCGGTGAAGGAAGGATTGGCGGCAGGGATAAAATCGGCCATGCCGTCGCAAGAGTTAATCGAACGAATTAAAGGAGACAGGGTGAGTGTCTTGAAAAGATTGGGAATCAAACATGTTGCCGTATCACGAAGAATGATCCCCGCCAATATTCCATTTTTCAAATCATTGCAAGCCAACAACATAAAGGCATATGTATATCACGTTAATTTTGATTTAGGTAAGGACGAGTCCCATGTGGTATTGAACGAGATGGATTATGTCTATGGTTTGTATGCGGATAAATGGAATTATTTCAACAATTAAAAAAAATAAACGACCTAAACACAGCCCGGACAAGCCGGAACCAAAAAAAAAGACAGGGACAGTCAGCCATGAAGCGAGCCTCGCCCGGAGACAATGAAAAAAAAGGGGGTCCACGAATTACACGAAATAACACGAAATTATTTAATTTTTTTTGTGTTTTTCGTGTGTTTCGTGGATCATTTTCATAGCAGC
>Ga0210084_1000173_pt1 | contig 11083 bp, 10 predicted proteins | sample China_Galinas_Co_3_FD_184863 | JGI IMG/M metagenome (GOLD analysis project Ga0210084, IMG submission 184863) | Wetland microbial communities from San Francisco Bay, California, USA, that impact long-term carbon sequestration -... | ecosystem: Environmental > Aquatic > Marine > Wetlands ... | reverse complement strand
CGCGATCAGCCGCTCTAGCTGCCCCGCCAGCGTGATCACGTCTCCAACCGCGAACATCAGCCCGGCCTGGTTCTCGCCGAGGAGCTCGGAGTACGGATCGATCCGCGAGGCGACGGGGACGGCTCCAGCGGTGAACGCCTGCCGGATCAGGCCCGTTGCCGGCCGCGGGCCGCCCGAAGTAGCACAGACGACGTCGGCGGCGGCGATCAGTGACTCGGCGCTGCACTGCTCGGGCCGCACGAACCTGATCCGCTCCGCCAGCTCGCGGTGCACGCGCGGCGTGGCGACGCCATCGTCGCCGATCCAGACCGCAGCCTCCCAGTGGGCGTCGAGCGGCAGCCTGCGGAGCGCACGGAGCACGCTCCGCAGGGCGCCTCGCTCCTCGCGGGCGCAGTAGGCGATCCGGAGCGGACGCTCGCCGGCAGGCAGCTCGGACGGCCAGTAGGGCTGATGCGGGTCGGCGCCGCCGGGCACCAGCGAGTAGTTGCCGCCGAAGAAGCGGGCCATCAGATCGCGGGTCGCGGCCCCGACAACGGTGCGCGCATCGAGCCGGCCGAGGAAGATCTCGACGATCGGGCGGGCCACCTGGGTTGAGAGGATCCGCTCGGTCGGCTCGTGGAAGCTGCCGACGTTGAGCGCCCACGAGTGCCGCAGGGCCGCGGAGGCGGCGCTCGGTGCGAACGGGTCGTGGACGTGGACGATGTCGAAGCTGACCGTGGTCAGCAGCTGCTCGAGCACACCACCCATGTCGAGCGGGACGGGCGCCGCCCTGGGCTTCGGCCCGCGCGGCATCGGAATCCCCTGTCCGATCGCTACGAGCGGCGTTCCGCCGGGCAGCGTCGATCCGCCCCAGTCCGATCCGAGCGGCGCCCCTCCGGTCGACCGGGAGGCCGTCAGCGACCGGGCGGCGAGGCGAACCTCCCGGCGGGTCGCGACCGGCGCGGCGACCACGACCCGGTGTCCGCGCTGAGCGAGCTCCCTCGCGGTCCCCGAAACGAACTCGTTGGCCTCATCGTGGGGGCCCCACGTGTAGGGCGTCACCTGGGCGATCGTGAGGCGGGAGCTCCTGGCCACCCGATGAGGATAGATGCCGCGAGGCGAGCCGGCGGCATACGATGCAGACGCTACTGACAGAGTTGCGGGTCAGCCCGCGACCGGAGGGAGAGACGGGCCAATGGACAACTACGACTACGTGATCGTCGGCGCCGGGTCCGCCGGCTGTCTACTCGCCGCCCGCCTCAGCGAGGACCGCAATACCCGCGTGCTGCTGATCGAGGCCGGCGGCAGCGACCGCTCGCCGAAGATCAAGATCCCCGCGGCCTTCGCACAGCAGTTCCGCACCAAGCTCGACTGGGACTACGAGACCGAGCCGGAGCCGGGCTGCGACGACCGCCGGCTCTATGTCCCCCGGGGCAAGAGCCTCGGGGGCTCGAGCTCGATGAACGCGATGCTCTACGTCCGCGGCTGCGCGGTCGACTACGACGGCTGGGCGGCCGACGGTTGCGCGGGGTGGAGTTGGGAGGAGGTGCTGCCCTACTTCAAGCGCTCCGAACATCGCGAGGGTGAGGCCGGGCCCAACCACGGCACCGCCGGCACCCTGAACGTCGCCGACTCCCGCAGCCCGCGCTCGCTGACCGAGCTGATGATCGAGGCGGTCCGTGCGAACGACTTCCCGCTCGACCCCGACTACAACGACGGTCAACCGGACGGCGTCTGCCGGGTGCAGACAACGATCAAGAACGGGCGCCGCTGGAGCGCCGCCGACGCCTTCCTGCGGCCGTCTCTGAAGCGACCGAATCTCACCCTCCTGAGCAGGGCAACGGTGCTCGGGCTCGAGTTCTCGGGCGAGCGGGTCACCGGGGTCCGCTACGCGAAGGGCCGCGGGGCGGCGACGGCGATCGCGACCGCCGGCCGCGAGGTGATCCTCTCGGCGGGGGCGATCGGCTCGCCCCAGCTGCTGCTGCTGTCCGGCATCGGACCCCCGGGCCAGCTCGAGCAGCTCGGGATCGAGCCCCGCGTCCCTCTGCCCGGAGTCGGCGAGAACCTCCAGGACCATCCATACGTGGTCGGGATCTGGGAGTCGGTCGTGGGCGAGTCGCTGCTCGATGCCGAGAAGCCGCAAGCGATGCTGGACTTCCTCCTGAAGCGCGAGGGGCCGTTGACGTCGACGGTTGCCGAGGGCTTTCTTTGGACGCGCGCCGACCGCGAGGCCACAGCGCCGGACCTGCAGTTCCACCTCGCACCCGCGTTCTTCTCCGACAACGGCTTCGAGGAGACCGACGAGCACGCGTACACGATGGGCCCGGTGCTGGTCGCGCCCCAGTCGCGCGGCCGGCTCTGGCTGCGATCGGCTGATCCCGCGGCGAAGCCGGCGATCCTCGGCAACCACCTGACCGAGCAGCGGGACGTCGATGCGATCGTCCACGGAATCAAGCTGGCGCGCGAGATCGCGACCACCGAGCCGCTGGCCTCGGCAACCGGCCGGGAGATCTACCCGGGTCCCAAGGTGGAGACGGACGAGGAGATCGTCGCCGACGCCCGCAGGCGCGTGGAGCTGCTCTACCACCCCGTCGGCACCTGCAGAATGGGCACCGGCGAGGACGCGGTAGTCGATCCCCAGCTGCGCGTCAACGGGGCCGAGGGTCTGCGGGTGATCGACGCATCGGTGATGCCGACGATCACCCGCGGCAACACCAACGCGCCCACCTACATGATCGCCGAGAAGGGGTCGGACATGATCAAGGCGTCCGCCTGATCAAGCGTCCGGCGCCGCCTCGCGTGACGGCTCCGGGCTGATCAGCGCGACCGGGATCCCGAGGCCCGCACGCTCGCGAACCGTCGCGATCCTCCTGCCGGGCTGGACCGCATCCCTGATCGAGCCGACGCGCTCACCGAGATCGCCCGCGACCCGCTCGAGGTCGGCCACGGCCAGGGTCAGGCCCCAGAACCGGGCGGCGCCGTCGCGACCGGCCTGTTCCTCCGGCACCTCGACGACCTCGGCGATCACCTCGCCGAAGCGGAAGAACGCCTGCCGAAGTCGCCGATCCGCCGGGCCAACCTCCCGAATCCGCCGGCAGCGGACCCCGGCGGACTCGAAGGCCTCGATCGTCCGCTCGAGCCGGGCGGTGAAGATGACCACGTGATCGACCCGCGGCACCGCGTCGGGGCCGGGCGCGGGCGGGCGGACCGGGTGCCCGGCCAGGGCCGTCGCCAGGCCGTCGAGGTCCGCCGAGCAGACGCCCTCCAGCGTCCAGCCGGTGATCGCCCCGGGAGCGCCGGAGCCCGGCTCGAACAGCAGCCGCGTGGCGCCGACCTCGGCGCTGCCCCCGGGGCCCTCAGCCACGAGCCCGGCCTCGAGCCAGGGGGCGCGATCGACGCTGAGCCGCAGCTCGACGATCCGCGGGCGGGGCCCCGACATCGGCTGCGGTTGCGGCTGCCTCGCCCGGGGGATCAGACCTCGGCCTGGGCCTCGGTCTGCTGCGATTCGACGTCCTCCTTCGCACGTCCGGCGGCGGCGGCGCGGGCGTAGGCGGCGATGAACTCCTCGGTCTGCTCGCGCGCCTCGTCGTCGGGGCGCTGCGTATGCGGGCTCTTCATCAGGTACGAGGACGGGCCGTCGAGCTGTCCGGCGATGCCGTTGTTCAGCGCGAGCTTGATCAGGCGAACGGCATCGATCACGACCCCGGCCGAGTTCGGCGAGTCCCAGACCTCGAGCTTGAGCTCCACGTTCAGCGGCACGTCGCCGAACGAGTTGCCCTCGAGGCGGATGTGCGCCCACTTGCGGTCGGTCAGCCACGGCACGTAGTCGGACGGACCGACGTGGACGTCATCGTCCGGCAGCTCGGTGCCCATCACCGAAGTGACGGCGTTGGTCTTCGAGATCTTCTTCGAGTCGAGGCGCTCGCGCTCGAGCATGTTGAAGAAGTCCATGTTGCCACCGACGTTGAGCTGGCTGGTGTGGGCGAGCTGCACGCCGCGCTCGTGGAAGAGGCGCGCGAGCTGGCGATGGACGATCGTCGCGCCCACCTGCGACTTGATGTCATCGCCGATGATCGGCAGGCCGGCCTCCTCGAAGCGCTCGTCCCAGTATTCCTCACGAGCGATGAAGACCGGCAGGCAGTTGACGAAGCCGACGCCGGCCTGCAGCGCCTGCTCGACGTACCACTTGGTGGCCTGCTCGGAGCCAACCGGCAGATAGCAGACCAGCACGTCCGCCTTCGTCTCCTTGAGGATGCCGACGATGTCGGCGGTCTCGCCCGGTGCCTTGGTGATCTTCTGCTTCAGGTACTTGCCGAGCCCGTCGTGGGTCATGCCACGATGGACCTCGACGCCCATGGACGGCACGTCGGCAAACTTGATCGTGTCGTTCTGGCCCGACCAGATCGCGTCGGAGAGGTCCTTGCCGACCTTCTCGGCGTCGATGTCGAACGCGGCGACGAACTCGATGTCCCGCACGTGATAGCCGCCGAGATCGACGTGCATCAGGCCCGGGACCTGCTCGTCGGGATCGGCGTTCTTGTAGTACTCGACGCCCTGGATGAAGGCGTTGGCGCAGTTGCCGACACCGACGATGGCGACGCGGACCTTGCCGTCGTCGCTGCGGCCCGGAGCTGCGGCGGAACCGTTGGACTGAGTCTGGTTCGTGCTCATGGGTGTTCAGGGGCCTCCTCTTGGGATGGCGAGTCGTTGCCGGATCTGGTCGGGGCGAGAGCGCAAGGCTTCGTAGGACGGCCTCCATCGGGCGCAGTCGCCGAACTGGGCGAAATGACACCGGGGGCGGCGCTTGGTTACACGCGCTCGGTGGGCTCGGCAAGCGGGCTCAGGCGGAATCGAGCTGCTTGAGCTCACCGCGCACGTGCCAGACCCGCTGCACGGTGGTCAGCGCGGTCAACGCAGCGAGCACGTAGATCGAGGCTGGGAGCAGGTTGACGTCCGCGATCAGCTCGCCCTCGGCGAAGAGGATGCCGGCCGAGAGGATCACGACGCGCACCGGCCGGGTGGCGATCCCGACCTTGCACTCGACCCCAAGGGCCTCGGCCCGGGCCCGCGTGTAGCTGACCATCAGCGAGCCGAGAACAGCCAGCACGCAGGCGGCGGCAGCCACGTCCTCACCGCTGTCGGCGAGATGCCAGGCGATCGCAGCGATCACGATCCCCTCCTCGATCCGATCGAGGGTCGAGTCGAGGAACGCACCGAACAGCGATCCCTTTCCGGACATCCGCGAGTAGCGACCGTCGAGCGTGTCCATTATGGAGCCGACGATGAAGGCGATCGCGGCGATCACGAAGTGTCGCTCGAGGATCAACACCGCCGCGGCGAGATTGAGCACCAGCCCCGTCATCGAGATCGCGTTCGGCGTCAGCCGCGAGTCGATCAGGCGACCGCGGGCGTAATCGGCCAGCTCCTTGCTGGAGCGGACGTCGCGAAGCTCACTCCCGGCCGGCCCCGGGGGGCCCGGCTGCTCACTCATGAGACGGCAACCTACCCGACCCCGGGCCGCTCAGCGGCGCACATCCGCTCAAGCCGGGGCCGTGCGGAATGCCCAGTGGCCGGGCCGGCGCGGAGCCAGCAGCCGGTGCGCCACCAGCGCCGAGACGGCGGCGACCGAAGCCCCGATCGCGGCGTCGAGCCAGAAATGATTGCCGGTGACCACGACCACGAAGAGGACGAGCAGCGGATAGACCATCCACGCCGCCTTGGCGATCCGGTTGCGAACCAGGAGCACGGCGGGGACGGCGATCATCGTCGCGAAGCCGATGTGCATGCTCGGCACAGCGGCATACTTGTTGACGAGCAGCCCGACCGAGTCGGCATCGGTGTCGATCGCTGTGAACGCGGCGATGGTGTCGACGAAGCCCTCGCCCGGGACCAGGCGCGGCGGCGCGGTCGGATAGAGGAGATAGCCGGTCAGCGCCAGGAGCATCGCAACCATGAACATGTTACGGACGAAGTAGAAGTGCTCGTTGCGGAACAGGTACAGCCAGGCGAGAAAGCTGGTGGTGACGATGAAGTGGGAGTTCATGTACATCCAGTTGGCGCCGTCGATCAACCAGCTGAGGTTGAGCACCGCCGACTGCAGGCCCTGCTCGAAGTACAACCCGAGCGAGCGCTCGACATCGATGATGCGCTCGGCGTTGGCAAACGCGATTCCCTCCCTCGCCTCCGAGAGGCCGCGGACCACCTGGTAGCCCTGGTAGACGGCGAAGAAGAGCCCGAACTGCAGCAAGAGGTCACCCCAACCCCTTGGCAGGCGGCTCCCTATGTAGGAGAGCGGCCGCGGCACGACGCGGATTCTAATCAGAGCCGGGGGCCGCCGCTTGCTGCTCCGCGAGGAAGCCGGCGAGCCGCCCGACCAGCTCCGGCCGATCGATCCAGGGCCAGTGCCCGGCGTCAAGCAGCTCGATCAACTCCGCGTTCGGCAGACGGCTCGCGTAGGTGCGGCCGAACTCCTGGGGGAGGTACGGGTCGTCGCTGCCCCAGGCGACGACCGCTGGGCAGTCGAGGCGCTCGAGCCGGGCGCCGGCGGCCTCGAGCTTCTCGGGATCGGCGGAGCGGTAGAGCCGCAACACCGCCTCCGCCATGCCGCCGTCGTAGCTGGCCCAGATCTCGTCGACGAACGAGTCGGGCATTGGTTGGAGCCGCGGGCGAGCCTGACGCAGCGCGAGCCGAACCGTCGAGCGGGTGGTGGCCCGGCTGAACAGCTCGCCGGCGCCGCGGGTCCGCCACAGCCGGCCAAGCCAGTGCCAGCGATAGCCACGCAGCAGCGGCACGCCGTTGATCACGACGAGCCGCTTGACCCGCGCCGCCCGCCGCGAGGCTGGATGCAGGGCGATCGCGCCCCAATCGTGCACCACGAGGTTGAACTCACCGTCGACAAGCTCGTCCATGACGGCGCCGAGATACCGCGCGTAGGCGTGCATCGAGGAGTCGAAGCGCTCGACCGGCGGCCGCTCCGAGCGGCCGAAGTTGGGGAGGTCGATCGCGACCCCGGGCCCCGGGATGGCAGCGAAAAACGGGATCCAGTCGCGGGAGCTGGTCGGATTGCCGTGCACGAAGAGCGTCGGGACCCCGTCGCCGCCGGTGCGCCGGACCAGCGTCTCGAGCCCGGACACCCCGATCAGCTGCTCCTCGATCTCGCGCTCGTCGGTCATCGCCCTTGACCCTATCCTGCAGCCGTGGCAAGAGGGGTCGAAGCGCCGTGACCATCGTCTGCCTCGGCGAAGCACTCGTCGATCTGATCGGCGAGCCGGCCGGAGGGGAGCCGGAGCGGTTCGGCGTCCACTTCGGCGGAGCGCTGGCGAACGTCGCCGTCGCGGCTGCGCGGTCCGGAGCCCCGGCAGCCCTCTTCGGCGGTGTCGGCGACGATCACTTCGGGCGCCTGCTGCGCCGGGGGCTCGCGGCGGAGGGGGTCGACGTGGCCGGTCTGCAAACGCTGCCGGGGACCGCGACCGCGTTCGCCTTCGTCCGGGTCGACGGCGCGGGGGATCCCAGCTTCGAGCTGCACGGCGCCGGGATCGAGGCGGGCGTGGGAGCGCTGGCGGGGGGCGAGCGCGAGCTGCTGATCGGCGCCTCGGCGCTGGTGGTCGGCTCGAACACGCTGACGGGCGGTGCGGCCCTGGGCGTCACCCGGGCGGCCGTGGCGGAGGCTGGGCAGGCCGGGGTCCCCGTCCTCTTCGACCCGAACCTGCGGCCGGGACGCTGGCGACGGCTCGAGGCGGCGCTCGAGCGCTGTCGCGAGCTGGCGGCGGAGGTGACGGTGATCAAGGCCAACCTCCTCGAGGCGCGGCGGCTGGTCGGCGCGCCCGAGGCGGGTCAGGCCGAGGCGGCCGAGCGCCTGCTCGAGCTCGGTCCGGCGCTCGCCGTCGTCACCTCCGGCCCGAGCGGCGCGACCGCGCGGCTGGCGGGTCGAGCGGCGGCATGCTCAGAACCGGCGCCGGCGGTCACGCGCCCGCGGCCACTCGGTGCGGGTGACGCGTTCATGGGCGCACTGGCCGGTGGGCTGCACGCCCGCGACTGGGATCTCGATCGGGTCGCGGAGGTGCTCGGCGACGCCGTCCGGGCGGGATCGGAGGCCTGCACCCGCGCCGGGGCGATCGCCTGATCGGGGAGTCGGCCCGGGGGATTCGGGCGTCCGCCTATGCTCGGGGCCGATGAGCGGCGGTGGTGAACGCGGATACGCGGATCGTGGCCGGGCCGGACGGCGCGAAGCCGACCCCGCTCGCCGGCCGCAGTTCCCCGTTCCCCCGGGCTGGCGGCGGCCGCCGGCCGCGCGCGTGCGCGCGATCCGCGATCGGCTCCGCGAGCTCTACGGCCGCAAGCGCAACGAGCCACATGGCGACCCGGTGCACGAGCTCGTGTTGACGATCCTCTCCCAGAACACCAACGACAACAACCGCGACGTCGCCTACCGTGGCCTGCGCGACTCGATCGGTGGCTGGTCGGCGATCCGCGACGCGCCCACTGCGGCGGTGATCGATGCGATCCGCCCCGGCGGGCTGGCCAACACCAAGGGGCCGAGGATCCAGGAGGTGCTGGAGCGGCTCGGCCCCGAACCCGATCTCGACTGGTTGCGGCATGCCCCCCGCGAGGTCGCGATCCAGTATCTGACCAGCCTTCCCGGGGTCGGGCGCAAGACCGCCGCCTGCGTGATGATCTTCGCCTTCGACCGGCCGGAGATCCCGGTCGACACTCACGTGCACCGGGTCGGTGGGCGGCTCGGGCTGTTTCGCGAAGGGGCCTCGTTCGAGGAGGCTCACGACGAGATGCTCGCGATCACCGATCCGGCCGATGCCTACGAGCTGCATATGAACCTGATCGAGCACGGGCGGGCGGTGTGCCGCCCTCGGCCGCGCTGCGGGGAGTGCGGCCTGCGGCGGATGTGCATCGCCAGGCGCGAGGGCCGGGTCGAGCCGGTGTCCTGATCAGGGTGCCCGCCGCCGGGCGGCCCGGGTAGTATCCGGCCCCCCCGCGAGCCGGGAACGACCAGATGACCAAGCGCAGCTTCCTCTTCTTCGCACTGTTCTTCGTCGCCTTCGCGGTGGCCGTCCCCTACTGGGCGATCTCCAAGGAGGGGAACGAGGATGCCTCTCCCGAGAAGGTCGCTGCCTCCGACGAGGGCGCCAAGCTCGTCTTCGCGACCAACTGCGGCTCCTGCCACACGCTGGCGCGGGCGGGTACCGACGGCGTCGTCGGCCCCAACCTCGACGACCTGCTCGGCGATGTCCCCGGCCAGCAGGAGCGCGTCCTGGCCGCGATCGAGATCGGCGTCCAGGGCAGGATGCCGGCCGGCATCCTCGAGGGGCAGCAGGCGGAGGAAGTCGCGGACTTCGTAGCCCGCGTCGCCGGCCAGTAGGGCTGACGGCCTCGCAGGCCGCTGGGCTGCGTCCTCCGCGGCTCACGTGCTGGCGCACGCTTCGCCTTGTGCGTCCTTGCCGAGCGGCCTGCGAGCCTCGTCAGCGGCTGGGCTGGGCTGGACCGCGTCCTCGGCGGCTCACGTGCTGGCGCACGCTTCGCCTTGTCCGTCCTTGCCTAGCGGCCTCCGAGGCTCGTCAGCGGAAAGCGGCGTTAACCAGAAAGGGCGGCCCGGAGGCCGCCCTTTCCTTGGCTTCTCAGCTCTGCTACTTGCGGAGCTTGAGCTTCGAGACCGCGCCGCCGTGATCGGATGGCCACAGTCCGGACGGGGTGATCTCGTCCGGATCGTTGCCCGTCACGTATGCCTTGAGGAGCTTCGCCTTCGCCTTCTTGTTGGCGAGGACGTGGTCGATCGTGTGATCGAACGGATCCTCGTTGATGTCGAGCGGGGACCCGTAGCAGCAGGTGAAGTCACCCATCGTGCCGTAGTCCTTCATCCCGAACGCCGCCAGCGCCTTGAAGGCGAGCTGTCGCTCGTCCTCCTGATGCGGGTCGAGCAGCCCGGAGTTCAGGTCGCCGACCAGGATCGCCCGCATCTTCGTCTTCAGCGGGCCGCCCTTCTTGGTCAGCTCGATCGCCTGCGCCTCGTTGACCGACTGATCTGCGTCGGCCGACTCGAGGTGCGTGTTGACGAACCGGAACTTGGTCGGCTTCGACTTCTTGTTCTTCTTGTACTTGGCGTCGACCGAGAGCCAGCCGCGATCGGTCTCAACGATCGCACCGCCAACGTCGGCGACTAACGAAGCCTCGTACTGATCCATCTGCACCGACTTCTTGATCGGCTTCACCTTGCTGCCCTTGCGGGCGAGAATCACGTCGCGCATCGTCAGGCGCGCGTCGAGATCAGCGCCGTAGGCGATCACGGTTCCCGGGGCGCCGGTGGCTCCGAGCGGACCAGACCCGGTGGCATCGCTGCCGTCGATATCGGCAGGGAGCTCGCCCTCGAACTCATCCTGCTTCGCGATGACCTTGTACTTGCCGCCGACGTACTTCATCAGCTCCTTGAGGAAGTCGTACTTGGTCTCGGTCGCCAGCGTTCCGAGCGGCGAGATCGGCGGCGCACCGCCGTCCGACGTCTCCTGGACCCGCCAGTGCGCAACTTCCTGAAGGCCGATCAGGTCAGCCTTCGACTTGTTGATCTCCTTCGCCAGCGGAATCGCCCGCTCGGGGAAGTTGGTGCGCTCGATCTCGTTGTAGATCTCACCGGCGCCGTCGATGGCGGAACCGAGGTCCGCCGCTCCGGTCGCCGGGGCGAGGTCCGCGCCGAGGTAGACGTTGCGGGTCATCACGGTGACCTTGGCGTTCTTCGCCTTCTTCTTCTTCGCGACACCCTCGGGCGGGCTGATCAGCGCGACCGTCAGGACCGCGGCGATCACCGCTCCGATGATGAGCCAGACACGCGAGCCGGCGTGCCGTCCGTCGATAGACATCAAGAGACTTCTCCTTCTGCTTGCCCCATGGGTAGGCCGCTCCGCCGGGAACGGCGTGCACAGTCTAAACCCGCCAGAAATCGGTTCGATGCGGTGCCCGATGCCGCCAGGAAGTCCGGCGGGCGGGATGCACTTGCGTCGCTCCATAACATCTGATAGGTTTTCACTCAGATTTTCAACGTACGCGGCTGGTAACCCCCAATAGACGGGCACCACAGTCGCGTTTTCACGCACGGACACCG
>Ga0210084_1000172_pt1 | contig 11103 bp, 7 predicted proteins | sample China_Galinas_Co_3_FD_184863 | JGI IMG/M metagenome (GOLD analysis project Ga0210084, IMG submission 184863) | Wetland microbial communities from San Francisco Bay, California, USA, that impact long-term carbon sequestration -... | ecosystem: Environmental > Aquatic > Marine > Wetlands ... | reverse complement strand
GTGTACCCTGAGAGTCTTATCATCGATCTGCTGGAACCGGATATATACCGCGCTTTCAGTGCACGGCCGGAAAGACTCCGGGAACTGGTGGAAGGTAACCCCCACCAGGAGATCATCATTATCGATGAAATTCAAAAAGTCCCCCTACTGCTGGACCCGGTTCACGCACTAATGGAAGAAAAGCCCCATTTGCAGTTTATACTTTCCGGCTCAAGTTCGAGGAAATTGAAACGGGCAGGTGTGGACCTGTTGGCGGGGAGAGCAATATTGCGCATGATGCATCCGTTTATGGCGGCAGAGTTGGGAGAAAAATTTAATTTATCAACGTTTCTGAAACAAGGGCTCATACCGGTTATTTATTCTTCAAACAGTCCGGCAGAAGCCATCAAAGCTTATGCGGAACTTTATATAAAAGAAGAGGTAATCGCAGAGGGACTGGTAAGGAATGTCGGCGATTTTTCCCGGTTTTTGGAGGCCATTAGTTTCTCCCACGGCACCATACTAAATGTCAGCAATGTTGCCAGGGAATGTGAAGTAGAACGAAAAACAGTCCAGGGGTATATTGATATCCTAAAAGACTTGTTACTGGCTTTTCATGTACCGGTGTTTACAAAAAGGGCGAAAAGGATGGTGGCCCGGCGTCCGAAATTTTATTTTATCGATCCCGGGATATTTCATTACTTAAGACCCGGGGGACCTCTTGACAGACCGGAAGAGATGGAAGGTGCAGCCCTGGAAGGTTTGGTGGCCCAGCATATTCGCGCCTGGCTCGAATACGGTTCCTCTACTTCTAAACTATATTATTGGCATACCAAAGCAGGTTCCGAGGTAGATTTTATTATTTATGGTGAAGATGGATTCTGGGCAATCGAGGTAAAGAATTCATTAAAAGTTCATTCCAGGGACATGCGTGCCTTAAATTCCTTTAATATCGACTATCCCGAATGTACCCCGATTCTTCTTTACCGGGGGAAAGAGACCCTTAAAATAAATAACGTTATCTGTCTCCCTTGTGAAGTGTTTTTAAAAAATTTGGCCCCTGCCGACAAGGAACTAATTCCATTATTCGATGCCCCCAGTTAGGAATGAGTAGAATTTTAGGGGACAGGCAAACTGGATTTTTTATATACTACTTTTCCACCAACGATGGTATATTCCACTACCCCCTTGCCTTCCCAACCGATGAATGGACAATTGCTGGATTTGGATTGAAAATCTTCCGCTCTAATTTTAAAAGACCGTTCCAGGTTTAATAAAGTCAAATCTCCTGTAAAACCGGGTTTCACCGCTCCCCTACCCTGTAAATCGAATATTTTAGCCGGGTTAGTCGAATACAATTCAATGAGACGCTTAAGATCGATTACCCCGGTCCTGACCAACCGGTCATAAATGACTGAAAAAGCAGTTTCCATACCGATGACCCCAAAGGGCGCCGTTTCAAATTCTCCTGCTTTTTCTTCCGTCGAATGAGGCGCATGGTCCGTGGCAATACAATCGATAATCCCTGTTTTCAATCCCTCGATCAATGCTTGCCGGTCTTTCCCGGTCCTTAACGGGGGTTTCATCTTATAATTGGAATCGCATTTCCCATCTTTGACGATGAAGGTTTCATCCAATAATAAATGGTGGGGCGTCACATCCGCGGTCACTTGAATACCGCGCTTTTTGGCGCCGGCAATCAATTGAACCGCCCCTGCCGTGGAAATATGAGTCAGATGGAGAAAAGAACCTACTTCTTCCTGCCGGCGGATGTCCCGATCGATGATTATATCTTCCGATTCGGCAGGGATCCCTTTTAGACCAAACTTTGCTGAAATTTCCCCTTCATTGATTTGCCCATCCAGGGAGATGTTATGGTCTTCGGGGTGCTCGATGATCGGCACCTGGAGAGTTTTGGCTTTTTGCAGGGCCTGTTTGAATAACGCATCGTTCACCACACAGCGACCGTCATCGGAAAAGCCTTTGACACCGTTTTCTACCAGTGCGGCCATGTCTGTCAACTCTTGACTTTCCAGGTTCTTTGAAACGGCTGCCACGGGAAAAATATTCACCAGGCCCACTTCTTTGGCCCGGTTGACGATGCGGCCGGTAACCTTGATATTATCATTGACGGGAGAAGTATTGGGCATGCAAACAATCGAGGTAAATCCACCATGAGCCGCGGCCCGGGAACCGGTTTCAATGTCTTCTTTATGTTCTTGCCCGGGTTCCCTGAGATGCACGTGCATATCGATCAATCCCGGGCTCACCACTAACCCGGAAGCATCGATCACCTCCATTGAAACGCTGGTTATGATTAATGAAGATATTTCTTTGATTATCCCGTTTTCGATTAAAATGTCACAGGTTTTATCTGTTTGCGATGCCGGGTCCAGCAGCCGGCCGTTTTTTATTAATAAATTCATTTTATTCTCCTTGTTTTAGCTTCATAAAGCCAAGGGGGCAAGCCCCCTCGTTCCCTCGTAATCGCCTGTGGTTTACAGAGATCACAGGGGGGTGGCACCCCCAACCTATTATTGCAGCAGGAATACGCAAATGCCGAAGGAAAAATCTTGGAATAAAAACAAGGTTTGGCAACAGGGTAATACAGGGGGGAAAAAACTCTGTGTCCTCTGTGTTCTCTGTGGCTAATTTTTTTCATTATCCGAGACATAGGGTAAGAAGGGGATGAGCACCATTGCCGGGATAGAAAATACAAAGCTGAGACCGAATAACCAGGCATACCCCAGCCAACCGGCAATCAAACCGCTGGCCACACCGGAAAAAATAGCACTGATGTTCATCAATGCGGTACCGATGGCATAGTGGGCGGCTTTAAATTCCTTGTGGCAAATGCGCATCAGGTAAGTCATTAATACGGCGGTAGCCAGGCCCCCGGCAAATTGATCGAACCCATGAGTGGCTGCGACTAATACCAGGTTAAACGCACCGATTCCCACGGGTTCGGCGGCCCCGGTATTTATTTTAATAAAAGTGGCGAGATGAATCGCTAATGCCATGAAAAGTATATTGGTAAAATTCTGTGCCAGGATAAAGGGCCACATCACTTTTTTGAGAGAGAAGCGGGAAATCATCCAGCCTCCCAGTATGGCCCCGACAATGGATGCCGGCAGCCCCACTGCCGCGGATATCCATCCATAGTGAATTTTTACTCCCAGGTCTACCATGAAGGGAGCCACCATAGTGGCAAGGGTCCACTCTCCAATCCGCAGCAAAATAATAAACGCCAGGATAAGGGCCACTTTGTCCCTTTCCATGAAATACAAAAATGCCCGGCTGTAATGCGATTCGGGGTCCCTCATGATAACAGCTTTAATCCGTTTGCGAAAAAGACCCACCAACACCAGGGTCAGCAGTAAAAGAAAAGCGGTCCAATGAGCAAAGCGAATCTTTTTTAACAACGGCAATTGCTCTTTTAACTGTAAATAAACCGGCGATTGGAAAAAATAACGGACGGCAATTACAACAATAACCAGTATTGCGACAAATAACAGGGGTTTCAAGCGCAGGGCACGCAAAAGCAGTACCTTTATTTTTTTCCTTTCGGTTTCCACTTCCTTCAAATAGAAAATATGGTAAAGAAAAAACAGGCCAAAAATAACGGCGCCCACTAAAAATCCCAGGAACCAACCAACCGCGGCAGAGATAGTAACAATCAAGCCGGTGCCTGTCATCATGGCTACACGATAAGCCATGGTACGGTACCCGACAAACTTTGCCTGTCCTTCCTTGTCCAGGGCTTCCATGTAGTAACCATCGATGGCAATATCATGGGTGGCGGCAATAAAAGCACCTATAAAAAAAAGAGCAGCTATCACTTGAACGCTGTTTTTCAATGGAACGACGAATGCCGTCACCGCTAAGACCACCAACATGATGCTCTGCATGGTCAGCAGCCACCGGCGCTTGGTGCTGTATTCATCCACCCAGGGTCCCCATAAAAACTTCAAGACCCAGGGTAAACCAAACATATTCACCAACCCGATCGCCTCAAGGGACACCTTCATATCCCGGAAAAATACGGAAGAAACAGTGCGGATAATAATATAAGGAAAACCCTCCGTAAAATAGGTAGTGAAAGTCCAGATATAATCCTTTGAAAATCGCTTCTTTTCTTTATCGTTTGTCTGCTTTGTTTCTTCCGTCATCCGTCCTCTGTCATCCGTCCTCTGTCATCTGTCCTCTGTCATCTGTCCTCTGTCCTCTGTCTTCTGCTTCACCTGTTTTTTATATAACTGATGCAGCTCCTGGAAAAAATCCAGGTATCCGGCGGATTTGAAATCCGGGTAAGTCCATTCCAACGGACAGATTTTCTTTCCTTTGATCACATACTCCATATGGGCATAGATGCCCTTTTGCAAAGGGACCCGGTGATAATTATTTTTAGTGGTGGCAATAATCACATTGGCCTCGGAGAGATAACCGGGGTCCAGGTTGACGGTTCTTTTCCCTTCTACTGCTGTTTCTATCTCAATTTTATTGGTCAATAATTTAATGTCCGGCAATTGCCCCGGTGGGATTAACGCTTTAAAAGAGATAAAACTGCGAAACAAGGGAGTTCCCATTTCTTTATTGTAATAAGTCGTAAAATCAAAATTGAAGGCCTCAGACTCCAGGTCCACAGGAGAAAAAATCCCGGCTAGTTTCGTTTTCACTGCCTGGTAGATGTTTTTGTCTCTATAAATAAAACCGGAAAAAAATTTGACCTGGTGAAACTCCTTTTCAACACCCACTGGCTATCGTCTCAATATGTTGTTTATTCTACTTGCCACTTTTTTTCTTCCTGGTTAGCGGCGGGTTATACAGGGCATCCAAGATAAACAATCGTCCATGGATAAATACCGCTTGGTTTTTACCTGAGGGAGATATCGCATGCAGACTGCCTTCAGCCGAGGGTCCTACATAATGGAATTTATGTTCTCCATCCATCATCAACAATTCACCGTGAAAAGTGGTAAAATAAACCTGGTCATAATCCTTAGTAAAAAGGACCTGGTTCAAATCCCGGCGTTCGCCTACCGTTTCCCGAACAAAGGGCTTCGTAGAAACAATCTCCAGGTTGGTTTCGGTGAAAAGACTCTTTTTACTTCTTTCTGAAAGGATATAAAACATACCCTGGTCTCGATCGTAATAAAATTCCAATACTTTATCCGCCAGTTCAAGGGCTAAGAAAGTTCTATAGTTAAACTTGATCAAACGACTTTCATCATCTTTTGTCAATACCACTATTTCTTTGTGATGAGGATCAAAATCCAGCAGGGCAAGCTCCGCGTAATTGCCGGTTCCAATAAACATGGTTTCATCGATCAAGAATAACCTGTTACTAAAAAGCTCATAGATCAGTGCCTGGAATGCATTTTTTAAATCGGAAAGATAAATAATAAATGATGATGAATCATGGGAAAAGAAAATTTTCACCAACTCCGAAGAGGTGATGTCAAGTTTTTTACCTTTGTCTATATACTTCTGGACACTGTTTTTGGAATGCTGTGCTTCGTATATCATGTAATACTTTTTTACACTTTCAATCGGGACCTTTCCCACCAGTTTGATATCATTTATATCGATTGCAGTTAATCCTTTAGCAGCAAAATTAAATTTGTATATAGGGTAAGGATAGGATGGGTAGACCGGCATTTTTTTACCAAATTCCGAAGCAGCTTCCGAAGTAATGGAGAAGGGAGATTCAAAAGCCACTTTGGAAAGCCTGCTGTCGGTGATGTAAGCAAGGGTGCCGGTATAATTAAATCCGACATCCAAAGCCGGCAAAGGTAACGGGCGAGAGGAGACCAATGACAGCCGGGGAGTAGAATCAAATAACTCAACCACATAGACATAAACACTCTGATTCTCCATGGCAGTGGTAGAGAATATCATCTTTTGACCATCTTTCGAGATGAAGATATCCTGTAAATCACCTTTGTAAACCACTACATTCATTACTTTCAAATCCTCGAGCCTGATAAAAAATAATTTCCCCGGTTCTCCACTGTTCCTGGTTGCTCCCACCACCAACATTTCATCGGAAAGCCAGCGGATGGTTGTCATATCAAAAAATGATAAATAGGGGTACTCGGGAAACTGATATTTCCCGGGAAACAATTGCTTCAATTGCTCTATTGAATTGCCACACAATATGGACCGGTTGATCCAATTCTGTACATTGGCATTCTTCGGATCTTTCCAGTTATAATAAACCCCCATCAGCCGGTTGATGTCCCTATCCCATGCATCCTCCAAATAAACCTGGTTCAAATAGGTTTTGCACTTTTCATCTTTCAATTTCAGTAAGACCTGGCCATAAGTTTTATAATACTCCCGGTTATAATCTTCAAATTTTAGTTTTTTAAAAATATTCTGGGCTTGTTTGGCATCATCTCTACTCATATAGTACCTGGCTTCCAGCAGTTGGACATCCTTATTGGCCGGGGCCACTTCCAGGGCGGTGTGGATATATTTATCCATTTCATCCAATTGGTTGAGGAGTAAATAGGCCTCTGCGGTCAAATAATTAAAATAAAAATTATCCGGGTATCGGTCCGCTTCCGGCTTCAACAATTTCAAAGCCTCCTCGGGTTGGTTCAACCGGAAATATAATTTAGCCAACAGGATTTTATATTCAGGCACGTTTAAGCTCATCACCGCCCGGTTAAAATAGGACTTTGCCATTGGATAATTCCTCTGTTTGAAGTATTCCATCCCCAGGCAAAGATAAGCAGACGAATAGGAACGGTCCATGCGAACGGCACGGTTCAAGTTGTCGATGGAAGTGGACTGTTTCATGTCCGTGGTTGCCAGGGCAATGCCCACTAATGCGGCGGTGGAACGATGATGGAGGTCCAGGTACCGCTTAAATTGCTTGGTCACATCCCAGAGGTCCCTGGCCTCAATTAAGTCCATAAATGGGCCCCTTAAGGCAGGGTCCGGGTAATCTTCAAAAAATAAGTCCCAATGCTGCCGGGCCAGGTCCTTATCTCCAATCAATAGATAAGCAACCCCTTTACCGAATAAAGGCTTGTCTCTAGCCGACAGGAACGGGGCTGCCAAGACTACTAATAATAAAATAATTATCGTACGTCTCATTTTTACCTCGCTGTTATTGATTATAACATATTCCGGTTTTATTTCAAACCTGTATTTACAATCTCAATAAATCACCAGTACATTAATGATGTATAACGCAATCAATAGGATGGCATTTATAGAGATAATATTGAATACCCGGTAGGATGATTTCCTCACTACTGCAAAAAATACCACAAAATTCATCAATATAGCAATCAATCCCACGGAAATATGATCGGAAGATGCATCGATTAAAATATTCCCTTTGACATAAGCGATATCAATTATAAAAATAATGGCAATATTAAACAAATTGCTGCCGGCAATATTTCCCACCAGCATATCGATGGCCCCTATTTTCGCAGTGGCAAAAGAAACCACCAACTCAGGGAACGAAGTAACCAAAGCAAGAAAAATTACTCCCACAAACGAATCGGACCAATTCATAATTTGAGCCAGTTCTTTACCTACCACCGGCAGGTAAATCCCCACGGCAATAATAATGACGGCGGAAACAATAAAATAGGCTATTTCTTTGGCCAGGCTTTTATCTTTGTATCGCTCTTCTTCCTCATGCTCTGCTTTTCGTTCTTTAAAAATAATGTTCATAAATACCAGGTATAGGAAGAAAATAATTATGGATGAAAGCCCCACATGAAAAAAATTGAACTTAAAGCGAATGGTCAGCAAGATAGTCAGTAGATTGATAATAATAAGGCTAAAACCCAATGGCAGGACATTCAGTTTCCCGGTGAGTTGATACATTTTATTTTTTCGAAAAACCAATTCCGCCACGGCAATTATCAACAGGTTAAAAATACAACTGCCCACGATCTGGCCCACGGCAATATCCGGGGATTTCACGATGGCGCCGGCGGAAATGCCGGTAAATAACTCCGGGAACGAAGTAATCATAGAGATAAAAACCACTCCCATAAAAGCCCTGGCCCATCCTTTTTTCTCAGCGATCACATCCGCGCTTCGAGTGGCCCGGGTCCCGAAAATATAGACCAGGATCAATAAAAATACAAATTTTCCCCATACGATTAACATTTTATCACCTACGATCCCCACTTTAATTTTTCATTCAGAAGTTTAAAATAATTTAATTGGCCATTTTCCACCATTAACAGCGATTTATCCAAAACACCGGCGGTAAAGAAATCCCCGGTATCCACGGGTATTACCTGTTGACCGTCTACGGTTAGAAAACTTTCCGTGCCGTACAGCAATGTTACTTTGATTTTTGAATTTCCCGGTATCACCAGCGGTCTGAAAGTTAATGAATGCGGACAGATGGGGGTAACGATAATTCCATTCACATGAGGCGTAACAATCGGCCCCCCGGCAGCCAGGGAATAAGCAGTAGAACCGGTGGGAGTCGAAATGATTAACCCATCCCCCCCGATTTCCGCCACATAAGAAGCATCGATTTCAAGACACATTTTTATTATCCGGGCAATACTGCCTTTACCCACCACCACATCATTCAAGGCGGTATATCGCTCCCCTTTATAATCGATGCCCAGCATTTTCCGGTGGGAAATTTTCGGTTCACCGTAAAAGATGTTTCTTAAATTGGTTTCAAGGTTTTCTTTTTTTAACTCCGTCAGGAATCCCAGGCTGCCCAGGTTGAAACCCGCTACAGGTATCTGGTTTTCCACCGCCTGTTTAGCCACTGACAAAAACGTGCCATCCCCACCGATCAAGATGATAATATCCGCATAAGCCCCGATGTTTTCCCTGGAAATATTACTGCTGCTGCCAATCAGTCGGGCGGCGATCTCCTCCAGGACTACCTCCACCTGGAAACTCTTTAAAATTTCAATGGTGTTTCCCAGGTAGGGAATTACATCATCGTAGGGCTTGACAACAATTCCGGCTTTTTTATAATTCATTGTCGATTTCATGAGCTATTATTTTATCATTAATGGAGGGCTTTTTTCCATAGTATAATAAAAAAAAATATTCCCGGTTACCTTTTCTACCTTTTACACCGGCGGAAGTAAAATCCTTGACACAAAAGTTTAAGTCTGTGATTTGCTGTTTAAGGTCTAATAATACCTGGAGTCGTTTTTTCTTCTCCCGTACGATTCCGCCTCTATCGACGTTTTCCCGCTTTGCTTCAAATTGCGGTTTAATTAATACCACTATCGGGGATTTTTTGAATCGGCAAAGGGCCGGCAATATTTTAGTGACGGAAATAAAAGAAACATCGATGGTAATCAAGTCCGGCTCAAAACCGATTTTTTCCGCTGTTACGTCCGCTTCATTCCGGGCATTGGCCTTGATGAGTCTCAGCCGGTTATCTTGTTTCAACCGATCGTCCACCTGTTGGATATTGACATCTACACCGGCAGCGCCAACCGCACCGTTTTTTAACATATAATCGGTGAAACCACCGGTGGAAATGCCGATGTCCAAAACCTGTAAATTTTTTATATCGATGGAAAAATCTCTGAGGGCTTTCTCGATTTTAAGGGCCCCGCGGGAAACATAGGGGAATTTTTCTTTTAATTCGACGCAATGATCCGGGGTAACGATTTTATCCGAATTATAGACCACCTGTTGGTCCACCAGCACATCCCCGGCCATGATCAGGGCGTTGGCTTTTTCTTTACAGGGAACCAGGCCCCGTTTGACTACTTCCTCATCCAACCGGTTTTTAATTTTTTTGTTTTTCACTATGGTTTCGATTTGCCTCTTATTACTAAAACGTACAAGTTTATAATAAATACACACAAAAAGCAATAAAAAAAAGTTTATGCCTCCGGCGGGCATGCGGCGCATGCACCCTTTTAGGTTTGAACTGATATTTGAACGTTGGAAAACCCCACGACCGTGAATAGGGTCCAGCAGCCTGCTGGCTCCGGCGGGCATGCGGCGCATGCACCCTATTGATTTGTTTTTATTGTGAAAAAATTGTTTAATCCAGCATCAGGCTCAATACCCCCAGGTGCATGGTTCCTCCGGCGGGCAAACCGCTTTTGATTAGGCCAAAAATGCAAATCTATTTATTAAAGACCCAACAGTTCCTTTCGCACAATAAGAACGTTTTCATCTTTTTCATCTGCCGTAGCTGCGATGATTTTTTCTCTCCCTACATCACTTCCTGGTGAACACAGCGCCCGTAACGCTTCAATCCTGATCCATTTGGAATTGTCATGTTGAAGGGCTTTCAGAAGGAGTTTTGAAACCTTCTTACTTTTATCTGCACTTAACATGGAATAGGCAAAAACTCTAATACCCACCTTGCTGTCACTGATTGCATGCTCCAATAACAACTTCTTTGCCTCCCTATTGTCAATTTGCCAAAGTAACTTTAGAATTATTTTTTTTACAATTGGTGACGTTTCCTTTTCCCATTGTTTTCGGACTACCTGAGTAAAATGAGCCGGATAATACTTTATAATTAACGTTAACATTTCAGCCCGAATGCTTGCTCTTTCTTTTGACTCTAAAAGGTGTATGACATCGTCAAGATTGTTCGGCGAATATTGACGCATATATTCCCGCGCCACAAAAAGGCGTAACGTCCCGGTGAAGCCTTTATATTTGATTTGATCCCGCTTCATCCAGTCCTTTGCATTCTCTAAAAAAACTTCAGGAAAATCCTTGCATAGAACTTGTAATGCCGCCATTTTATTTCGATGAGATTTTATTTTCAAGACTCTCAGTAAAAAATTCTTTACACTTGCATCTCCAACTCCTTCCAACGCTAGAATCAACTTTCCGCTAAGAGGGTTTTCAAAATTGGTGTTGATGGAGGAGTAAATTTCAGATAAAAAGGAGCGTTTACCGGATTTAATTGTTTGAAAGGCTATGAGTAGAATACTAGGTTTTTTCAAATTCTTGAGAATTTTTTTACAGTAGGCTTCTGCCTCATCACTCCACCGGTTTTGGCATAAACTCAAATTGGATTTCATGGTTTGGTTGGACGAATAAATTGAGGCCCTTCTAAAATATGCCTTAATGAGTTCATCACTATCGACTTTGGCAAGTGAATTAACAAAAGCTTCAAACACAATCCCGATCCAA
>Ga0210084_1000171_pt1 | contig 11110 bp, 9 predicted proteins | sample China_Galinas_Co_3_FD_184863 | JGI IMG/M metagenome (GOLD analysis project Ga0210084, IMG submission 184863) | Wetland microbial communities from San Francisco Bay, California, USA, that impact long-term carbon sequestration -... | ecosystem: Environmental > Aquatic > Marine > Wetlands ... | reverse complement strand
TTCAACAGCGAAAATGGAACTATCAGGAATACGTAAAAAAACAACTGAAACTGATCGACAAAAAGGATCCTGGCCGCGGTAAAAACACTTTTTTGATCGTAAACCCCAAAGATACCGAAGGTGTTAAAAATATAATGATATTTTTTGATGGCAATTCGGCATTGGACGCCTTGATTGTCGATTTGGATCCAAAACTTTTTTATATTATTTGGGATGAGCTGGATAAAAAATATGATTTTGTGAGTAAAAACCTCGAGGGTGATTATTTTTCATCCGATTATCCCCGGATATTGTGGCAAAAGGAAAATGTTTATATTGAGCTACAAAAAGTAAGCTCCCATAGAGTTCGACTGGTGTATGTCGAAAAATTGCTTTATGAAAACTATAAAGACTTCCTCCAGAAAACTTACGAACCGTATCGACGCAAACAATCAAAAAAAGGATGGATGGATGATCTGTAGCCCGGTATTCGATGATGTTTTGAAAATGATCTGCCGACCCTTAACGGAACAACAGGAACTTTCGGTTGAAAGGAGCTGGGAATGACTCCCAAACGCATTGCCCTGATTATCATTGCTATTTTGTTTGCCGTTTTTATTCTTCAAAACGCCCAAGTGTTGGAAGTTCGATTTTTATTCTGGGGCACCGAGGCGTCCCGGGCCATTGTTTTGCTGGTCACCTTCTTCCTCGGTCTTGTTTCCGGATGGCTGTCCGGCTGGAAACAAAAAAAGCCTGCCGAGGATAAACCCAAACCGAATATGTCATGAACCATAATGAAGTAAATATCCTGGCCCATCTTAGATCCCGCAACACGGAGGAGGGATAGGCTTTGGGTTACCCCTGGAAGGGGATATTTTACTTTTGAAAGGGTTAAATCCGAAATTCGAAAATCGAAATAAATCTTAAATTCTAATGCTCAAATGCTCAAAACAATCAAGAAAGTATTCATTTCATAACGGTGAATTTGTTTTGAACATTAGAATTTTGGTCATTAGGGTTTGTTTAAGATCTTGAAAGCTTACAGCTTTATTTCGGATTTCGTGCTTCTAATTTTGTATCAATTTATTTCGGCAGAACCATAGGCCTCTGACCCCCGAAATGCGGGACAGGCATGACCGTTTCCTTTTCAATCTCTTTCTTATTCTCCGTCTTTCGGTGATCATCAAATGATCTGAAAAGCCAGATATGCGCCATACAGCATCAGGGATACAACGCCTTCCCATCGGTCGATGGATCGTTTTTGGCCTGTGAACATAAATGTGAACAGTAACACGCTCGCCAGAATCACCACGCTGATGTCGACGTTGCTTTTGCTGTGAAATGGAATAGGTTTTATGATCGCGCTGACTCCCAAAACAAAAAAAATATTGAAAATGTTCGATCCAACGACGTTGCCTACGGCAATCTCCGGTTTTCCTTTGTGGGCGGCGACCGCGGAAGTGGCCAGTTCAGGAAGGGAAGTGCCAACCGCTACAATGGTCAAGCCCACCACGGATTGACTGATCCCTAATTTTAAAGCCAGGTTCACCGCTCCTTCAACAATCCAGGCGCCGCCGAAACACAGACCCGCCAGACCTAACACCACCAGTAGAACCGATTTCGCCAATCCAAGTTCTTTCGAGGGCACGTGGGTCTCGATTCCTTCAATCTCTTTTGAAATTGAAACTGAATAATAAAGAAATATGATAAAAAAGGAGAGAAGAACAAATCCGTCGATTCGTGTTAAAACGGAAATGCCATTTTTATCAATAAGTTGATCGTTTACCATCAGGCCCAATACGATGGCAGCCAAAAGACTGAAAGGAATCTCTTTCCACACCGTACCCTTTGTGACGGATAACGGACAAATGACGGAAGACACACCAAGAATCAGCAAAATGTTGGCGATATTGCTTCCCAAAATATTTCCAATGGCGATTTCGGAATTGCCCTTAAGGCTTGCCATAATATTCACAAACAGCTCAGGGGTGGAGGTTCCGAATGCAACGACAGTCAGCCCGATAACCAGTTCGGATACCCTGAACCGCCTGGCGATGGATGATGAGCCATCTACCAGAAAATTAGCACATTTAATAATAACAGCAAATCCAACAATAAGTTTCAAATATGGCAGCATGTGAGTTGAAAGTTCCGATTGATATTTACCATTCATTATATATCGAAGGGTCGGGAAGTTTTTCTCCCAAACCCTTGAATATTAGCCTCCGGCTTCGCTTCCAGCCCGTAGGGCTTTCAGGCCAGAGGGGAGAGCGGAATGGATGATCTTTTATTTAAATCGGATGCTGTCTGAGTGGCTAAGGGATCGTTAGAAAAAACAGGCGCTTATCGAAATTGTATCTTTAAAAGAATTTTAAAATTATGCAGAGAACCTATGGATATTTCAGAGACTGTTTCCAGTTTTTTCCTTACGATCCCTTGCCGCGAGTTTTATCCGCCTCTGGCGTGATCATGCGGCTTAAAAAAAAGATTATCCATGCAGCGATCGTTTAGAAAAACTCCCCGGTCCCTCACTATAATCTAATCTTTCGTGATCTCATTGGGGTCACTTTGGTCTTTTACAAGACGAAACTCCAGGGGCTTTTGAGTGTCCAGGTGAACATCCCTCTGGGGAAATGCAATCACGATCCCCGCCTCACGGAATAGTTCGTCAATATGAAAACGGATATCGCTTTCAATGATGCGCCGATCCATGATGCGGTTCATGCTGATCCAGAAATAAAGATCGAATATCAGGGAATTGTCCCCAAAATCGTTAAAAAGCACGAAAGGTTTAGGTGCCTTCTTTACCTTTGTATGTTCGTCGGCGACCCGAAGCATAAGGCGCTCAACTTCACGAACCGGAGACCCGTAAACAACCCCTACGGTTACCTGCGCCCTCACCTCTTTGTCTGAAAGGGTCCAGTTAATGATATTTTTCTCTAAGAAACTGCTGTTGGGCACTAAGATTTGGACATTGCCGCCGGTGCGAATTCGCGTACAGCGCGCGCCGATCTCCTCCACCATGGCGAACATCCCTTCGATTTCAACCAGGTCACCGATCTTTATCGGTTGTTCCGCCATAACGATGAAACCGCTGATGAAATTATTGATCAGGTTTTGGGCCCCGAAACCAACGCCGATGGCAACGGCACCACCTAAGAATGTGAACAGCGTCAAAGGCATGTTGACCACGCGCAGGGCAAAGAGAATGATCAAAAGTATGACAACATAATTAATAATCTTCTCAACGGCCGCCGTCGTGGTTTCCTTCATGTGGACACGCGCTAAAAGACGTCGAACCCAAAAAAGAAAGATTCTTTTGACAAATATAAACCCGATAATCAGGATGATCAGGGCCATGACCAGTTTCTTGACCGTCACCCCGTGTTCATCGATCACCCACAATTCCAGATCCCAGATATTTGTTACCTTGCCGGTCAGCGCGGTTAGTTTTTTCCACAAATCAAAGTGGTTGCGTTTATGGGTAATCTCATCCAAAAGCCGCTGGTTCAACCGTAAGGTGGCTTGAAGCATCGACAAATATTCGACACCGCCTCTTTCCAACGTCCTTAGGGCACCCAATCTATTTTCCAGCTCGCGTCGCAAATTCTTCGAAGACCCTTGATCGGACAGTTGTTTTTCCAGGGATGTAATTTGGGGCTGAAGACTGTTTTGATAGCTTTCCTGAAGTCGCACGGCGCGTTCAATTTTTACTTTGCCGGCTTCAAGTTCTTGTTTCCAGGCGTCTATTTTTTCTTGATCCACCCCGCCTTTGACAAGCGCGTAACGATTTCTCCACACCTGTTCCTGTTGATTTAACAGGTTCAACATATCCTCTGTCTGTTCCAGGAGCTGCTGGGAAGCTTCCCGCTCGGCGTCGGCAGCCTCTAATCTGGCCTTGGCCAAAACAATATCGGTCTTTTTTCTGGCTTTCGCGAGTCTTTCCTGGGCCTGAAGCCAAGCGGTCTCCACCTTCATCTGTCCGCGAAGCTGATCCTTCTGTCGCTTTTGAAGGTCATCCCTGTTGCGATTGATGGCTTCGATCTGTTTTTCCAGGTCGGCGTTGTCAAAATGCAAGTTTTTGCGGACCCAAACAAGGCTCTGCTGTGTAACATCCGCATTTTTTTCGGCAAGCCGAACTTCGATGGAAAGATTTTGACTGATTGTCCTTTGCAAATCGAAAATCGCCTGAGCAGTCTCCAGTTTCAATCGGGCCTGTTCTAGTTCCCACCTTAGTTTTCCAGTCACCTCCCCGGGTTCCATTGCTCCCAGCTTTTCTTTGGATTTTCGCAGATCCTGCCCGCTTTCTTCCAGCTTCGCTCTGGCGTCCGCCAAAGCCTTCTCGGCCAGGCGGATCCCCAAAATGGCGGTTTCCTTCTTATGGTCGTCGGTAATCAACTTATCGAGAATGGTGTCATAATAACTTAAGGAATACGGCGGATTTTTAGAAAGGGTTACCTGCTGCTGAGTCTGCTCTTTTTCTTTCAAAAGGGCTTCTTCTTTTTCCAAGATCTTCTTTTTTTTCAAGGCTGTTAAGAGTCGCTGATAGACGCTGTTTAACTCCCGGAGCTTTACGGTTCGTTCCTGCAACTGGGGCAGGGTTATTCCCAATTGTTGTGCGGTTTGTTGATTTTCCGATGCTTCAGCGGTAACGACGCTCTTTTTGACATTGTTGAGTTTTTGCTCGATGTCGGCGATATCGATCTCAGGCGATGGCTTCTGATGGTTCACCACTGTTGCGCTTTGTTTGTTTTCCAGCATTTTGGGGGCCGCGGCCCAGGACATTGAAATCAGACCGAACAAAAAGATCCCGGCATATACACATACACTTTTTTTTAACTTAACGCGCATCATCATTTTTAACACCCGATGTTGTAATATTCAAAAATACATCCATATCTCGATTGAACATTTTTCTCAATTTAGTTATAAAGGTATTGACAACATATTACAATACGTTTCAAGATTTTTCATCTGTTCGTAAATTTTATCGAACAATAATAAATTCGTAATGAAATTAAAATTGTTTTTCCATGGAGGACATTATGACGAACTCTTTTTCCTTCGCGCCCAAGCATATTCTTTGTCCTATGGATTTTAGCGAACTGTCCGATCTGGCACTCAAGTATGCCGCAGTGGCGGCACGGGAGTATGACGCAACACTGCATGTTTTACATGCAGAAACATTTGAACTGCCCCGTTATTTTTCCAGAAGTGAAAGCGATCATCTGATTCAAGAGCTGGCAACTGCCAGAACCAGTCTTCGAAATCATCTTGCCGAACATGTCCAAAATATCCTCGGAATCCATGCCAAGGGACTTGATATGAAGTTCGAAGCCCTTGAAACGCATCCGGTGGGAGCAATTCTTGATTTCACCAAACAAGCGGCCATCGACCTTATTGTGATGGGCACCCATGGCTACGGGGGGTTGAAACGGTTTAGATTGGGATCAGTGGCTGAAAACACATTGGAAAATGCAACCGTCCCCGTATTCACGGTAAGGCAAAAAACCCATCTGTTTATCGACGTAACGCGTGCCGATTCAATACCTGTTCTGGAGAAAATTCTGTGTGCATCCAATATGTCAGAAACAGCCGTCTTCGCTTTGCGCCATGCGGCGGCCCTTGCCGAGCGCTTTGGTGCAGTTCTGACCGTGCTCTATATTGGGGAAACAGACAAACATGCGGATATTTCAAAAGACGAGGAAAAGTTGTGTACCTGGATCGCCGATACGGTAAAGGTAGAATGCGAAGTTAAACCGATGGTTCGTAAAGGCCACGCCGCTGAAGAGATTATCTCCTTTGCCAGGGAGAACAAGGATGATCTTATCGTTCTGGGTGCCCGTCATCAGCAGTTTTTAGAAGCAACTTTTTTCGGAAGAACCACGGAATTGGTGGCGCGGCATGCCCCGTGCCCGGTGTTGATTACACCTTTCTTTTCAGCATCGTGATGGTTTTCATCCACAGGTGAGTATCTTAAAGAATCGATCCATCAGGAACCATTGAAAATACAACTTGATCCATCTTGTGAGAAAATATCGATCAAATAAATGGCCAAAAGAAATATTCGACAACAATTCATCCTTTTCAACATAACGGAGGCAAAGAAATATGGCTGAGATTACGATCATCGGTGCCGGATTATCACAACAAAGGAGCAAAAAGACGTCCGACTCCCTCTATGAATCCGAATGAACTCCTTTGCCGTTTTTTCCTGAATGAGCAGTCTGCCATTAACTCTTGTATCCAGGTTTCGAGCTCTCTGATCGCATCCGAATCAAAAAGACACAGGGCAATCTCATAGTTTAGTAATAGACTTCGCATGTCCATGTTGGCCGATCCTATAATTGCAACCGTATCATCTACCAGGATTGCTTTCGCGTGTAACATGCGTGGCTCATAAAACCATATTCCGGCTCCGACCTCCTGAACCCGTGTTAAATATCCCTCGCGAACCAGGTCCGCCAAACGATGGTTGGACTTTTTCGGAGTTATTATAGATACGTCAATACCGCGACGGACGGCTATGCATAAAGCCTCCAACACCAGATCATCCGGTACAAAATAAGGCGTCACAACCCAGATGCGTCGGTTGGCCCTGAAGATCGCGGTCAGGATCGCATTGCGAAATGAATCGTTGCGAACATCCGGTCCGCTTGCAACCAATTGAGTTACACCGTTAGGTTCCTGTTTTTGCGTCTGCCTGGTGGTGGAATGGTAACCAAGTGTGGCCTTGCTTGCAAATTTCCAATCCGACTTAAAAATGTCGGTTATATGATCGATCACCGGGCCTTGAACCAACAACGAAAGATCCTGCCAGCGGACGACGGATTCTTTCGGCCCCATATATTCTGAAGCAATGTTCATTCCACCAATGATCGCCGTTTGATTGTCGCAGATGATCATTTTGCGATGATTACGCAAATTGGCTCGTCCCCGGAAAGGCCAATGGATCATCGGCATAAAGAAGGCCGCCCGGCCGCCGGCCTCTAAAAGCGGCAATAGAAACTTCTTGGATATTCTCACCGATCCCAACGCATCTAAAATGAGACAAATTTCTAAACCTTTTGCGGCTTTTTTCGCAAGAGCGTTCACAATGGCCCTTCCCGTTTCGTCTTTCCCCAATATGAACGTCGCAACATAAACGGAATGACGGGCATTCTCAATTAGGTCTAATATCATTTGAAAAGCTTGTTCGCCTTCCGGTAGTAACGTGATGTGGTTGTGCGCTGATGCCGGGAAAACACCATCGCGGGGCTCAAACAAATACGCCTTGCTGATGTAAGATTCGCAGCAAGGTTTTGACTTGTCCAGTGAAAGCTTCGGTTTTTTCTCAGCTTTGCTGATCATCTTTCGTCCACCCAAAATAAGGTAAAGCGGCACTCCCAGGTAGGGAATAAAAATGATGGCCATCAGCCAGGCAAGTGTGCTGGTTGGCGATCTTCGCTCCCTGATGATGTGAGTCAATAAAGCCAGTGCCAGAATAAATCCAATGGATGACGAAAGGTGTATAAATAGCCAATCAAAATTCATAACGCTTAAATCCTGCAAAAAAAGGGTTGTACAGAAAATATCGCCTTTATTTTATTTATGATTTATGTTTTTTCTGATGATAAAAATGCACGGTCCAAATGAATACGCCAAAAAGTGCAATCATGGCAAATACTTGCACTTCATAGTGTTTAATCTTTCCGATAAATATCTCCAGGGCATGACCGAAAAGATAGCCACCGGATCCGACGGCTACCGCCCAGACCAGCGCTCCAGCGGCATTGAATAAAATGAATTTTTTGAAGGATACCGGACTCATTCCAATGACAAAAGGGGCAACTGTGCGCAGTCCGTAAAGAAACCGAAAAGATAGGATCACCGGTGTTTGAAATCGGTTCATCATCTTGCGAACTTTTTCCGCTTTCGATTTCCAGGAAGGTCGCCTGGACAGAACCGCCTGACTGTGTCTGCGTCCCAAATAAAAAAAAAGCTGATCGCCGCAAAGACTGCCGGCAAAGGCAGCGAAAATCACACCGGTCAGTGCCAGATATCCTTGGTGGGCTGCCAGACCTGCCAGTATCAGGATCGTTTCTCCTTCTAAAAATGTACCGACTAAAATCGCTGCATACCCATAATTTTCAATGAAACTTTGCAGATCCATAAAAAGCATTTTTTTGATAAACATTCTCTTTTGGGAAATTAAATAAGGGGGAAATTTATACTTTGCCCTGTATTTAGTGGAACCACAAAATATTTGATCGTCCAATATGCACTGATAATAACATAGGATGCGGGCAAGTAAAGTTATTACTCAAGTTTCGCACCCTTAATTTTCAGCAATTCATCTAAGAGTAGCAGGCCGGGAAAATTTTTTAAGGTAAAATCACATGGACCTATATAAGGCACAAAGAGTATGTTTTACGGAACGATTAAGCGAATATCCTGATAAATTCGCAACTGTTGCCATTTCAAGGCGTCTTCCCTTCTGACGATCATTATGCGCATTTCTTCTTGGAGATGGTTGTTGACAATAAAGAAATTAGTGCACTATATTTTTTGACGAATGTTAATTCGAAAAATCAAACACCTGCATATTGTGGATACTTGTTATTTAAATGAAAAAGACTGAACAAAACAATCTTACGATGATGACCCTTCCTGTCTATGCTCTTGGAAGACAGACCATTTTTCTGATCCGGGAGTTGGGACGAATTGCGATCTTTTTTGTCAGGGGTTTTCTGCTTATTTTTTCGTTTCCGCTACAGATATCCAAAACAATTGAACAGATTTACTTTATCGGCGCAAAATCCGTTCTGGTGATATGCCTGACCGGAGCATTTACCGGAATGGTTCTGGGTCTTCAGGGGTATTACACCCTCGTGAAGTTCGGAGCCGAGGGCATGCTTGGAGCGGCTGTCGCACTATCCTTGATACGGGAACTGGGTCCTGTCCTCAGCGCCATTATGATCATCGGCCGAGCCGGTTCGGCAATGGCGGCAGAGATCGGAATTATGCGCATATCCGAGCAGATCGATGCCCTTGAAACCATGGATATTAATCCCTTACGGTTTCTCATCAGCCCCAAAATTGCCGCGGCACTTGTTTGCTTCCCCCTGCTTACCGCTCTTTTTGATGTCATCGGGATTTTCGGCGGATATCTGACCGGTTCGATGTTGCTCGGTATCGATCCTGGAATCTATCTCAATAGAGTGGAATCGAGCGTTGTCATGAAAGATATTGCCGGCGGGTTTTACAAGTCGCTGGTCTTTGCGGTGGTCGTAGTAACAATTTGCTGTTTTCAGGGATATTATACGCATAAGCGGACAGAAGGCTTTGGCGCAAAGGGGGTAAGCCTTTCCACTACTTCCGCGGTGGTCATCTCATCTGTGCTTGTGCTGATTGTCGACTATGTGATGACATCTTTCTTAATTTAGGGCAAAATGGAACTTCCTCTGATTCAACTGGTAGATGTTCATAAAACGTTCGGTGACAATAAAGTCCTCAACGGTACGAATCTGAGTATTTTCGAAGGACAGGTTACGACCATTATCGGCAAAAGCGGCGGCGGAAAGAGTGTTCTGCTCAAGCATATTATCGGTCTTATGGAACCGGATTCCGGAAAAATTTTATTCCGGGGTCATTCGCTGTCGGAAATGCAAAAAGCGGAAAAAAAGACCTTTAAAAGAAAATTCAGCTATGTTTTTCAGGGTACGGCGCTCTTCGATTCCATCACGGTATTCGAAAACATCGCCCTTCCCCTAAAAGAAAAAACGTCTTTTAAAAAAGCGAAGATAGCCGGTCGCGTCCGTGAAAAAATGGATCAGTTGGACCTTCAGGGAATCGACCAAAAATATCCTTCTCAGCTTTCCGGCGGCATGAAAAAACGGGTGGCACTTGCCAGGGCTTTGGTGACCGATCCGGAAATCGTTCTTTTTGACGAACCGACAACCGGTTTGGACCCCATACGAAAAAATGCGGTGCACAAGATGATCTCCGATTATCAAAAGCAATTCGGTTTTACGGGGGTGGTGGTGAGCCATGAAATTCCGGATATCTTCTACATTTCTCAGTGGGTGGCGATGCTGGAAGAAGGTCGAATCCTGTTTGAAGGAAGTCCCGAAGAAATTCAGCAGACATCGAACTCCGTAGTACAGGACTTTATCCACGGGCTGGAACGCGGTCATGAAAAAATTTCCGGGATTGAAAGTCATTACCAGGGAGAAAAGCGGATAAAAGAAGAAATGGCCAGACTTCAGCGGTATCATACCGCTTTTTCCCTCATCATCTATACTGTTGAAAACCTAAATGAGATCAATGAAGAACTGGGACCCATGGCAGGTTTGACCGTCATAACGAATTTGGCCAACGAGCTGCAAATCCTGACTCCCCTTACCGATACCTGTTATCGGTTCGGTTTGAACAAAATCATCCTGTTGCTGCCGAATACCACTAAAGAACAGGCACACACGTTATGTGAAAATTTGTCCGAACAAATGCAAGGAAGAGATATTTTCGGGTTGATGCCTCACCCTGGTGTCTGTTTTTTCATCAGCGCAAGCTATACGGAAGGACGAAAGGATTTGTCATATGAAGAAATGTTATTACAGACCCATTCGATGCAAAACATGTTTTATGAATTCAAGGTCTGTTGATCCAAGCAAAAGGGGGTTGAATGAAAAACACATCCATTGAAGCGATGGTGGGCTTATTTATGCTCATCGGAATCGTATGTGTGGGTTACCTTTCCATCCATCTCGGAAAAATGGAGTGGGGAGGAGATAGATTCTATCCGGTATTTGCCCGTTTTCAATCGGTGTCCGGTCTGATTGCCGGAGCACATGTAGAACTGGCAGGTGTCCACATCGGAAAGGTCGATTCCATTGCATTGGATCCGAAAAGACTCGTTGCCGTGGTCGAGCTGAAAATACAAAAAAGCCTAATGTTGTCCGACGATGTCATCGCTTCGGTTAGAACCTCCGGGCTGATTGGAGATAAATATATCGAACTCGTCCCGGGCAACTCGGATAAAATACTCAAACCGGGAGGTCTGATAACAGAGACCGAATCTGCCGTGAATTTAGAATCATTGATCAGCAAATATGTGTTCGGAGGGACGAAATGAATATAAAAACAACATCTT
>Ga0210084_1000170_pt1 | contig 11123 bp, 13 predicted proteins | sample China_Galinas_Co_3_FD_184863 | JGI IMG/M metagenome (GOLD analysis project Ga0210084, IMG submission 184863) | Wetland microbial communities from San Francisco Bay, California, USA, that impact long-term carbon sequestration -... | ecosystem: Environmental > Aquatic > Marine > Wetlands ... | reverse complement strand
AGGGCAGAACAGAGATGTACAAAAACGATGCGACGTTGAACGCCACGTTCGCAACGCAAGCCATCGCTGCCGCCGGGGGTGGTCAGGGGCACGAAAATATGCAGCCCTACCTGGGGCTCAATTATGTGATCGCGTTAGTGGGGGTTTATCCTTCCAGGAGTTAACGATTAACTAATGCATGTGACAATGTGATGGGAGTTTCCCGTCGAACGTCGCCGGTTTTTAGCGTTTGACGGAGAATATCCTTGTTTAAAACAGCGGCCCTACCCCATTGACTAAGCCGTTAATAAAATCCGAGAGCGGCTGAGCCGCGGCCGGTATTAACTGTAGACGCCTAAATCTGCGCCTGTTGTAGTATAACCACCCTTGGTATCGGCTGCCACATCAAGAACAACTAATTCCGGGGGTATCCATTGCTTTTTTTCTGACGGAGCCGGTTGTTTCTCAATATCCATGAGAACCTCCTGTTTGTGTTAAGACTATACATGACTCCTAAAAAAAAGTCAAGGGGTAACCGGGATTTTTCTAATCCCGGAATTCCTTAGCCAGCCACTGCAAGAATTTGATGTAGATAACACCCTGCATCACGATGCCCTGGGTCATGCTTTCCCATTCCGGTCTTCCTTTGACGGGGCGAATGTGCTCCAGTTGATTTTCGATTCGATTAATATCGATGTATCGATGCACCTGTTCTTCTTCCCTTATGGTATCCAGGAATCGTAAGATATCCGGTTTGGCTTCCAGCACCCGGCTGTGGAAATCGGGTACGAATACATGCTTGTCCCGGCGCCACTGGATAGAGGGAGGCAAGATACCCTCCATGGCCCGGCGAAACAGGCCCCGTTTCCACCCCCCCACCAGGAACTGTTCCGGCGGCACTCCCAGGGAAAACTCAACGATACGCTTATCCCAACAGGGATAACCGGCACTCAATCCCAGGTGGGCGTGACGGATATTCTCCTTTTCAATAAGGAACCTGCCGGCGCTGTGTTTTTTCAAAAATCCCTCACGGTAAATGGATGGTGACTTGCGTTTTCGCTTACCCGCCGTGGCCGGGGTGAACCCGTATTTCCCGGCAAAACCTTCGGTGACAGGGCTGTTTATCTTCAGCCTATTATAATTTTTGCCGTGTTTTAACCACTGGTGAAGATTTAGAAACCATCCCGGCATCATAGGCAGCAGAAGGTATTTTCCGGCTATCTTTAATACCGGTTTCTTTTCCACCTGTTGTATTTGCCGTATCAAAGCAAAGGTTTTGCCCCATTTCCAGGTTTTAACCAATTGCAAAAGGGCGTGTCTACCGTCATGGGAAGATATGGAATCACCGCCCAGGCCCCACATCAAGATGTCCGCCCCGCTTTCCCGGGCAGCCTTACACAAGGCGCGATCCATATAGTGAAAGGCGGATACCGGGGCTTCCAGTTCCCGGATCCCTGTCTCTATTTCAGCCTGGTCAAAGGGACCGGTATCTTCCGCGGTGACATAACGGATATCGATATTGGGTTCCTGTTCCAGTACCTCCCGGATATAGCGCCGTTCATCGGTTTCAATACCGGTGTGATTTTCCGGCAGCACTGAAGAGACTGCAATCAACCGTTTCCCGGTTTCCCTTAGTTTCCTGGCGGCAATGCAGGCAATAGCGGAGGAGTCCAATCCACCGCTGAGGCCGGCGGCTGCCTGTATATGGGGCAGCGCGCGCAGGTGGCAGTGCACCGATTGAACCGTCAATTCCCGCAGTGCTTCGGCATAGTCGCTGTCTTTGTTGTATCTCACTTGCTTATACTGCCGGGGGTCCCAGAATGAACCGGTTGAAAGTCTCCCGGCCCGGGCCTCCAATACCAACCAATTGGCTGCTTTCAAGCGCATGATACCTTTAAAAAAGGTCTCCTGGAAATCCATTTCCAGCGGGAGCATTTTCACGGCCAGCGCGGTTTCATTAAAACGGCAGGGGACAACCTCCAGGGCGCGGACCCCTTTGATCTCGGTGGCAAAAACAAAATGCCCGGGAGAATGATGGTAGAAAAACGGCCGGACTCCCAGGTGGTCCCTGGCGCAGAACAATGTCTTAGCCCGCCTGTCCCATATTGCAAACGTAAACTCTCCCAACAGGTAAGCGGGACACTCTTTACCCCACTTTTGAAATGCACCGAGGATAAGAATGCTGTCGGGCATTCCCGCTCTTTGGAGATGGGGAATAGAAAGCCGGTCAAATAACTCCTCCCGGTTATCGATGCGGGTATCGGCGGTAATAACAAAGCGTCCGTCCGGGGATGTATAAGGTAATTTCTCGTATACCGATTCCGGGGTGATATGGGTGGCCAGGTGCCCCAGTCCGGCTTCACCCTCCAACCGGAGGCTGGAGCCATCCCGTCCCCTGTGTTTCAAGGCTTTTTGCACCAACTGCAAGTCTGATTCGGATACCGCTTGACCGGCCCGGTTCCCCAGGTTTATAATACCGAAAATCCCGTTCATTTACCTGTCTCCTCCCAGTTATAATCAACGCCCAGGAGATCGTACAACTGCCGGTTGAAGGGCCTGAAATATCCCAGCATTTTTTCACGGACAGCCGGGTTCATGGGGGGAGAGTCATAACTGTTCTTCCTGGCGTATTCGGTGATTGTATAAGGTTTAAGTCCCAGGAAAGTAAATACCCGGTTCATGGTCTCGGTGGGGTCCTTGAAAAAGTCTTCGCTTTTTAATATTAGAAATTGTTCCAACGGGAAATAATCCAGCCAACGGTTAAGCTGCTTAATATATATTCCCCTGGCCAGGTAACCGGTGCGCCGGTATTTTTTATTGAAGACAGGATCGGAAAGGAGTGTATTTAATTGTTCTTCATTTAATGTTTCCGCGGTTTCCAGGGCCAGGGCGGTTTCAAAGGATTCGCTCACCCGGTGCCGGCGATAATTGTGATAATACTGGGAGTAAGCCCGGTCCACGGGATTGCGCAGTAGCAGGATCAATTTGATGTTGGGAAATGCTTGAGCCACCCGCCGCGGCACATAGGGAAAAAAGAAATACCTGGGACTGGCTTCACCGGTGAGCATGCCTTTAAACAAACCCACGGGGGGGAAAAAGGAGCGGTACCAATCCATCCCTTTTTCATAATGCTGGTCGAAAAAATGGATTTCCTTTCTCCCGGCGGGCTGGATGTTGGGGTGCCGGGTCAGGTTATGATATAACGAAGTGGTGCCGCATTTCTGGGCACCGATAATGAGAAACGAAGGCTCCCGGTACCGGACGTATTTGGGGGGTGGTGTTTTTTTTACTGCTTTTGCCAATAGTTTTTGCCTGAGAACCGGGGGGATGTCCGGTTTACTTCTCATATAACAGGTGGAACATAACTCATACTTTTGGCGCGCCATGGGCAATTGCAGCTCCTTAACGATGCGGATGTGTTTTTCAGACCACCATATTTCCCGCAGGCTTTTCTCGAACATATTGCCGAGATCGAACCGGCATTGGTCATCCTGCCCGCAAAGTGAGACATTGCCGTCGTAACGGATCAACAAATTCCCGGTTTTGAAACAGGGGTGAGTCAAAATGGTTTTATCCTTGCGGGCTTCACGGTATACTTTGGAGTTTTGGCGAATTTTGGGATGCTCTTGCGGGGCAGAGAACCGGACCCTGGTTTTTTTAAACACTTCTTGCCAGTGTTCCATTTGCCGTTGTTTTTCATTTTCACTTTTATAATCGTACAACCCGATCACCAGGGTATTTACTACGCCGTCTATCTCCCGGCACAGTTCTAGATTATTTCTCAACACATCTCCGCCGGTATTTTCCAGGATTTTCATCCCCTTGCCGCGGGCATAACGGCAAAAATCGATAAACCTGGGGTCCAGCAGCGGCTCGGATAAACGGTGGAAACCAATGTAACCTCTAAAATCAAAACCGCTTATCCGGTCCATCAATGCATAGACTTTTTCGCTGGGCATCCGGATATTGACGGGGTTTCCCTTTTCATCTTTGCGCACCCCGGAACGGTCGTCATAACGGGGGCAAAATTCACAGTCCCGGCTGCAGTAAGAGTGAGTCTCCAATCGCACGATTTCCCAAATGGGGAATTGCTCTTTTATCTTCCGCCAATCAAGACTCATAGGAATAGCCTTCAAGGAATGGGAAGTGTTTCATTTTTTCTTCCACTTTTTTAACGGTATCCATGGACCAGGGGAAGTCCAGCCGGCTTTTGTGGGCCACGGGGTTGACAATGGCGGCGCAATCTTCCAGGTAATCCCCCGGGGCCTCCTGGTCCAGGAAACGGCAAAGGGACTTCAACCATTTTTCAGGGTCCCGGATAAAGTTTTCATGGCGCAAGTCGAACCAATCTTCCCTGGGTATCTTTTCTTTGAGTTGAGCAACGATTTCCCACTTACGGGAAAAGTTCCTGATTATACGGTCCATACCTCTTTTGTCTATTTTGCTCAAAGTGCTCATGCTGTCGAAAGGGTTGCGGGTGACATGAATGAATTTATGGTGCAGCGGGATGAGCCGCAGTAATTTGTCCAGCAGTTCCGGGCTGCGTTTGAGCAATTTGGTGGTGCCGCCGCCTTTTTTATCGCCGATAACACGCAGTTCCTTGACTCTTCCGTTCCACTGCCCCGGCACCAGGTAAGGGTAACCGTTCCAGTTACGGCCCTTGCGGGCAAAGGATTTTGAATTGTTCATCAGCAAGCCGTAGATAGTTTCCGCCGGCAGGCCTATCCTGATACATTGAAGTACGTTTTGTTCATGGGCAATGATGATATGGGGATGGGCGTCCAGCAGCGAACCCACCAGGCTGTGTCCACTTTTGGGATAACCCACGAAAGTACAAAAATAGTGCAGCCCGGGATAGCTCCTTAAAAAATCTTTGCTCATTGCCACTCCTCGATAGACAGGCCCAGGAGTTTGGACAATTGCCGGTTATAAGGGCGGAAAAATTCCTTTAGTTGATCCCGGGTCTTTTGGGGCAGTGGTTTTTTGTATTGTCCCCGTCGCTGCGTCTCAAATGCCGGCAGCGGCAGCGGATCGATGTTTAAAAACCGGCAAACCTTTTCACAGCACCGGGCTTCGCTGCCGAAGAACTGCTCGCTCAACAGGACAAGGATGTTTTCCCCGGGAAAATAGCGCAAGAGACTCTCCACCTGCGGTAGATACAGGCTGCGGTGAATCACATCCAGGGGAGGCAGGAACACATCAACGCTGTCATCGTTCTCCAGGTAGTAATCCACCAGTGCGGGAAAATCGAGGCTTTTTAAGGGCCGGTCCCGGTGGCCGCGGTTAAAGTGAAGTCCCTGGGAGATCAAGCGTTTGTCATTGTATCTCATGTTCCAATTGGAAAAGGCCCTTTCCACCGGGTCACGCAGTAAAACAATGAGTGCGGCATGGGGAAGCAAGCGGTATATTTCCCGGTGACAGTCCAGGTAATAGAGATAAGTAGGCGACTTTTCTCCCTGGAGTTTGCCGGGCTGATCGAAAAGAGACAGATACCACCGGTCTCCCCTGGAAAGCTGTTTGGAAAAATAGTGAACTTCATAAGGGAGGATGTGGAGGTCCGGGTGCTTTGCCAGAGCGGCGGCCAGGGAGGTGGTGCCGCTTTTGGCCGCGCCAATGATTAAAAAATCCGGTTTCTTAATAGTCATTTATTTATACTTTTCCCGCCGGTAAGCCTGTTCTTCCGCACCCGGTGCAAATGGCGGCGCAGGTGATATTCGGGCAGGAATTCCAGGTACGCCTTATACCATAACTTGAACAACTCTATGACAGACACGTCGCCAGCGGCTTTTTCCATCACTCCCGGGCAGTCCCAGGGTTTTGGTTTGCCGTTAAAATGAAGAACTTTGATGTCTTTCAGCCGGGTATTTTCCTTTTCCCGGATAAGGTTTGCAAAAGGCACCAGGAAATTGTAGCGGCCGTCCAACATCCGGCAGCGGTTATGGAAGTATAGGTTCAGCACTACCTGATCGGTGTGGGGGGTATCGATCTTTTCCCAGGTCCCCGGTTCCAGCAGTCCCAGCAGGTTTCGGTAATGGGACCCGGTTAAATAAGGGCCGTCTATTACCATGAACCCCGAATTAAAGGTGCGGGTTAATATCCGTTGATTGGAATGGAGGCCGCTGTTCTTCTCAATTGGCAGGAAGGTTTCCGCGTCCCTGGGAATTCCCAGGTAATGACAGCGGTCACCGCAGCAAAGCAGCGGAACAGTCTCTTTTTCCCCTTCTCGATCCAACAGGTGACCGATGTCACCTAAAACAAGCACATCGCTGTCGATAAAAATTACCCGGTCACAACCGGAGAGACGAAACACTTCCAGGGAGTAAAAACGGTCTTCCCTGGTGACCGGTTGAAACCGGGGCACAGCCCGGGCCAGGTGCCGGAGTTTCTCTTTGATCTCTTCGCCTACTTGCAAATATTTCACCCGTTTGAAACACGAGAGCATTTCCCGGGATTCGCCGGGGAGGTTGTCATGGATAATAACGATGTCACCACTGAACCAACGGTTGCACTTCAAGAAAGAGTAGATCATTAACAGGGTGCCGGGCAGGAAGGATTCACTGGTCACCGTGACCAGGCAGGGTCTCTTTCCCGGCATACCGGTCATTTTTCCCTGCCTCCCCCGGTCATTTCTCCCTTTTCTCCCCGGTTCCTCTTCCGGTTGAGATAACGAAGCGCATTGTTAGCAGTGCCGGGTGACAGGGGAACCAATTTGAAATGGCGGAACCCCATCTCCTTGAATTTTTTTATATCAAAATAAACGTTTCCCATTTCCAGCCGCGGCATCTGTTTTCGAGAACAAGCCGTAGTCACCGGCTTGCCGGCTTGCCGCTGGGAAATCATCAGGTAACAGGTACGCGCCGGGCAGGCATAGGCACAATTGGCATTGCCGAAAAGAATGATGCGCTCTTTTTCTTTAATCCCCCGTAAAAATGCATCGTCATCATTCTTGTCCATGGGAAGCACCACCAAATCGTACAGTTCTAAGTACCGCTCCACCTTTTCAATGGTATCGATTTGCTTTACGATACTGGCCTTAAGGGTGTAGCCGGGGAAATCCCTCTTGATTCTCCCGGCCAATTCATCATTGACACAGATCACGGAATTACCCGCTTTGTGATGTCGTTCCAATAGCTCCCGGGTGTGGTTGTAGGCGTCTTCATCAAAATAGTGGTTGGTCAGTGTCAACGATATATTGATGCCGCGTTCTTCCAGTTCCCTGATGTGCAGGTCCGTCAAAGAACGGTTCGGGTGAAACGGCCTGCCCCCATAGAGCCGGGAAGGGAAAATAGTGCTGCCGAAAACGCTCTCTATTTGATGGATATCGAGATACATGTAAAAAATCTGCAAATAGTCCATGATGCTTACTTTGGGCCGAACGTGGCGGGAGGATACGGAAAACCGGACCCCGGGGGTTTTAAACACCCGCCGGTAGATTTGCGAATCTATGGTGTTACCCATCTTTATTTCCTGTTATTGGAAAGTAGAAACAACGGTATACTGTTTCAATTTGACCCCCTGTCCGCCGGTAACCACAAAATCACCGCTGACAACCCAGGCGTGGGCGTCCAGGTCCTCCATATGTTCTCCATTTTCGATAATTTCAATCTTTTTGAGTCCCAGGTATACGTTGCAGGGAATATTCCTCCGCTTTAACATTCGTTTGGCGGCAATGGCTTCCACGAAACAGCGGGTTTTCCAGGGCACATTGCGGCTGGCCCGGCGAACCGCCGTGCCGATCTGTTTGGATTGCCTCCGGCGGCCAGGGGGAAGACGCATGGCGCATGGCGCATGGCGCTCTGCGCTTTGCGCTTTGCGCGCATCCCCCCCGAAAAACTTTTGATTGGTTTCGTATTTCAAACCTTTTGTGCTTGGGCTCTCCTCTTGCGGGGTCCCCAGCAGAGAGGCATATTTACGAAAAGGCACCAGCAGCATGGTCAATCGCACTACGGCACACCAGAACACCGCTTCCAGGAAAAGACGGCGCTCAGCACCGGACAAACCGGCAAATTTACCGAATTTACTCATTCATCACTTTTATAATATCCTTCTCCGACAACTGTGCCAGAAAAACAAGCACTTCTTTGCGGCACTGCTCCGGGCTAACATTATATTCGTCGCTTAAGGTTTCGCAAATACCGGCAACCTTTACGGGAGTTTCCAGCAGCTCCCAGATACGCCGGCCCACGGGATTTATCCCGTAATACTCACCTTTTTCCATACTCATCATAACGGTTTCATCATCCATATCACTGAAAATGATGTCTTCGTCTCGAACCACTGTGGTTTGCAGGTCCATGGTTTTTCCTGTACTCAATCGTATCCTCCTTTTTTATTTAAAAAACCGGTTCATCGTTATCATTTAAATATCCAAACTGTGTCATTACTTTTTGATGGGCATTAATAATGGTTTGCACCTGTTTTTTGTTCAACCGGCTGCGCCAGGCGCCCACTTCTCCTTTATAGAAAAAAGAACCGCAGTCCGGTGATTTCTCGATGAATCCCTTTTCCCGCTCCTGGCGCTGCATCTCTTTGAAATCGCTGTATCTCAATGCTTTTTGGATTTTCCCCGGGGGGTGCTCTAAACCGGCGAACCGGACGGCACAGGTAAAGGTTTCTACCGGTTTTTGTTTCATATCCTCATACCTGATCACATGCACATCCAGTTTCGGTGCCTGTATCCAGCTCCGTACATGCCCGCTCCATGACAGCAAACGCTGCCGCAGTTGAACGTCCAACTTGCCGATGGCATCGCAAAAACAGAAGGATTCGTCATTCATTCGCTCAATGGATTCATCGATGCCGATCCCTGAATGATTGGCAAAAGAGACCGCAACATCCAGGGGGCTGCGGATGAAATAGATCACGCCGCGGGTGACTTCCGGGGGCACCAGCGGTTTCCCCCCCTCTACATAAGTATACGCATCGTGAATTTTTAGAAAACGGGTCTCTTCTGCTTCTTCCGAAAGAAATCGATACACGTCGGGACGGAGATTATCTATTTCACCATGGGTCAAATCCGCTGACGCAATGCCGGTGATATCATCGAAAACACTCCTGGAACTGGCAATGGGGGTTTTCTCCAGTCGGTTGATGTCCGCGGGTTTATCGCTGTCCTGCTGTAAGTTGGTCAAAAAAAAACGAAACCAGGTGCTGCCGGATTTGGGATAAGAGGCCAACCAGGTAATATTTTTCATTTTTATCTGCCGCCGTTGCCGCCGCCAAAATCTTTTTCAAGCAGGTCCGTCAATTCTTTCAATAAAAATGGCTTTAACGGGCGCTCTACCAGACTAAAGGGTACACGGTTACACACATGGGCAGCGGTTTTAAAATGAAACACTTCCGTCTCCAGGCCCTTAGTGAATTTATACCGGTAAGTCAGCCGTTTTATCTTTTTAAATTTTTCCATGCCCTTTACCAGGGATATCCGGATATTTTTCTTATTATAGGGGGAGAGGATATAAATCTTTTCCAGGGGCAGGGCCCGGTGATTAAACTGTTTACCCGCGGGAACGGAAAATTTTTCCAACACCCGGCGGACACGGGTGTAATGCCCGGGGTCTTCTCCCTCTCTCTTCAACACATCTCTCCACAGCTTAAGACGTGGATATTCGGGGTACACGATTGGAATGCCCGCCCGGTTAATGGCAATAACCGAGACATCATCGGCGTTAAGTTGGTAGCCCCGTTTAATAAACGCCCTGGCTGTAGTGGACTTGCCGCTGCCGGACAGGCCGGAGAAGATCACACACCCGTCACCCACCCGGATGGAACTGCCGTGAAGCGGAAGCATATCCCGCTGATGAAGCAGTGCAGCGAAAACCGAACCTAACAAAAATGTTCGCACCGTATTATCTTCAACCCCGGGATAGGTTTCAATAATCACCTCGCTGCCACTTAACACCAGGTATTTGGCAATATTGTCAATCCGATACAAGAACTGACCGGGCCCGGTTTGATATCGAGCCCCTATCCTGGTTGGAGTTCCCAGGAAATCCGGCACCTTTCCCAACGAAACAGTGACGTCAGGAGATCCTTCTGCCGGCACCAATTCGGGGATTTCAATGCTTGAACCGATGGTTAAACCAAATGCCCGGTAACAGTATCCCCGGCTTATATTATTGGTCATTGTACCTTGCCCGGTTTTCACCGCACAGGAGAGAGAATCGGCACCCCGGTCAATCTTCGATTACCCGGTTAAATACCGCCTGGTAGTACATGGCATCCATTTTGCCATAAGTAATCGGCACCAGGAACATCTCCAACTCACCCATTTCCGGGTGTTTGATTTTATGAATTCGCTGTTCAAAAGGTTTTTCCAGCGGTCCTTTGAAAATCAACGAAAAGCTTTCCACATTTTCCCGGCTGTGATCGGTAATCTCGATCAATTCCACTTCCACAACACCGGCAGATTCGGTATGAACCTCGAATTTTCCGTTTAAATGAGGATCAAAAGTGGCTTTTTTTAAATTTGAAATCTCCATCATGATTTTCTCCTTAATTTTTTAGCCACAAAGATACACAAAGGTACACGAAGTAGTTTAAAAAAACTCTTTTTTTCTTTGTGTCCCTTTGTGTATCTTTGTGGCTAATTTTTTTCATTTTTCCATTGAACCCGGGGGACGTTCCATGAAAAAATAAATGCCCACCAATTCCTTTTTGATAAAACCCAGGTTCCCGTATAGTCCCATGGCCGGGTTATTGTGTTCCACATGCAGGCTCAGGGTGACATTTTTTTCATCGGCTTCGGCCATCAGTTCTTTCATGATTTTGGAGCCGATTTTCTGCCGGCGGTATTCTGTCAGCAGTGCAATGTCCACGATGCGGATATCATCTTGGCGCCGGTCCACATAAAGCCTGCCCACGGGCATCTTATGATAAAGGATAATATCAAAATCAGCTTTTTTGTAATTTTGCATATATTGTTTATGTTGAAGGTCGAATTGCATGTGCAAGAATTCTTCCACCTGCTGCTCATCCCAGCCGGTCATGGCCATCTCTTCAGCCCGGGTGGACTTATAAACTTTATAAAGGAATTCCAGGTCCTCTTTATTTTCCCTGATGGGACGAAATGTAATCGAATCAGACGCCAGTTTTTTTTTATCCATGCCACTATTTTAAATAAATTCCCGTGTTTATGCAAGTAC
>Ga0210084_1000168_pt1 | contig 11173 bp, 10 predicted proteins | sample China_Galinas_Co_3_FD_184863 | JGI IMG/M metagenome (GOLD analysis project Ga0210084, IMG submission 184863) | Wetland microbial communities from San Francisco Bay, California, USA, that impact long-term carbon sequestration -... | ecosystem: Environmental > Aquatic > Marine > Wetlands ... | reverse complement strand
GTGCCCCAAACAAGACCCAGAAACCAGATAACCGGGAAAATCCTGCCGGCGATTTTACTTCTTCTTCTCATATGATTAGTATAAACAGAGATTGAGAAAAAATCAAGAGAAATGCCCTCCGGTAAAATTTATATTTGAAAAATTCTTTAAATTAGTGTAAACTATTGACCGGGTATAAAAACCAATGAAAGAAATATCAAAGGATAAAACCGGGAAAAGTATGTATCAAACCGAGCTGGATGTTGTTAAAAAAACACAAAATATCCAAAATGAACCGAAAATTACAAAAAAGCAATTACAAAAAGAGTACCAATTCTTAAGTGCAAAGTATGAAAAACTGGTCAAAGAGATGATCAAAATTACCCGGATCGGGGACATGCACTATAAAAAATTAATGGAAGCCAACGATAAAATCCGGGAGCATAAAAAGATACTTGAAGAATTGACCCAGCAGTTACTGGAAGCCAATGCAGCCAAGGACAGGTTCTATTCCATCATTGCCCATGATTTAAGAAATCCCCTCCAGGTATTATTGTTTTCAGCAGAGCTCATGACTGAAGAATACCGGCAACTGGGAGAAGAGGCAATAAAAAAATTTATTAAACAGGTTAATCATACCGCCCAAAATATGTCCAACCTTTTGGAAAACCTTTTGCAGTGGGCCAGGTTTCAATACGGGGAACTGGAGTGCCGCCCGGAAAAAATTGATTTATTCATCCTGGCACAAGAAACCATCCAGTATTTTGGAGAAAATGCGGAAAAGAAAAATATTAACATCTCGATAGTAATCCCGGAGAATACATGGGTTTATGCGGATGAAAACATGATCAAATCCGTATTGAGGAACATGGTTAACAATTCGATAAAATTTACCCATCCCGGGGGAAAAATAAAAATATCCTCAAAAAAGAAAGATGATTTCATTATTACATCGGTACAAGATACAGGGATTGGTATATCTAAAGAAAAACTGGATTATTTGTTTAAGAACGGTAAGCACGTTAGCACCAGCGGTACGGCAAAAGAAAAAGGGTCCAACCTGGGGCTGCTTATCTGCAAAGAATTCGTAGAAAAAAATGGGGGAGAAATCCGGGTAAAAAGTGAAACGGGAAAGGGAAGCACCTTTGAATTTTCACTACCCAAACCGTCAATATGAAATAAATTCGATGGGAAAGTCGAAATCTTCGCCCAATTCTTCACCGGTTTCCATGATGTCTTCGTCATCTTCCGCATAATACCAATTGATGCTCACATCACCACCGGATTTATAATACTGCTCCAGGATTTCAAATATATCCAGGATGCATTTGGTAGAACTGGTATTGAGATAATTTAACCGGATATTCATGATCATGGATTTGTTAATCCGGGCGATATAATCCTTTATCCAATTAATAATGGGGCCAAAGAAATCCAGTGCATTTTCAGGGTATGACGAACCTTCCATTTCTAAAATGCCAGTGTCTTTATTAAAATTGACCGCCATCGTATACTTTGTTTTCTTAATTTGTAGATTATCCATTATTGCTGTCCTCCTGATGCCTGTGAATTTTCACGGATAAAACGAGAAAAGAATTGATATCATCCACCCGGGTAATAACGTACCGGATTACGTTCCCGGACTTTCGGGCGATATCGATTAGCCCGACCCCCGCGCCTTTTTTTCCCCGCTCACGGGATGATTTAATCTGTGCTTTGTAGAATTTCCTCAATTCTTCTTTTTCCATACGGTTGATTTTTTGGCAATGCTCGATAATTTTAGAAATTGCCTCTTTCTTCACCAGGTTACCTGATGTAATGGTATAATTTTTATTTTCTTCGGTGACTACGATAATACCAGCCCCGACATCCCCATGTCGATCATCCAGGTGAACCCGTTCCGCGGAATAGATGGCAATATTCTGCGCCATTTCAATAAAAATGGAAAACAATTTTTTTACCATCATGGCCCTTCCGAAGTCCTGGGAGGATTTATTTTTGAGTAATTCCCCCATCCCTACCACCAGGTCCTGGGATATTGCCCCTTGAAAATCCAACACAATGTTACGTTCACACATTTTTTTATAATATTCCAGTAATTCGAACTCCGCCATGGCTCAACTTTCTCCTATTGTCTTCGTTTCATGCCTCTCCTCTTGATTGACTTTTTATTTTAACACAACAAAAAGAATTTTTAAATACTTTTCTCATTTTTTTTCTGCAATTATCCTTTATCGGCCAGGAAAACACAGTTTTTTCCTTTATGCTTCCCGGAATAAAGTGCTTCATCCGCCCGTTTGACACAGGCATCAATATCCATCACACCATTATATTCACAGACCCCAAAGGTAATTGTGATAGAAACTTGATGCTCCCGATAGGAAAAAATTTCCCCGGCAATTCGTTCCCGGATTCCCTCCGCCACTTTTTTTCCACCCTGCAAAGGAGCTTCGGGAAGCAGCAAGATAAACTCTTCACCTCCCCATCGTCCCACTGAGTCTTGCTTTCTAATCATTGATTTAAAAATTTTCGAGATGGTCACCAGGACCAAATCTCCACAATCATGACCAAATCGATCGTTGACCAATTTAAAATCATCGATATCGCCTAATACCACTGAAAAGGGTTTGCCGCTTCTTTCAAAACGAATGATTTCCTGTTGGAATTTCTCCAGGAAATCCCTGCGGTTGGACAATTGGGTCAATGGGTCTGTCCTGGCCAGCATTTCCATCTTCTTATAAGCGATACTCAATTCTTTTTTTTGTTTCTCGATTTGTTCGTTGGCTAGAAACAGCTTTCTCTGGTTGGAATCACCTATCCGGGTAATTTTAATGGTTTGGTTCAATAATTTGGCATACTCCTTACTCAATTCAGTGAATTCCTTAAATAATTCCGCTTTTGAAATGAAAGCATCTGCTTGAATTTGGTTGATTTTTTCTATGAACCGGGATTCCCGCTCATAGATTTTTGCGGTATTGGATATTCTTTTTTCTCTATTTTTCATTGATAATCACCTGGGTCTTAAGTTCCCGGTTCCCGGGTTCCACGTTTTATGTCCCATATTCTACTCCACGTTCCACCAGTACCATTTTTAAACGTGATAGTCCGTTCTCCACCTGAACCAATAGGTGACCGGCTTCCTCCATATCTTCATCTTCCCGGGAAGCCTTCTCCAAATGGGCCGCATAATGGGTGATGTACTCAGCCCCGATCATGGCAGCCGATCCTTTTAAATAATGAGCGTGTTTTCTTAATGAATCGAAATCTCCCTTAGACAAGGCTAAGCGGAGCTTTCCCTCGATGTCCGGGATTTCACTCAAAAACATCCGGCAAAACTTATGGTAAAGGTCCATATCCCCATCCAACCGTTTAATGGCTGCTTCGGGATTTATAATTTTACCGGTATCCGGGGGCTGCGAAGAAACCGGCGGCCCCTGCCGGACTTCGGAGGTGTGCGTCTTTTCAACACCACTGCCGCCGGGTTTGATCTTTGCCGGCAAACGGGCCAGTTGGTACAGGGACAACGGTTTGGTAATATAACCGTTCATCCCATTTTGAAAAATCTTTTCCAGGTACTCCGGGAGTGTGTGGGCAGTCATGGCAAAGATCGGGATATTGGGATCGAACCTGCCGGATTGATCGCGCCGGATACGATATGAAGCTTCGTAACCATCCATTTCCGGCATTTCCAGGTCCATAAGAATGAGATCAAAGGGTTCTTTTTGCAATTGTTCCAGGACCTCTTTACCATTAACCACGTGTACCACGTGATGCTGCTGTCTTCTCAAAAAAATAACGGCTAATTTGGCGTTCATGGGGTTATCTTCCACCAACAAGATTTTTAATGATTTTGCCGGAAGGGCGGTCAAATCTTCCTTTTCCCGGTCAACTGCCGCGGCCCGGGGGTCACCGGGCCGGAAAACAGCGGTAAAGTAAAACACACTTCCCTTTCCTTCCGTACTTTTCATGCGGATGGTTCCCCCCATCAATTCCACCAATTGTTTGCAAATGGCCAACCCCAGGCCCGTGCCACCGTACTTGCGAGTGGTAGAACTGTCCGCCTGGCTGAAACTCTCGAAAATCACCTGTTGTTTAGCCGGAGAAATTCCAATACCCGTATCCCGCACCAAAAACAGCAGCGGAATCCGGTCAGGTTCCCCGGGGATTTTCATATCACTCTTTTTGACTTCAACCGTTATTTCTCCTTCGGGGGTAAATTTAAGTGCATTCCCCACCAGGTTAATGATAATTTGCTTCAACCGGGCCGGGTCCCCTTTTAAAATCAACGGCACATCACTGTCGATATGACACTTCAAATCAAGCCCCTTTTTTGCCGCACCAATGGCCAGCATTTTCTCCGTGGACCCGAGGGTTTCTTTTAAATTAAAATCCAGGTGTTCCAGGGTTAACTGTCGGGCTTCAATTTTTGAAAAATCCAGGATATCATCGATGATGGCCAGTAGATTTTGCCCGGCCTCTTTAACGGTCTCCAGGTAATCCTGTTGTTCTCCATCCAATTCCGTTAAAAGTGTCAATTCCGTCATTCCCAGTATCGCATTCATGGGGGTGCGAATCTCATGGCTCATCTTTGCCAGGAAGTTGCTCTTTGCCTTGTTTGCCCGGTCTGCCTCTTTTCTTGCCTGTTCCAACTGGAGATTTTGGGTCTCGATTTTATCGTAAGCAGCCAATAGTTTTCTCTGGTTACTGTCACCGATTCGAGTTATTTTTTGGGTTTTCCGGAGCAATTTATTATATTCTTTGATCAACTGGTTATACCGGACTCGCAATTCATCAAGAGTTAGATTGTTGTTTTCTTCGATGTCCCCGGCAGCAGCCAATATTTTAGTCTCGTGCTCGAAAACATTAACTTCATATGCGCTTGATGAATTACCGGTTTTTCTTTTCATCCTTCTAATATTTTTTCCACCAGGTCTTTCAGTTGTTGAACCGCCAGGGGTTTTTCTATAAAATCATCGGGTGTACAACCCAGGATTTCCCGTTTAAGACTGGCCTGTTTATAAACACCGCTCATCAGGATAACTTTAATAGCCTCCAATTGCGGGTCTTCTTTTATCGCTTGACACAACCCTATCCCGTCGATGCCCGGCTGCAAGATATCGCTGATCAGCAATACAGGTTTTTCTTTCTTTACCAGTTCCAGGGCTTTTTTTCCTTCACCGGCGGATAATACCCGGAATCCCAGGTCGGTGAGAACTTTTTCCACCAGCATGATGACCTTTGCATCATCATCCACCGCAACAATTGTTCTATCATTACTCATGCAAGTCTCCCTCAAACAGTACTATCCTTTACTTTCAAAACATTGGCCGATTTTTTTCACTATCAGCTCCACCAGGTTGTTTATATCGATGGGCTTTTCGATAAACCCATCATGCCGGCAATCCATTTGCATCTTGAAATTGGCTTCATTGTAAACGCCGGAAATAATGATGACTTTTATATTAGCCAGGATAGGATCGTTTTTGATTAAGTTGCACAAACTGACCCCATCCAATCCGGGCTGCAGGATATCGGTAACCACGACGTCAGGGTCCTTAGTTTTTACCAATTCCAGGGCTTTTTTCCCCTCATTGGCAGTGAATACCTGGAAACCTCTTTTCATCAACGCCCGTTCCATCAGCATCGTGACTTTCATATCATCATCCACTACCACAACCTTTTTGCTTTCGATCATGCTGACCTCCTCTGCTGTTTACTTTTTACGATTTCATAATTACCATACACCACGTTCTGTATCCTCCTGGTCAATCCATAACTATATCATATATCGAAGAAAAAAAATAGCCCCGGAGTCAAACGAAAATACAACGTGTGATCGACTTTTACTGAAGGTGCCAGGAGGGGCAGGGCAAGGATAGGGTAAGGCCTACACGATACCGCCTTTCCTTGAAATAGGCGCTCCCGCCCCCTCAAAACACTCCCGGCATGTGCCGGGAAATTTCTCTACAAAGCGATTTAGCATGTCGCTGTCATCCTTAAAAACCGTCATCCAGATAGACCAATGCCCCCCCGCATATGCTGTTTCAACAATCTGCTCTCTTAGATCTTCCAGGTCATTTCTTTTCAATCGATTTAAGGCCACAACCGCGGCATCCCAGGCATCTAATCGCTGCTTCCACCGCAGATCGCTTTTTTTTAAGTCCTTAATACCCGGACGCTTTTGCAGTCCTGTCAAATCCAGAATATTTTGCGCGCATTTCTTTTGCTTTTCATCCAATTTGTCGTTAACGGAGATTACTCCCCCTTCCCTGTAAACAAAAGCCAGGAACGTATTATCTCTATCCGGCCATAGATAATCTTGTAACCGAATATCTCCGGCTGATTTGTTGGAATTACAGTTGACGCATGCCAATAAAAAATTTTCCCATTTTAAAATTAGACCGGGATGCGGGATCTTCGGCTGAACATGCTCTACAGCCAGCGACACCGGCAACTTCCTTTCACAATAGGAGCAATACTGGCCCAGCCTATCGATCAAATCACCTTTCGCATCCTGGTATTGGTTGAAGGTTTTACTATTTTTCCCTTTTTCGATCGGTCTCATTTAATCCTGCTGCTGTCCGTTCCATTTTTAGAAATGCCTGGAGCGCCGGGTTATCGCTAAAAGGCATCGATAATTCATCCAGTTTATTCTTGATTCTAGTAAGTTCTTCATCATTTTCGGCGCTTTTCCCTTTTTCCAGGAGATCATAGTACTGTTCCGCTGTTTTCATCATATCGAGGTATCGCTTACTTTTCTGCGGTATTTGAACGTCCATTATATCTTCGGCGATATCTTCTATACTCCTATCGATATTTTCAATGGATTTCATTTCACCGTCGAGTTTTATCAGCTCTCCCGGGCCTTTCAACGACTGGACGATAAAGGGGGAATGACTGGTGGCGATGAATTGTACGCCAGGAAATGCCCGCTTCAAATCATCTACCACACGGCGCTGCCAATTGGGGTGCAGATGGAGGTCTATTTCGTCGATCAAAACAACCCCGGGGGTTTCCCGGGTTACCGCCAAGCCCAGGTGCGGGTTGAGCAGGGCCATTCGGTAAGCGATATCGGCCACCATGGCGATCATGTTGCGGTACCCGTCACTGCACAAATAGGCAGGAAGCCAATGCCCTTCGTCGAGTTTTACCATTATCGAATCGTGACGAACATCGTACCCTATTTCTTTGTATTCTTCTATGCAGTCGTTTATCGCTTTTTTTACAGCTTCATACGAAACGGATTCATACAAACCCGCTTGCTGTTTCCTCTGGATTTTGGTTAATTCTTGTTCTTTCATCCAGCGAACCAACTCTTTTTCATCGGATCTCGGGTCCAGGCAGTCTTTATAAGCATACAGCCTGGAAACCGGGGGTATCGGCTCAACTTTTCCATTTTCCAGGCGAAGCCACAATCTCCCGGTGCCATAATAGGCAATCACGGGAAGGGTAACGGGGCTTCCTTTCCTGACATGAGGGTTAAAGCCGGCAGTAATAGCGGTAAGGTCCCAATCGAAGTCGTCGGTTTGACTTTGACTGCCCGAACGGCGTTTATTCCAATGCACGGGGTAATTCATTACCTTCCCTTGCGCTTCGATTAAAACCGGATAATTGTGCTCTATCCTGATTTCGTCGTTATAATAACTAAAAACTTGCCTTACATCTTCGTCTTTGATTTGAGACCTTTTCACCGTTTCATCGAAACCGATAAATATAGAACTTAGTATATACTTTAATGCCTCGAGAATCGCGGTTTTGCCGCTGCCGTTGTCACCCAGCAGCAAGTTGAAACGGTCGGAAAGAGAAAATGTCTTATCCTCGAATCCTTTAAAATTTTTCAGCGTGATTTTTTCTAATTTTATAGACAACACGGAATTTGATTCGATATTTAATATTACCGGTTTTTCTATTGGGGGCAGGGCCAACCACTGGGCAAATTTATTATAAGTACTACCGAGTTTCCAGGCCAACCCGATGCCTTGCTGCGCTCCTTTCAGTACTTTGCCCCACCCGGACTTTTCATCCCCCATTTGCGCTAACAACCGGCCAATCTTATTTAATGGTTTTACCAATTTGTCTTTCCCGGGCTCCAGTGTTAATTCGTCCAGGCTGTCTTCGATTTTCTTCAATTCTTCTTTTAGTTTTGTGCCTTTTTTTTTCACCTCATCCATCATTTCTTTTAATTTAAAGAAATCGGTTTTCAATGCCTGTAAATCGGTTCCCATGTCAATATTTATCAATTTCTTCTGATCGAAATAAACCTTTACGGCTTGTTTTCCTTGCTTAAGAATCTCCAATGGGGGGTTCTCGATGGGATTGTCTTCCACATGAACCCCGTCTTCCGGATCATCTCCAAATACGATTTCCATTTCCAATTCAAAAAATTCTTCAGGAAGAAATTTAATTTTATTATTACCCAAATGTAATCTTTCCAGCCTTATCAACTTTACCAGGGGGGAAATGTCGGTGATTTGATTCCCGGTTAGGAATAATTCCTCCAAATTTATTAACCCGCGAAGAGGTGAGATATCGGTGATTTGATTGCCTGATAATGATAATTCTTTTAAACCAACCAACCCTTCCAGGAATAAAATATCATGTAATTGTGTACGCAATAAGTTAAGTTTCCTGAGATTTTTAAACTTTGAAATCGAAGTTGATGAATGGCCTAATTCGATTTCACACAAATTCAACCCGTTAACATTTCCTTTTTTATTGACAGAAAAGCCTGGTTCACGACCGGGCATAATTTGTGCATGAGGAAGCTTTTCCAATTCTTTCCCGATCTCTTTTTGAAATTGCTCGATAAGCTCTAAATCGGTAGACATGGCCGCCTCCCGGGACGGTTTTTGGACATTACATCCCGGGTGTTATGAATAAAAGACCCGGATATGCCACATGATTTTACTTTTTTGTTCATATCAATAGTATAAAAGATTCCAGGGAAAAAGTCAAAAAAAGGTCAAATCTTCATCATTCATCATTTTCCAATAGGATTCGAGGAAAAAAAACCGGTTGAAATCCGAAATTTTTCAAAATATCAACCTGGCCCCGGCCTGATCTCCAACTTTTGCCTCCGGCGGCCAGAAACCTTTTCGAGAAAAGGTTTCTGGACTTCCAAAAGCTTTTAATTAAAATTGTTTTTAATATATTTTTTTCTTCGTGTTCCTTTGTGTATCTTCGTGGCTAAAATTAGATGTTGGATTAAGGGCATTGTGAAAGTATTGACAGGAGACAAAGGAATCAATATAATTAAAAATTCAAATAAATCAACCGGAGGAGATTTTCCAATGAAATTGATTCGTTTTATTTCGCAAGACCACAAAACCTGTTATGGGGTAGTGGAATCCCAGGGGGACCAAACCGCCCTTCTCATCGATGGCAGTATTTTTAATGAATTTTCAGTTAGCGGGGAAACCGCGGTGATCAAAAAAATCCTTCCCCCGGTGGTGCCCCCAAATATTATCGGTATCGGGCTTAATTATGCCAAACACGCGGAGGAAACCGGGTTACAACGGGCCCAAATCCCGATTATGTTTTTGAAAGCCACCAGTTCGCTTGCCGCCCACGGCGACCCTATTTTGCTGCCCAGAACAGGACCCGATGAGGTGGATTTCGAAGCAGAACTGGCGGTGGTTATCGGTAAACCGGCCAAAAATGTTTCCCCGGACCAGGCCATGGATTTTATCCTGGGCTACTGCTGCGCCAACGATGTCAGCGCCCGGGACTGGCAAATAAAAAAACAAAAACAACAATGGAGCAGGGGGAAAAGTTTCGATACCTTCTGTCCCCTGGGACCTTGCCTGGTTACAAAAGATGAAATCCCCAACCCCAATCATCTCCATATTCAAACCGAAATTAACGGCATAATTTACCAGGACGCCAATACCTCCAATATGATTTTTCCTGTCCTTGACCTGGTGAGTCACGTGAGTCAATCCATGACACTTTTGCCGGGCACTGTGATCTTAACAGGTACACCGGAAGGCGTGGGCTTTACCCGCCAACCGCCGGTTTTCTTAAAAGAAGGTAATCAAGTCACTATCTCCATTGAAAAAATCGGCCAATTATCAAACCCGGTAGTTAAAGAAAAAAATTAAAATCATTACAATTTTGTATTGAAAAAAAAGAAAGAATCATTTAAAATAATATACTAGCCTTTTAGGAGGGGCAAAATGAATAAGAAAAAGAGCTTAAATCCTCTCGGGAGGAAGAGGGTACGGCGTTTTCTTATCCGTCAAGCGGTGCAAAACAATATCCTGCGCCAGATAGTCATTCACAAAATTCTAAATACCATGAAGCGCAACCTGGTGGAGAAAAACCCCGGTAAATTTCCCAGGCAAGTGCAGCGGGATAAAATAGACATGGGGAAAGCGTTATTCCAAACGATTCATCGCAACTTCAAACGGAAACTGTTTTCAAAAGATTGGATTAACAAATTCACGGACATTCATATTAAAAATTTAGAGACCCGTGGGGAGACGGTTAAGAAGGCGAAAGAAAGACTTGGTTTCGAACCGCCTCTTTTTTTAACTGTATCACCGGAAGAAAAATGTAATCTCAATTGTTCCGGCTGCTATGCCGACAGCAATTGGAAAACCGCCAATCAATTGGATTGGGATACCTTCGACCGGATATTGACGGAAAAACGGGAATTATGGGGTTCCTATTTCACGGTAATTTCCGGCGGAGAACCTTTTTTGTGGACAGATAAAGGAAAAACCTTTATTGACATGATTAAAAAGCACGATGACCAATTTTTCCTGGTCTACACCAACGGTACATTGATTGACAAAGACATGGCCAAACAGTTGAGAGAACTGGGAAATTTAACCCCGGGTATTTCCGTCGAGGGATTTGAAAAGGAAACCGATGCCCGCAGGGGCAAAGGTATCTATAAAAAAATCCTGACAGCCATGGATAATCTTCGCCGGGAAGGCGTCCCCTTCGGTGTGTCGATAACAGCCATGAGACACAATTGGGACCTGGTATCCAGCGATGAATTCTTTGATTTTTGGTTCCGACAACAAGGTGCCACCTACGGTTGGATATTCCAGTATATGCCCATTGGCAGGGGCGGGTCCTTTGAAATGATGGTAACCCCGGAGCAGCGAATGGAAATGCTGTTACGGATGTGGAAAGCGGTCCGGGAAAAACAGCTTTTCCTGGCTGATTTCTGGAACAGCGGTACCAC
>Ga0210084_1000166_pt1 | contig 11194 bp, 9 predicted proteins | sample China_Galinas_Co_3_FD_184863 | JGI IMG/M metagenome (GOLD analysis project Ga0210084, IMG submission 184863) | Wetland microbial communities from San Francisco Bay, California, USA, that impact long-term carbon sequestration -... | ecosystem: Environmental > Aquatic > Marine > Wetlands ... | reverse complement strand
CGGTAAAATCGTCTATATCAATCAGCGCGGTGAAAAAATTCTCCACTTAAGGGCAAAAAAGCACGCCGGAATTTATATTTCAAAGCTTCTGCCGTTAACCGGGCCCCAGGTTATGGAGTGTCTGAAAACCGGTAGGTCTAAGTTGGGCCATCACATCATCGGAAAGACCGTCGATCTGGTGCTCAATATCACCTTGATTCGCTGGCGTAAGCAAATCAAGGGTGCGGTGTGCAATTTTCAGGAATTGAAGCAATTTGAAAGTGCGGCGAAAAAACTGGAATCATACCGATGTCTGAATCGTCAGCTGGAAACCATTTTTAATGCGTCTTCCGACGGGATTTGGGTCTGTAATGGTAAGGGGAAAGTCATCGATATCAACGATGCCTCGGAGAAGCTCAATGGAATTCAGGCAAAGCAGATCATCGGCAAGAAAATATCCGATCTTGTAGCTGGGGGCCTGTTTGATCGTTCGGTCACTCTGGAAGTCTTGGAAACCAAACGCCAGGTCAGTGTGCTCCAGCATATGAAGCGGACCAATAAAATTATATTGGCCACCGGCACGCCTGCTTTTGACGAAAAGGGGGATATTTTTTTAGTGGTGGTCAATGAGCGGGATATGACCCAATTGAACGCCATTCAGGATCAGCTGAAACAGTCCCGTATGGTCACGGAAAAAATCAAGGACAAGCTGGCCGAACTGAGTGTGTTGGAGCTGAAAGATCAAAAGATCGTTGCTGAAAATAGAAGAATGCAGGAAGTGCTTCAACTCTCCCTTAAACTTGCGCATCTGCAGGCGTCCGACATCTTGATTTTGGGAGAATCGGGAACCGGCAAAGGACTTTTGGCCAAGTTCATTCATAAAAACAGCCGTCGAAGGAAAAACCCCTTTATTCAGATCAACTGTGCGGCCTTACCGGAAAATCTCCTGGAAGCCGAACTCTTTGGCTACGAAAAAGGTGCGTTCACCGGCGCCCGGCAGGAAGGTAAAGCGGGTCTTTTCGAACTGTCCCGGGAAGGGACTCTTTTTTTGGATGAGATCGGCGATCTACCACATTCCCTTCAGGCCAAGCTTCTGAAATACTTGGATGATCATGAGATCATGCGCCTTGGCGGGCTCAAATCAAAAAAAATTGACTGTACGGTTATTGCCGCAACAAATCGAGATTTGGCGGTCCGGGTCAAACAGAAACGGTTTCGGAAGGATCTGTTTTACCGGCTCAATACCTTTACCATAAAGATTCCGCCACTTCGGGAAAGACCCGAGGATATTTTCGAGCTTGTCAACGTCTATATGAAAAAATACGGAAAAGAATATGGGTTAACCCGCCGAATTTCTTCTGAAGCACTGAAGATGCTCCAGGCTTTCCCGTTTCCCGGCAATATCCGAGAATTGAAAAACATTCTTAAAAAGGCTGTGGTCATGAGCGAACATGAATCCATTGACGAGATGATCCATCAAAGCCTTTCGGTGGACGCAGGCCAATACACCGCCTCGGCGATGGATGCACATCACACAAAGAGTTTGACCCACCAGGTTCTGGATGTTGAGAAGGAAATTTTACAAAATGCCATGGCCTGCTGCAAATCAACCCGGGAAATGGCACGGTATTTGAAGATAAGTCAACCAACGGTCGTTCGCAAACTGAAAAAGCATCGTTTGTAGCGGGATGCGATGCAATGCTGAATCGAAACAATCAATAACTCATTGATATTGAAAAATATATTATAATTTTTCGCTTGATGCATTATTGAATCGACCCCTGAACCTTCTCCCCAAGACGTTTTACACCCTTGTTTCGATTCATATGTGAATCAATCGGTTGAAATCTCTGCCGCCAACAAATCAATAACTTTCTAAAATGATTATTATTGTACCCATTTAATCCAATTTTGGCATGCATGTTGCTGGATATCTATAAAATGTATTTAAAAGCAACCTATTCCATCTCAACCCAAGGAGTTCCGATGAACCATTCAACAAACAATTCACTTAAAGAATTACGGGATAAATGCATCCCCCCCGGGCATGGAAGTCTGACTTCCACGTACGTAGCATCAGCCAAAGGTTCGTTGGTCCGGGATGTGGAGGGCCGGGAGTTCATCGACTTCACCAGCGGTATCGGCGTGATGAATGTCGGGCATTCCCATCCCAAAGTGGTTGCGGCCATCAAAGATCAGGCAGAGAAGTTCACGCACACGTGTTTCATGGTGCTACCGTATGAGCCGGTTGTGACTCTGGCGGAGAAGTTGTGTGCTGCAACGCCGGGTGATTTTCCGAAAACAGCCCTTTTCATAAACAGCGGGGCCGAAGCCGTTGAAAATGCGGTCAAAATTGCCCGGTACTACACCCAAAGACCCGCGGTTGTCGCTTTTGAAAACGGTTACCACGGTCGCACCCTCTTGACCATGAGCCTGACCAGCAAGGTCAAGCCTTACAAGTTCGGCTTCGGTCCCTTTGCGCCGGAAGTTTACCGCATGCCGTTTGCTTACTGTTATCGTTGCCCGTTGGGTCTCAAATACCCGGGCTGCGATATCGCCTGTGCGGATCATCTGAAAGAATTCTTCATCAGCCACGTGGCTGCAGAAAAAATTGCCGCGGTTATTGCAGAGCCCATTACCGGAGAAGGCGGTTTTATAACGCCACCGCCGGAATATTTCCCCAAACTGATAAAAATATGCCGTGATAACGGGATTCTGTTTATCAGTGACGAAATTCAAACCGGGATGGGGCGGACCGGCAAGATGTTCGCCATGGAGCACTGGAACGTGGCGCCGGATCTGATGACCGTTGCCAAAAGCCTCGCTGCAGGGATGCCCCTGAGTGCGGTGGTGGGGAGAAAAGAAATAATGGAATCAGTACACCCCTTTGGTTTGGGCGGCACCTATGGCGGGAATCCGGTTGCCTGCCGTGCGGGTCTTGCCGTAATGGAAATCTTTGAAGAGGAAAATCTGCTTCAATATGCCGAGTCCCTGGGGAAAAAGCTAAGGAAACGATTCGATGCCTTTCAAAAGGAATATGAGCTGGTCGGGGACGTCCGCGGAATGGGTCCCATGCTGGCGCTGGAACTGGTTAAAGACCGGGAGACCAAAGAGCCCGCCACCGATGCGGCTAAGGCGCTGGTAAAATTTTGTTATGACAACGGGCTGATTATACTGGCCTGCGGCAACCATGGAAACGTTATTCGAACCTTGATGCCTCTGGTCATAACAGACGAACTGCTGGATAAAGGTCTGACCATAATCGAAGAAGGGCTCACGTCCCTTTCCAAATGATATGAACATACAGCCCAAACTCAATTCACCTGTGTTTGAGAAGATCAAGCGCACACTCGATTCTGCCTACAGTTACGTGATTTTTGAAAAGTTTGAGGGATCGCCCGAAGAAGATGAGTTTCAAGAAGTTTTTGATGTCATCTCGCGTTTGAAACTGGGAATTTTTGAATGGAAGATTCATCACGATAAAACTAGAGGCGTGGCCATACTTGTGGTGAAAGTCGATCCTGGCCGGACAGATAATATTTTGGAGGAATTTCTTAATATGGGAATACCAAAGGATATTACCTTTTATTCCTTTGGGAGTCGTATTGAGGTTTGAATGTGTGAAATTGAAAAAACTTTACCAAAGGAGGAAGTAAAAAATGAAAACCAACTTTAAACTAAAGCTGATCGCCATTTTTGTAATCATCCCTTTTCTTGCCGTCCTGCCGCAATCATCTTCAGTATGGGCGAAGGGCAAAGTGGTTAAAGTCGGCAATATCATACCGCTGTCCGGACCTTCGGCATCGGTGGGCCAGCAGGGTAAAAACGCCCGTGAAATGGCGGTAGAGGAGATCAATGCTGCCGGTGGTATTAAGTCTTTAGGGGGGGCCAAGCTGGAAATGGTTTACGCCGACTCTGAATCCAAACCGGAAAAGGGTGTTTCCGAGGCCGAACGTTTTATTAATACTGAAAAGGTCAATGTGTTAACCGGCTGTTGGAACTCCGCAGTGAGTTACCCGACGTCTGCAGTGGCCGAGCGGTACGGCATTCCGTTCATCGTTCCGGTGTCTGTGGCCGACAAAATCACCGAACAGGGTTTCAAAAATGTATTCAGAATTGCCGCCAAAGACAGTTGGTGGACCCGTGACCAGTTTGCCTTTCTCAAGGACATGGAAAAAGAATTCAATACCAAGGTGGAAAAACTGGCCTTTGTCTATGAAAACGGTGACTGGGGCAAAGGGTTTGCCGGACAATGGAAGGTGCTGGCTGAAAAAGCGGGTTACAAAGTCGTTCTCGATGAACCTTATCCGTCTACCGCCACTGACCTGAGTCCGGTGGCTCAAAAAATTAAACGCGCCCGCCCCGATGTATTGATGCTGGTCTCCAATGCAGCGGACGCAATTTTGCTGACCAACACCCTGGCCGAGTATAAAGTGAAATTAAAAGCCATCATCGGCAGCGGGGGTGGACATGCCGACCCGTCTTTTTTGAAGGCAGCAGGGAAGAACGGACAGTATATCTTTGATATCGTTGAGTGGGAGACCGATGTCAACAAACCCGGTGCCAAGGAGGCCAATGCCAAGTACAATGCCAAGTATGGATCCAATCTTACCGGCGAAGCTGTGGATGCTTACCTGGCCATGTATGTACTCAAAGACGCCCTGGAGCGGGCGGGGTCCCTGGATCCGGCTAAAATTCGTCAGGCACTGGCGACCACAAATTTGACGGGCGGACCCGGCATGATCGTGGGCTACGATGCGGTTGAATTCGACAAGACCGGCCAGAACAAGCACGCTGCACTGGTGATGGTTCAGATCAACGATCTGGGCAAGGGTTTGGAACGCATCACCGTATGGCCAAAAAACGCCCGTCGCGCCGGTTATACGCCCACATTTCCCATGCCGAATAAGTAATTGACAGCGCGTCTTTTAAACCGGGAGCGTCGCTCACAAGACGACGCTCCCCATAATCATTCCTTTTTTCTTATTGAGTTTATGAGATGATCTATATTCTGGAAGATGCGATCAACGGTGTTCTCATGGGGTCGATTTATGGCCTGACAGCCTTAGGGCTGACCCTGATTTTCGGTGTCCTGAAGGTCATTAACTTTGCCCACGGGTCCCTTCTGATGGTCGGCATGTACGCAGCATACTGGGCCATCATACTGACCGGGGTGCATCCATATGTTGCGCTGGTTATCGTCGCTCCTGTAATGTATCTCTTCGGATATTATCTGCAGGACATCGTCATCAAACCCATTTTCAAAGCTGAAAAGGATGTTCGTGAGCCGATTACGGTGATTATCGTAACCACCGGTGTCTGGTATATTCTGGACAACCTTACCCTGCTCATATTCGGCCCGACGTACCGCAATATTCAGGACAATCCCCTGAAAGGAAAAATGCTGGAAATTGGGAAGATGTTTATATCCGTTCCCAAGCTATGGGGATTTGTAACAGCGGTTATCACAGCAGCGGCGGTCTACTGGTTCCTGCAAAAGACCCGCATGGGTCGGGCCATACGGGCCACCAGCCTCGATCGCGAAGCCGCCAGCCTGATGGGCATCAATCAGTTCAAGGTATATAACGTTGCTTTCGGGATCGGAACGGCCACCGCCGGAATTGCGGCGGTAACCCTTGTACCGTTTTATAATATTTTCCCCTCTGTCGGGGTGCTTTTCGACATTAAAGGATTCATCATCGTGGTTCTGGGAGGGTTGGGAAGTATCGGCGGAGCGATCCTGGGCGGGATTATCATCGGTCTGATCGAATCCATCGCGCCCCAGTTTATGACCGCCACATGGACGGAAGCCATTGTTTACGGTCTGTTTCTGGTGGTCCTTTTCGTCAAGCCTTCGGGGCTGTTCGGAGTTAAATACGACTGGTAGTGTATAATTTATTCAGGGAATATCATGACGCGTCAAAACATAAATAGATTTGCCTTGATCCTGGTGGGAGTTGTCGCCTTTGGTCTGCCACTGGTGCTCCGCAGTCCTACGTATCTCCATATATTAATTCTACTTTATTTGTATGCCTATCTGACTTCGAGCTGGAATCTGGTGGGCGGTTTTGCCGGCGTGCTCCCGTTGGGGCACTCCGCTTTTATCGGCATCGGGGCCTATGCGTCCACCATCCTGTCCCTCCAGTACGGTATCAGCCCCTGGCTGGGGATGATAGTCGGCGGCATTCTGGCCTCTATTACCGGAGTCCTTATCGGACTGCCTACATTTAAAATGCGAGGGGCCTATTTTGCCCTGGCGACCATTGCTTTTGGTGAGGGGATTCGAGTCATGGTGGAAAACGTCGATAACCTCGGACCATTAAAAATTAATGGACCGAGAGGGCTGCAGATCCCCCCCACCAATATCGGGTTTGTCAACTACATGTTCAACGGGAAGGAGCCTTATTACTATATTATACTGGTGATGCTTTTGGGGATCCTTGCAATTACCTATTTTATTTCACGCTCAAAACTGGGTTACTACTTGAACGCCGGCGGTGAAGAACCCGAAGCCGCCATGGCACTGGGGGTCAACGTTGCCCGAGCAAAACTGATTGCCATGGCAATCAGTTCCTTTTTTACCGCCTTGGCCGGGACCTTTTATGCTCAATTTACTCTCTATATACATCCAAAGAGCGTAATTTCTCTGGATTTTTCTTTTGAAATCGCCTTTATTGCGCTGATCGGTGGCCGGGGATCCATTGCCGGGCCGGTGCTGGGGGCGCTTCTTCTTCGGCCGGTGAGCGATTTTTCACGGATTTATTTTGGTGCCACCCTTCCGGGACTTCATCTGATTATATTCGGTATCGTTCTCATTTTGGTGATGATTTATCAGCCCCGTGGTCTCCAAGAGCCCCTGACCAGAGTCTACAACAGGCTGCTGGATAAAATCTTCGGGGGGACCGGGAAAAAAGAGATAACCCATGAATATTCTTGAAATAAAAAATTTAGTAAAGGATTTTGGCGGTCTTCGGGCCGTTGATACATTGAGCCTCAGCATTGAAGAGGGGGAGATCCTGGGCCTGATAGGGCCCAATGGCGCCGGCAAATCCACGGCATTTAATTGTATTGCCGGTGTATATCCGCCCACCGGGGGTAAAATCTATTTTGCCGGTGAAAAAATTAACCGGAGCAAGCCCTGGAATCTTTGCAAAAAGGGCTTGGCCCGAACCTTCCAGATTGTGAAGCCCTTCTCCTCCAAAAGTGTGCTTTACAATGTTATGGTTGGAAGCTTTGTCACCACGGATAAAACTTCCGTTGCCAAGGAAAAGGCACTAAACGTTTTGAGACTGCTTCAGTTTGAAGATAAGAAAGACGAGAGGGCCGGGAATCTGACCATTGCCGAACGCAAGCGCTTGGAGATTGCCCGTGCCCTGGCCACTGAACCTAAACTGCTGCTGTTCGATGAAGTTATGGCGGGGTTAAGGCCCGCCGAGGTGGATGAGATGGTGCAGATTATCCAAAACCTGCGCCATCAGGGCATTACTATCTTTGTCATTGAACACATTATGCGTGCAATAATGGCTCTTTCCGACCGGATCGTGGTGATCCATTTTGGCAAGAAAATTGCCGAGGGTTCTCCCCAGGAGGTCGCCTCCGATGAAAACGTGATCAAAGCATACCTGGGGGATGAATATGTCGTTTCTTGAGGTTAAAAATATCGATGTTTATTATGGAGACGTACAGGTTATTTTCGACCTTTCTCTGGAAATAGCCGAAGGCGAAGTGGTCAGTATTATTGGCGGTAACGGCGCAGGCAAGTCGACATTGTTGAAAACGATTTCCGGGTTAATGCATCCGACCAGAGGGGAAATTTTTTTCGAAGAAACGGCCATCCAAACCGCGCCTCCGGAAAAAATCGTAGAATGCGGGATCGTGCAGGTGCCGGAGGGGCGGCGGCTTTTTACCTTGATGTCGGTGAAAGACAACCTCATCGTCGGGGCGTACAACAGCCGTGCCGATCAATACGCGAAGACCACCCTTGAAGAGGTCTATACCCTGCTTCCACGGCTGCAAGAAAGAGAATCCCAGTTGGCAATGACCCTGTCAGGAGGTGAACAGCAGATGGTGGCCATCGGCAGAGGTCTAATGGCCAGGCCCAAGTTATTAATGCTCGATGAACCGTCGTTGGGACTGGCGCCGATTCTAATCAAAGACATTTTCCAGACCGTTCGCAAGATTGCGGATCAGGGCACGACTGTGCTTTTGGTCGAGCAGGATGTTATGCATTCACTCAGTTTGAGTGATCGTGGGTATGTGTTGGAGCATGGCCGAATTGCCATGGAAGGTCCGGCCAAAGATCTGCTGAACGATCCCCACATCAAGACCGCTTATCTCGGGTTATAATCTGTTTTAGTATGATATTGAGCTGTCCACCGGCAACAAAATGTAAACCACAGTAACTTTCACCTAAACAGACCCCGTAAATTCATCCGTGTATAAATACTTATTAACCGAAGGGTGAAAAAATGTATGGATTTTATGGAAAAATTTTAAAAATAGATTTGAACGAGGAAACCTTTAGGATTGAACCCGTTGACGACCAAATCCTGGAAACCTGTCTGGGCGGGAAAGGGCTTGCGACGCATCTTTTGCTCGACCTTAATCCGCCAGGGGTCGATCCCCTGGGTCCTGAGAATCTTCTCATTTTCGCTTCAGGACCGGTTACGGGAAGTCCGGTATGGGGCTCATGCCGTCACGGCGTTTATACCAAATCCCCCCAGACCGGTTATTTCTCGGAATCTTATTCAGGCGGTACGGTGGCCGAGCATATGAGTGGTACGGGGTTCGATGCCATGGTCATAACCGGTGCTGCCAAGAGACCGGTTTGGCTCGAAATCTGTGAAGAAGCGGTTCATTTTCATTCTGCGGAAGATCTTTGGGGCCGGGATACCTTTAAGACCGAAGACCGTGTCAAAGAATGGATCAAGCAACATCGCCCTGAAACGAAAAAGTGCGGCGTGGTCTGCATCGGACCGGCCGGTGAAAATAAGGTCAGCTTTGCGGTCTTGGAGAACGATTACTGGCGCAGTGCCGGGCGGACCGGAACCGGTGCGGTGGCTGGCTCAAAAAACGTCAAGGCCATTGCATTCTGGGGAAACCGGAAAAAGGCGTTTGCCGACGCCGGTCTGTTGAAAAATTTTGCGAAGTCCCTGGCTCAAGGCGCAAGAGAAGACCCGGGCGTAAAGGCGTATAAAACCATGGGCACGCCGATGCTGGTGGATATTATGAACAACGCCGGCGGATTCCCAACCCGTTACTGGCAAAAGGGAAGATACGAACATGCTGAGAATATAAATGCCGGAGCGCTTCATGATCGTTGTGAAGTTCAACCCCATGCCTGTTTGAAATGTTTTATGGCATGTGGCAGGCTCTCCACCGTAAAGCAAGGAAGGCACAAAGGACTCAAAATAGAGGGACCGGAGTACGAGACAATCTATGCCTTTGGCGGCCTCTGTGAAATCGACAGCATCGAGGAAATTGCCTATTTAAACGATATCTGTGATCGTCTTGGCATGGATACCATCAGCGGGGGCAACCTTGCCGCCCTGACCATCGAGGCCTCCCGGCAGGGTAAAATCGATTATAAAATTGACTACGGCCAGGTGGATTCGATTGCCCAGCTTTTGAAAGATATTGCCGAACGCCGCGGGATTGGCGACACACTGGCCCGCGGCATCAAGTTCACCGCCAAAGAGTGGGATATGGAAGATCAAGCCATTCATGTCAAAGGTTTGGAGCCGGCTGGTTACGATCCCCGGGTGTTGAAAGGAATGGGGTTGGCGTATGGATCATCAGCCCGTGGGGCCTGCCATCTTCGCGCCACCTTCTACAAAGCCGAACTCAGCGGAATTATCGATCCCGACCAGATCGACGGGAAGGCAAAGACGTTTACCGAATGGGAGGACCGCCTGACCATTTTTGATACGATGATTCTCTGTCGCTTCTATCGAGATCTTTATCAGTGGGATGAACTTTCTACCATAATCCAAGCCGCAACCGGCATGGATCTTACCGTCCAAAGCATGCGAACCATTGCTAGTGCAATTACAGATAATACCAGGCGGTTCAATTTAAGAGAAGGCCTTACTCTTAAAGAAGATCGTATCCCCCAGCGATTTTTCCGGGAGGTTTTACCTGAAACTCAAAAAATTATTACCGAAGATCAAATGAAACAGCTTATTAACGAATATTATAAAGAACGCGGCTGGAATGAGAAGGGAGAACCACCAAAGTCTGAACTGCAACAGTGACCCCATTCCCCGAAAACTTGTCGAAGATCCCGTTAAATTGTGATCGTAAGCAGTTCGGAACATATTCTTTTGAACTGCTCTAATTAACCGTCTTGGGGGTAACTTTATAACAGTCCGGACACTTGGCAGTATAGCCGCCAAGGGTATTTTTATATAACGCCCCGCCTTGTATGCCAAATCCTCCGGATGTGGGGGTTATTTCGATGACGACCCTTCGTCGGCAGTCTGAACATGTATCGTTCAATACGATGGTCGAATTTTCAGGGTTTGATTTAAATATTTTCTTCAATATTCCTACCATAGGATAGAACCACCTTTCGTTTCCCATGTAATTTGTTTAGCAATGTATTTTTCTGAAGCGTTTTTTAGATCCCTTCCTGAAAAGAGCGATCAAACCGATACCGAAAAAGAGCACGAGTAACACGGTAGGACCCGGGCCCATCTTCAGGGCGATCCAGCTTATCCCCACGACCGGCGCCAAGGTCACGCGTACCATGGCCCTCAAGGCGCCGTGCTCGGCGATGAATTTTGCCGCCGAAGGCGAGTATTTGTAGTAAAAATCCACAAAGCATTTTCCAAGCCTGTTGGTAATAAGGAATCGGTCGCGGATTTCGCACAATATCTTAACGTGCGGGGCCATCAAAGAGCCGTAGGCCGCTGTTGCGATGAAGCATCCGCCACCACCGGCGCTTGAAACGCCACTACTGCTTTCGCTATCTTTACTGGTTGATGAAATTCCTCCAAACCCTGAAGGATCTATGATTACGCCGTTTGCGATTCCGTCAGCATCACCAAAGCCGCCATCCTTAAGCTCCAAGGTAACGGACTTCCTGCTATCACTGAATATTGCATGATCTGAATAATCCTGCCATCCATTGATTGAATCATACTTATACCAGTCGGCCCCATCCGATGCCGCCTCAGAAAAATAAACCGTAACCACAGCAGTATCGCCTGGATTT